>OJKM01000162.1_pt1 | contig 11812 bp, 15 predicted proteins | sample 1596631 | NCBI WGS metagenome assembly OJKM01 (sample SAMEA3904683, study PRJEB24821) | metagenome | biome: Builtin; feature: hospital; material: surface | place: USA | collected 2013-06-06 | reverse complement strand
ACGAGATCCTCTCTGGTCTCGTGGGCTCGGAGATGTGTATAAGAGACAGGTGAAATCCCCCTTGTCGGCAGTGCGCCTCAAGCAAGCAGCTTTTAAACCGCCTACTTTATCTATCACTCCTATCTATACATACAACCTGCTTCCCCCCCTCCCCGCCTTTTACTTTTCTTCAGAGAAGAATCACTGGCGCCATCTTGTGCTAGTTCGAATCATATTTATCAGAGAAGAAAAGTACCAAGTCTGGCCACCATGGATACGGAAACCCCGCCGCTGCAAGACCATGACTTCGTCAGCTCGCAGTGGGTTGACATGGGAGGATATGCGGCTACTCAGCACCATCAGTTGACGGACTTCACTGGATTTCAATTCGGCTCGTCACCCATCATGCCAATTGAACCCGCATATAGCATGTCCATGCCTCAGCCGTATACGACACAACACCTGATCCCGCTCACCATGTCCTCTCAATGGCCGAGCATGCTGTCTACGCAGCCCGGTTTTGCGCCAATGCCAGTTGCGCCAATGCCAATGACTCCAATTCCGCCGCAAATACAGCACGTTCAAACGCCACAGCTGTCGACACCACCTACCCCACGAAGAACTTTGACCGACGCTGAGCGCCGACGCATGTGCTTGTATCATCAAGAGAATCCTCATGTCAAGCAAACTGAAATTGGAGGTGAGTACGTTTTTTTATCCTATCTTTGTTTCATTATTGTTATTACGGATAAGCTAACTGGAAGCCAATAGCTATGTTTGGCGTTGAACGAAGGTATGCTGGTGGCTTGTAGGCTGGTGTTGGTTAATATGGTACATTGTCTAACTATCTTTACTTCTACAGTACCGTTTCCAAAGTACTCCGCCAAAAGGAAAAGTATCTCTTTCCTGATGATGGCCGTCGATCACCCGTTAAGAAGGCGAAGGGAAAATTCCCAGATATTGAACGGGCCTTGTCAAACTGGGTCAAGAACCACCAGCGTCAGGGCGGAGAGATCAACGATGCCCTGATTAGGGAGAAGGCCATGTTTTTTGCAAGCACCGTGGGCAGCCCTGAAGGCCACGAGAAGATTCTAACATCAAGCTGGCTGGAGAAGTTCAAGCAGAAAAACTACATCGTTAACTCCCCCGGCAGGAAATCCTCACTTGACATAACCAGCCCAAGGAAGAGATCTACCATCCGGACACCCACACAACTCTCTCCCATTTCTCCTAGCTCAACCACTACACCTTCTTCCACATCTCCAACGCAGTCCGGGTCAGTACAGGAAGGGGACCTTGTCAATGAATGCAGTGATGATGTCTTTGGTGTCTCTCTGCCTCAGGAGGGAACCCCCATTGCAACTCCCACTCTCGCCAGAGCAACAAGCGAGTCAACAATAATCTTCTCCTCGCAGAATCCCTTTGCACCGTCCGAAAATACGGGCCTGGGGCTAGAATCAAAGCGAAGACGAAGCCAGACCCTGCCGGTGATGACGTCTGGATCGTCCGTGGTCAAGGACGAATCCCCAGAGAGCCTCTCACCAACGAACATATTCACACAGCCCGGAGTCATCGAAGAAGAAGGAGACCCTTCTGAATTCATAGACGCAACTGCAATGAAGAGAAATCGCAGCAATCCGGAAATCATCTCCAACGTAACCCCCATGCAGCCACCACCTCTTCCAAAATCAAAGAGCATATCCTCCCCAGCAATTTCTCCTACCACCACCCCGACGCAGGATGAAGCTCGCCAGGCACTAGAGCTGGTCCTTAATTATTTCAAAAACCAATCAATGGAGCTGGCAGTATCCGACTACCAGATCATAGGTAAACTCATGGAGAAGCTAAAGCTAGCACATGGCCAGCCATATATCCAGCCCATGAAATCCACTACGTCTCGATCGAAAATTCATACCGATAGACCTCGGGTTAGCAAGAAAAGAAGCATCCACACGCTATAACCCGATCCATTCCCAATAATAGCAGCGTCTACACCATTTCCTTTTCTCTTCTTTTTTCCTGTTTCTCGTTTGTTATATCCTACACGGCATCCCCATCCATTTAATACGATCCCATGTGTTTTATTCCCGATTCATTACTTTCAACGTTCACGAGAATCATTCCCCATTACGCAAAATGCCCCATCATTTCCTTTTTTTTTTTTTTTTTTACACATTTCTTACTTACCTAGCTTCCCCTTTACTTCGTTTGGGCAATCAATCATGGTACATCTTGGACGGTTTCAAAGCAGGCCATGTCGAGTTAATCTGCATTGCTATACTTAATGTCACCCATTCATTACCCCCTTCCTTCCCCCTCTACTCTTATCATCTACACCCGTGTTTCATTTTCGCAATGTCATGCCCCCTTATTTTATATCATCCATGTGTTGCATTTTTTCTGGTATCGAGGGGGAACTATTTTTCACTCGTACCAACTCACCTTACCATACTCATTCCTCGCCATCCTGTTTTATTTGATTTTTTTGTCTTTATGCTATGTTATTCATTCTAGGGGCTCGGAGAGTATTTACAATGTCTACCGCTCGCGCGGGCTGGGAAATGGGGATAGGACAGGCAACTGGGATTTGGTTCATTTCTTCAATTAACTATTCTTTTTATTTTTACTCTTTATCTCTTTGCTACCTTAACTACATACCCCCCTAAGTAACTAGTTACCTCCCTAACTATCTGCTCATTCCTTTCCTTTTTCTTATGCAGTTTTGAACCGTGCCAGGCAGAGGTGGACAGCAACATTGGAATTTACAAGGCAATTTGAAATCGGTAGCGGGAGGATGCAGAAAAGACAGTCACCATATTAACTAGCTAGCTGCCAAATAACAATTTCTGAGCTTGTCATCTACTTCGTCCGTTCTTATGCGAATAGTAGTAACACTCTGCGTACAGAATTGCGCAAAATCGCATATCCCTATTCGTTGCGTTTCCATGTACAGTCTCACAACAGCTCTCTGGCCGCCTGGAACGGCTGGCTGGCTCTTCTCTGGCTTTCGAGTCCCGAACTTCGACCTGGCCAGGGCGTCGAGAAGACGCTCGGTGACCCTTCATGGCGGATACGGCGTTCCCTGTCTTCCACCGTCATATCCTCTTTGCCTTCGTGACCCGTCCTGTAGCAAGTCAGGCTCTGCGTCCTGCCAACGCGGCCACCCAAGACCAACCACCTAGCTAACGAACGCATGGCAAAAGAGCGAAGCGAAAAGGTAAATGAAAAAAAGAAAGAAAGGAAAGAAAGGCAAAAGAAATAGAGTACGAGAAGTCTTGTCCATCGGCTGTCCCAGTCTACTATGTTTATTTTGTCTATTTACCGTTGCATCGGGTCAATGGAAGATGTTATGGAGGGTGCGTAGGATGTCAGTGTGCATGTAGGGTAAGGGTAGGGATACAGTGGAGAGAGGCAGAAGGTCAATACCACGGCCACTTCTCACGGCATGCAGACAAGTAGTTATGATGTAACAATGTATATAACCGTCCAATATAGTTTGGACCGACAGGGCGCTTATGCGGAGAAAAATCAATGGGGATGAGCGGTCAGGTAGGTTGCATGAACGATATCGGAAGTTATACTTGGTTTCCGCGGGAGGCATGACAGTGCTGAGCGCTGTCGGGCAACATGGATCTGTGTGCAGGCGGGATAGAGATGGTGGTAAAAAAGAGAGAAATGAGGCCAGAGAGAGGGAGGGAGGCAGCAAGGGAGAGGTGGATGGCGGCATGATAGAAGTGACAGCAAGGTACTCTCTGTATACTCTGCCGTGCCAGGCAAGATACAAGATATGGACCGGTCGCAAGAGCAAAAAGGCCCGTTCTCAAGTCAAGCAGCTCTTGGTGCATGAGTGTAACGACAGACCCCTGGTGCTGGTCATGCGTGTGTTAGGGTCTGTTGCCACTTTGAGCAGCCCAAAAGGAGTATTCTATCGTGTCAATGCCGTCCCGATGGGATCGGGCGAGAGAGAGAGAATGAGCGTGAGTGAGCGCATAAAGGAAGGGCAAAAAAAAAAAGTCAATAATATTAAACATATATACAAGTGAGTAATGGGAGCATTAAATAAATACGTCACCAAGTTTAAAGACTCAGGCCAGAAATAAGGAAAGTGAGAGAGGAAGGGGAGGAAAGGTGAGTGAGAAAATCATCCATTGGTTGTTGTTATTGATGCAGTCGACCATGAAACTCCTCGTTCGTTCATCAGCTCGGTCACGCTATGCTCGCCCATTTCAGGAATCAGCTTAACGAGAACGAGCTCGACAATCGAGTAGATGAGATGCTTGTTACAATAAGAGTCTGAAAACAGGTCGAGGAGGTCATGTTCGATGGCGGATAGTAGGGCAGCATCCTCCTCGTCCTTGTAATCCTTCGATGCCATACCTGAGTTGGACTTTGGCAGATTAGGGCCGTCATCGGTGGACTTCCCGTCTCTATTATTGCGATCATGACTGCCCTGAGCTTGGAGGGTTTGTCGATGGGTGCCTCGCCCACCATGTCGACCATCTTGACGGCTCGGATTTGAATCGTTTGCCAATCCCGGTTCAGATCCAGCGCCTGGTAGAGGCGAGTCGATTCTACTATCAACCGAAGACTCGGGAACGCTGGATTGAACGAACGGGTCCGGCTTGTCCTTGGCCGTGATACTGGCTGCCTCTGGGGAAAAATTCCCATCTGTTTGATGAATTGCGAAAAGAGTCAAGGCGATCCGGCGAGGAATGAGTGCGAGTATACTCGCAGCACATGCCCGCTTAATCGTTTTTACCTCTGTTGTAGATGGTTTTTCAGATCTAGACGAGGAAGCGTCTACCATGCTGGCTTGAGGCGAGGCTGTATTAAGCGATGCCTGCGTCTCCTGTAAGGCATTGCTGCTGCTGCTACTAGTCTGGATGCGATTTTGACCATCAGTATTTGAACCGCTGCTGGCAAAGGTGCCGATCTCGGCGTCTGAACCAGGGGTGGAAGGCTGCTGCTGTTGTGTGGCCGCAGAAATCCCGGAAACCCGCGTTAGGCTGGCCCTACCATTAATTGGAAAGACCGTCGTTCGGATCGCAAGCAGCAAAGACGGCAAAGTTGTGGCAGTCAGGAGATACTTGCGAATACAATCACGAAGAAATCTATTATTAAAATCGTTAGCAATGCCATCGCCCTTAGGGGCATTAGAGTAGTAAAGAAGGACCCTGAAGGAAGAACAGAGGGGAAAAAATCAATGCAGAAACTAGTCTCAAAAAATAGTAGGAGCTGGTTAAACGAGACTGCAAGGGTAACAAAGGACATATTCGTGGACAGAAATAAAAATACAAAAGGAAAAAAGGACATATTCGTGGACAGAAATAAAAATACAAAAGGAAAAAAGGACACTGGTTGGTTGGCAGTGGATGGATGAATCGCCATGCCAATTGGCGCCCAGTGATGCTGAATCCTGAAGAATGCAAAAGGTTGGAGGCTTGCGGAAGGGAGGAAGGCCCGTCCCACAGATCAGCGCGGAGGAGGATGGATTGATTCCTCGATGCACATTGGATATCAGAGAGAAAGGCGCATGCACTCCGTACTCGAGTAAGAATCCCCGGCCGCGCAAGGGGAAGCCGTAGTCGTATTGTAACGGAGCCCGGTAAGGAAAACAGAGACTGGTAATACGAATACCAGGGTATCAATACACTAATACCGCGTACGCATGGTGACGATACGGGGTTCTCATTCTTTTTTAAATTTTTGCTTTTGCATCTCTTTTTTGCTCTTTTGTGGTCCTCTTGAGTCGCTTGGAGCATGGAGATCCTGATTGGGCATAGCCCTACCCTCCATAAAATCAAGTGACTGAAGTGCTATGCATGAAAACTGGAAACTCAAAATGAGATCCCTGCCATGCGATCTGATTGCTTGAGGCGTTCGCTCAAGATCGATGCTTGGATGGAGCACGGGTGAATGAAGACGGCCATTCATCCATCCTATCAAAGGCGTAGGTGGGGAGAGGCGAAGAAACGGGCGGACGCTCTTCGATAACAAAACACAAGAAGTTTATATGGAGACCTCAAATTACCCAACGGTCATGGCGAAAAGGAAACGGGAAATGGCATGCGCAAAGCAGAGCACAGAGCAAAGCACAAAGCAAGAAGTGGGCTCGACCGTCAAAACAAACTCGCAAACTCACCTGTCAATCACTCCATCTGCCGTTCCAATTTTGCCTGGGCCTGTCATTAAAAGGTGGTAGACAAGGGCCAGAATCCCTCCAAGCCATGGCATTCGGCTTGATATGTCAAGAAGCTGCGAAATCACGCTAAAGATTCGATACTCCAAAACGGGCAATCGCACGATGTTACCCTTGGATCGGGAAGGGGTTGCCTCTTTAGAGTTGATACTATTGCTAGCATATGCTGGGGATGAGGTTGTTGTCGTTGACGATGATGAGGATGAGACACGAAACAACCCCAAAGCCACGAACCGAGATGCAACATAGGCTATATAGCAGTATTGCATCAGGCTGAAAAGGGTTGATAGGAGGACCGATTGGCTTCTCTGAGTCGAGTAGCTGCCAAAGTTAGATGATCGTTCCTGATCAGGTTCGGGATCGCCTTTCTCTAGATTGCCACTGTGGTCGTGTTCCACACCATCACTTTGAGATTTTTGGTTCAAACTCGCGAGAATTTTCGAGATGGAATCCCAGATAAACCACCCCTCAGAAACTTTCCCACTGACAACCCCTCCCAAGAGTAGATCGGCCAATATATCTCCAACCAATGTTCGTAAGCAAACATTCTGCAAATCTTCTGTTGGAAGAAGCACAGCCATCGCTCCGTGGGCCAGAAGCTGACGGTATATTTTCTCGGCCTGTCGTTGTTTCGCACCATCCTCGTCACCTGAACCAGGGGCTGGTGATAGTGCTGGATGTGGGTGCAACGTATGATAGACCGCACGCAATCGGCGGCTTGAATCTTCTGCTCTTGCCGAGCTTTCACGGGCGGTTCGGTACGCTGCCGTCATTCGTCATTAAGACAAGCTCATTCATGACAATCCCCGTGGACCTCCTGAATCCGATATATACACGAATGCATATATAAATTCCCGGAGTAAAGCAAAAAAAAAAAAAAAAAAAAAGCAACAAAGTATGGCGGCTTACCAATGATATGAGCTTCTAATAATGAAGGGATTCCATCAAACAGTAGCGTCTCCACGTCAACCCGTCGTAGTCTCTGCTCCAATGCCCTAGTGCAATGCGCAATAAGCTGGACGACTTCCTCCGTGAAGAGGGTATCAGGGGTGATCTTCGAGTACCAAGAATGGACAAACTCTTTCATAACAACAGCTATCAAAGCATAGAGCTGGAGATCAACCTCATTCATGCTAGTTAGTGGAGGGAGCAGCTCCTCAAGCGGACGAGGGCTGCCACGATCCAGGCCACCATGGCCACTGGCATTCGGGCATAAGACTCGGCGAATCAAGGCTGTTGTGGCTTTGTCACTTGTTGAAGTCAACTGCAGCCGGTCTGGGGCATGTTTACTGCGCTGGTGGACGCGGGATGAAGGCCGGGATGTGGGAGGGGAACCATGGGAAGGAATTGAAACTGTTGATATTTTTGCTTTCGATTTCGAAGCAGGCGGCCGCAGACGTCCTGAGAGTCCAGGCATCTCCAATCAGGGAATGCCAAGGCATATGTCGGCCCAGAGCTGGATCATTCATGGACACCGGCAGAAGCAGTCGAGCTGTTCGCTGCCACCCATGAGGCGGACGTCCGTTTCCCAGAGTCTCGAGAGAAGGTTGTCACAGTGTTGACTTCGACGTCTGACGTCTTCTTGCATCGAAAGTTGAAGAAAGAGCGCCAAGCCGGGAAGAGCCAAGCCGCATGCTGACTAAGGAGAGCTTATCGATAACGGTAATAGATGGGAATGCACGGGCCAGCCGGAGCGCAACCCCAGGCAGTCGGATTTGCGCCGGAAGGTTGCGACTTCTCATCTTCTCTTCGGCAGTCAAGGACACAAGGGACGTGCGTGCAGTTGAGGCGTCGATATACTAGCAATAATGGGCTCGATTTCAGCGTCGGATGATAGTCGTATCCCTCTCTGGCTTGATTGCGATCCAGGTGAGTTCGCTCCTTACTTATGTTGTGAACGTTCTTGCTAATTGATACGTCATAGGGCATGATGTGAGTACCCCCACCAAAGACGAAGGACGCAGCAGAGCAATGTCTAACCAAGATAGGATGCGTTTGCGATTCTGCTTGCTGCCCATCATCCCGCACTGAGACTGCTGGGCATAAGTACGGTGCATGGCAACGGGTCGTTGGAAAATACCACAGTCAATGCCGGGAGCATTCTTGAGGCCATTGGGCGTTCCGATATTCTCGTGTATCCCGGCGCAAAGAAGCCATTTTGTCGCAAAGCCGTTCATGCAGAAGATATACATGGTACTACATAATCTGTTAGGACCATATACAATACCCTGTTGCTAAGTTATGTTGCATTCTAGGAACATCCGGCATTGATGGGACAGACCTTCTCCCTGCTCCAACTAAACCAGCGGTGACCAATGTCTCTGCGTATATCGCCATGAGGGATGCGCTGTTATCACAGCCCAAAGACACAGCATGGGTTGTAGCTACTGGAACCCTTACCAATGTAGCCATTCTGTTCGCTACCTTTCCTGAAGTTGCAGAACATGTCCGTGGTGTTAGTATCATGGGTGGTGCCGTTGGTGGAGGCTTTTCAAGTGTCCCCATCAGCCAAAAACAAGGAGATGAGTCAAGAGTTGGAAATATAACTCCCTGGGCGGAGTTCAATATATACGTGAGTTTATTGAACCCTCATATACTGTCTGCAGAGAATCTGACAATCTTCTAGTGTGACCCGGAATCGGCAGAGTCGATTTTCTCGTCCCCAGTCCTGGCGCCAAAGACCACACTGGTGACTGTCGATTTGACGCATCAAGTACTGGCTACAAAAGCTGTGCAATCACGCATTCTGGGCGTCAAGGACGAAGCCGGAGAGAAACCAAACCCTACAGTCCTTCGACAAATCCTTCATGCATTACTAATGTTCTTTGCCGGGACTTACGATACTGTTTTTGGAATAAGCGCTGGCCCGCCTCTCCATGATCCTCTTGCAGTCGCCATTTTGCTGTCCAACCTCAACGACCAAGCTAAGACGGCAGCTAACCTTAAGGAACAACTGGCATTTGACGACGCAAACGGCAGGAGATATGATGTTTCTATCCACACAGATGGACTTCATCACTGTGTTGAAGGTGCCGACTTGCAAGGTGAAATTGGCCGTACATTTGTCAAATCGTGTCCTGCGGGAGCAAAGGGAGTCACCATTCCGCAGAGCCTCGACGTTGATAAGTTTTGGGAAACGATTTATGATTGCTTGGATCGTGCTGATCAATGGAACCTGGAACGGACTCGAACGACCTGATGACTATCCTATTTATTATCCTCGTCCCCTTTTTCCTTTTCTGTTTGGGCTTCACTGACATCTTTCACACCATACTGGTTGTAGATTTTGTTTATATCTGAAAGGTTTCTTTCTTGGTTAGATAAGGTCACTGGCACTAGACAGAGTCTAGTATCGGATATAAGTGAATTAGATTGGGTCTTCAAATGTGTTCTATCCTGGAAAATTTATGATAACTAATCTACTATACTAATTACCACTCACGAATACTACCATCTCGTCCAAAGAAGCCAGTAGTGACCCAGGGCTTTGTATCTTTAGAAACCCTCCTCACCTCTTCCTCATCCACTTCTATCCCAAGCCCTGGACCATCCAACGCCTTCACATATCCATCTTTAACATCGAATACACTTGTGTCCTTGATATAGTTGGTAATATCATACTCCTCTCCGGATTCCGTAGTATTGTAATGGATCCCCAGGCTCATCTCTTGTATCACGAAGTTCGGGGTCGACAAGTCGACCTGCATGCAAGCTGCCAAAGCAATAGGACCCAATGGGCAATGGGGAGCAATAGCAACATCGTACGTTTCAGCCATAGCGGCAATGCGCCGAAGCTCGGAAACACCGCCGCAGTGGCTGATATCAGGCTGTAGGATATCGACACTCGCGTCTTCGAGGAAGCGTTTGACATCCCAGCGACTATACAGGCGCTCTCCCAGTGCTATGGGGGTAGTTGTTTGGATGGAGAGCTGCTTTACGCCCTCTGGGTGTTCGGAGAGCAGTGGCTCCTCGATGAATAGGGGCTGATATGGCTCAACCATCTTAGCGAGTTGTTTGGCCATGGGTTTGTGAAGTCGGCCATGGAAGTCAAGAGCAGCATCGAGGCCTAGGTACTTGACTGTTATCAGTCTTTCGACGCTGGCTTCGAGAGTACGTGGAGAGTCTAGCCAGTTGATGTCTTCTGTAGCATTCATTTTGATAGCCTTGAAACCCTGGGCAAGCCTTGATAGACCAGCTGCCTTTACATCAGCCGGTCTGTCGCCTCCAATCCAAGCGTAAACGGATATCTTATTCCGCACTTTACCACCCAGTAGCTGGTAGATGGGGACCCCGAGCCGTCTGGCTTTGAGATCCCAGAGTGCAATGTCGATACCAGACAGGGCGGACATGAAGACTGGGCCGCCACGATAGAAGCCTTGTCTCCATGCTGTCTGCCATATATGCTCAATATCACTGGCATTAGCCGTTACCTTTTACTGCACTTCCATCTGTGAGGGTAGGTAGGTAGACTTACTCTGCCTCGTAACCCTGAATCTGTCTACTAAAGGCGTTCAATGTCCCTTCGATGGACTCTGAATGACCCTCGAGAGTGCTTTCACCCCATCCGCAACCGCCTTGTTCGTCTGTTATCTTGACAAAGAGCCATCTGGGGAGTACTCGAAAGTGTTCTATGGTCTTGATTTTCGCCATGGTAATTTCAACTTGGGTTTGGAATATGTTTAGAGAGAGAGAAGATGACATCCGCATCTGAACCTTTTATACTCGAGGAGTGGATCTTCTTTACCTCGGGCAAGGCATAGCGCAGGATATTTCTATTGTACTTTACTCTACTGTGAAATATAGTATCATTGCAGGCTGAACATTTAATTTGGAGAATAGCAGGAGACCTAGGAATATGAATAGTCCTCTGTCTGTATCTGGCAATGTTCTTTGTGTACTATCGACTCTATTGGCAGCCAACCATCGATGCTCTACTATCCGTCAACGCCTCCGATCACTGGCACCTGGTTTTGGAGTTTAGACATGGCAAACATGTCGTACACTTGTGGCTGTATATGTCTTTGCTCGGAGTAACACCCCGGGCTATATTAGCTGGCGTGACTGACACTGTCATTGAATCGTATCCGAGATATTGGCCTTGTACCACCGGGCCACAGGGAGAGAATCCTGTCCTATATGCTTTCAAGCTCCTGATATATGCTTATATCACAGAGAAGAGGCGGTTCTCGGCTCCCTTTATCCAGCTGGAAGACGGCTTTCATAAACATCAAGGGGCTTCCCTCGTAGCCACAGGAAGCGGTCGACGGCACCTTGCAAGCCTGCACCGTGGCAGCCATGAAGCGGTTGATCCAGCCTGCTGCATGTGTAGCCGGTATATCGACGGCGTTCGGCCAGAGGATCGAGTCGAGCTGGGTCATGGTCGAGTTCGAGCCGGGATATCAGATTCCTGCCCACGTCGCTCCCACGCTGCAACGAGGCTCTCCCGGCGAGGGTATCAAGACAGCCAGACAGCGAGCATCCTCTCCATCCAGGCCGACCTGCCAGCCTGCCATTCTGACAGCAGGCAGAAGCAGTTTTCCCGGTTCAGCAGTCCTGGTTCTGTCCGACCTCAGCGCTGGAGAAGCGGGCAGCTCCCTTCATCTCCCTCTCCTCCTCCCCCCATCCCCTCTTGTG
>OJKM01000161.1_pt1 | contig 11826 bp, 9 predicted proteins | sample 1596631 | NCBI WGS metagenome assembly OJKM01 (sample SAMEA3904683, study PRJEB24821) | metagenome | biome: Builtin; feature: hospital; material: surface | place: USA | collected 2013-06-06 | reverse complement strand
TCTACACGTAAGGAGTCGTCGGCAGCGTCAGATGTGTATAAGAGACAGGTATAGATGACATCACTATTATGATTGGATGACATGATTAGAAAAGTCACTAAGTAGCGCCAAGCTGAAGTTAAGCGCGCGCTTTTATTTGGGCTCCCTTGAAAGTCATCTAGGCGGACGTGTAGATATTTGACTGTCTGGTCGGGGACCAGCAAGGGGTATAAAGAGCTACACAGTATATATTTGTATGTCTAGGTGGAGAGGTTTCTCTACATAAACCCAAATCCTTGGAAAACACAAACAAAATGGTTGATCTAGGCCCTGCAGCCAGAGGAGAAAAGGGGTTAGGTTACTGGAGTACGGGGTAAGACAGTCACACGAGGCATGGAGAACACCTTTGGACGCAAACAGTATTCATCACTCTTCCGGCTGTTATTCTAGGTGGACATGCATTCACTACGAGGGGCTAAAAAATAACCGGAGCTTATACGTACGAATGAGGATGCATCTAGAAGGATAGTATGGCAGATTGTGTCATTATGAAATCTGCAACATGTATTAATTCCCATCTTCAGTCCCAATTTGCAAATGGCCCGTGAATCTAGTAAGCATCAAGTGTGAAAAAAGGTAGTAATATGTACAGTCGTGTAAGGAACGAGGGAAAAGAAAAAAGAAACCAGCACAACAAGTAGAAGCAGGTCATGTAGGTCGTATAGTTTGATAGAAAAACCATCCCGAAACGCCATCAGTAGTACGTCAGAAGCAAGAAAACAAAAAGTAAGTCTACATCCCGTTTATCATGAGGTTCGTAAGAAGGAAGCGAAGAACAGATATCTCCGATGCTGGCGCCTGTGAAATATGCAACCCTATTGGAATGGGTATCTTTTTTGAACATTGAACGAGAACTGGAAAGCAAAGAGGACGAAGAAGAAGCCTGTCGGGGCTGGGGGACGAGGCTACTTAAGGAAGAACCCTCTGCGGACCTGGAATGAGATGATGAGCATCCAGATGTAGAAGATGGTGCTGACCAGCTCGAAGGCGAAGGCTGTTTTCCAGCAGTTACCTAGGCGTAAAGCGTTAGTATCATATCAATGCCTAATAAATAAATGAATAATAGAAGAATAAAGGAGGCGGCGTACAGATGGTGATCTGGGTGAGCCAGGCGAGGGTGTTGATGCTGGGCCCCTTGGAGGGCATGTTGACGACGTAGTTCTGGCAGTTGGAATTGACGTTTGCTTCGGTCCCGTAGAGCTCGATGGCGGTCCCGATCAGCCCCGTCAGCCAGAGGACGAAGAGGACGAAGCAGCCGAGGATGATGATATCGGGCAGCAGCAGGCCGCGCTGGATGAGGAAGAGCATGAAGAAGACGAACAGCAGGCCCAGGCCGGCCGTGGCCACCATGTACGGGAAGACCCTAGTCACCGTTAGCAAACAAACAATTGCCTATGCAATGGACAACAGCAACAACAGCAGCAACAACAACAACAACAACAACAAGAAGAAGAAGAAGAAGAGAAGGGCTTACCATGGCGTCGAGACGGAGAGCTGGGTCTGGACGAAGAGGAACCAGCTGAAGATGCCCAGGCAGGTCGCGGAGGAGGCCAGGTTGACGAGCAGCCAGACGTGCAGGCGGATCTCAGGCCACCGGAAGCGCTGGATGATCGTGTAGCCGGACGAGCTGGTCATTGTGGTATCCTTTGTGGGTTTGCAAGCCTGGCTTGTGGTCTGTAGCTTGTGGTATTATGGAGTATATCTGTATACGGAGAGAGAGGGAGGGAGAGAGTCGATGTGTTTGCTGGAGATGCCGTAGGAATGAGCTGGAAAGCCGCCGCGGTGCGACTTAGCAGGAGAAGCCTCTTGCTCCCATCCGCCAGGCCAGACAGAGAGAAGAGTCAGACGGCGGCCGGGATGGTGCAGCGCTGTTCCAATCTGCGTCGGCCACCTGGTGGTGTTTGCTGGCCGTTTGCTGGCTGTTGGGCGGTTTGTTTACGGCGTGGTTGGTACGCTGGGAGTCAACGCAACGAGACAAGCAGTCGTAGAGTCGTAGAGTCGTAGGGTCGTAGGGTCGTAGAAGAAGAGGACGAAGAGACTGTCGGTGGCTTCTGTCAAAGACGTCCACGGCGAAGTAGCAGCTGCGTCGACGTCAAGGTAGATTCTCAGTCTTATGTGTGGCTGGTCGGCGCTGCGTCTTGACTCGCCCAGCCACCGCCGGCCACCGCCATCACCAGGCCAACGGGTTTCAGCTCATCTCATACTACTCCGTATGGAGACTGGCTACGGAGGTTACTTATAGACGGGGAATGTCAATGGAGAAAGCTAGATGTATTCTACTGGTGTATTGAGTATTATCTATATCGTCTCGTCGTGAATCATACAGGCTAGAGCAGGGTGTCGCCCAGGGCGCAGCGGACGAGCGAGCAGCCGGCGCGGACGGTCTCGCTGGCGCCCATCGAGGCCAGGCTGGGGTTGACCTCGACCAGGTCCATGGCGATCAGGTTGCCGGTGGCGTGGATGCACTCGGCGATGAAGTCGCCCTCGCGCAGGGTCAGGCCGCCGCGGACGGGCGTGCCGGTGCTGGGCGCCCACTGGGGGTCGAGGGCGTCGACGTCGAAGGACAGATGGATAGGGGTGTCGTTGCCGATGTGGGCGAGGGCCATCTCGACGACGCGGCCGATGCCGTGGCTGCAGGTCAGTTAGCAAAAGGATCGTTGTTGTTGTTGTTGTTGGAGGAGGAGGAAGCAGGGAGGAGTGACTGACCGGTCGACGTCGTGCATGCTAAAGGCCTTGATGCCGTGCTCGCGCAGCGTCTGCTTCTCGGCACGGTCGACGTCTCTCAGGGCAATATAGACCAGCTTCCTGGTGCTGATCAAGTGGTCCTTGGTCAGCCAGCCGAAGACGTCCTCGCGCTCGTCCTTGGCCAGTCCCGTCAGGAACGACACCGGCATGCCGTGGACGTTGCCGCTCTCGCTCTCCTCTGGGCGGTTCAGGTCAGCGTGGGCGTCGACCCAGATCACCGCCATCTCACGTCCGAGGCGCTCGCGGATGGCCCTGGCGGTGCCCGAGACGGTGCCGATCGCGATCGAGTGGTCGCCGCCCAGCGTCAGCACCATCTTGCCGTCGCGGGCGTGCTCGTAGACCTGCTCGCTCAGCCGCCGGGTCACCGCAGAGACGGTCCGGGGCTTGATCATGTTGCGGTATCGCGGGTCCTCGCTCTCGGCGGGCTTCAGGTCGGCGTAGTCGTGCACTTTGCTGTCGAAGTCGCCCTTGTAGCCGAGCTCGTCGCGCACCTGGTCCAGCAAGCCGGCCTCCAGCAGCGCCGTCGGGCCCGCATCTACACCGGCTTTGGGCTGTGTCATTTTCTGTCAGTCCAAGGTCACACTCACTGAATTATCCCGGGGAGAGAGTTGGGGACCTACCTGGCCGTCGGAAAAGCCCACGGCGACGACGCCCAGCTCCTGCGGCCGGGAGAGGAACTTCTGCGTGATGGTCGTGGTAGGGGAAGTCATCTTTGCTGGCTGTCCGTGTGTCGTCTGCAGTCTGGCTGTCCGCTTGATGTGTGTTGCTGCTCGCAGTCGTCCAGATCGCAGGCGCTGGCTTCTTTATATAGACGAGAACCGGATACTCTCGGCGGCCCACCGAACAGGAAAAAAATCAAGAGAAGGGCGTAGAAGGGCTTGCGGGCTCAGTCTCTGTCTGTCTCGTCTGTCCTCGTCTCCGGGATCAAGGGGAGCAGCGCAGCAGGTGGTTGGTTGCGCTGTGCCTTCTCGCCGGCTGAAGATGCTCTTAGGGGCGACGCATTCCCCTAAGTACATGTTTTGGAGAGAAGAGGAGACGCTGCAGGCGCTAGGGCAGGGCGATGGGCCGCCTCGTTTCCCGTCTCACGGCCTTTGTCTTTGCTTTTTTTTTTCTTTTTCTCCGGGTTTTTCTTCCGGTGGTGGCGGATGTTTGGCTTAGATGCCATTGGTACGGGGGGGTCAGCGCCGGCGGAGGACCGTATATCCATATATATATCACGACGACGGTGATATCAGAGTAGAGAGAGAACAGCCTGCTCTGCGCGCTGGGCCTCGACCCGACCCTGCTCGCCCATGCGCTTGATCTGGCCGACGAAGAAGCCGACCTTGCCCTGCTGTCCCTGCCGGATCTGCTCGACCATCTGCGGGTGCTGGGCCATCACAGTCCGCGCCATCGCCAGGTACTCCTCCTGCGACAGCGGACGCAGCAGCAAGCCGTCCTGCTCGACCATCTGCTGCACCGTCCGCCCGCCGTGCTCGCCCGCAAAGACCGTCGCCAGCAGCGTTTTGGCCGTGCTGCCCGTAATCTGCCTCGTCCCGACCAGATGCACAATCGCCGCCAGGCTCGCGGCCGGCACTCGCTCGCTGTCCCAGCTTGCGTCTGCCCGGCTGAACAGGCCTCCGAGCTCGTGCAGCACCCAGTTGCCTACCGTCTTGCCCGTTGCCGTGGATTTTGCGCCGTTGTTGTTGTTGTTGTTGTTGTTGTTGACGTCGGCCTTTTGGAGCAAGTATAGCTCGTCGACCGCATCAAGATAATACTCTAGCCGGGCACAGTCGTCGAGCTCGAGCAGCGGCTTTGCATCCTCCATTGTCAGCATGTACTGCGGCTCCTCCGTCAGCATCCGCAGCAGCTCGTCCGGCGACGGCGGCATGCTCGTCCGCAGCGCCTCGACCAGCTGCTCCCCTACCACTACCGGCGCAATGTCTGGGTCCGGCATGTATCGATAATCCACTGACCCTTCTTTCTCCCGTAGCCTCCTAGTTTCTATGCTCCCGATCGTCCAGCCGCGGGTCTCGCCGTCGATCTTCCCTCCGCCTTTCAGCACCGCGATCTGGCGGTCTCGCTCGGCCACGACAGCGTCCTCGACTGCCTTGAAACTGCTCAGGTTCTTGATCTCCGTCCGCTGGCCCAATTCAGCTGTGTTTGTGTCTCCTGTCCGTCTGACAGATACGTTGACATCGGCACGTAGACCGCCCATTTCCATGCCTGTGTTGACTGCACCGCAGGACTGCAGGATGGCCTGGATCTTTCGTACGCAGGCGGCCGCCGTGGCTGGCGAGTGTATCTCCGGCAGCGTAATAATCTCGATCAGCGGGCGAGACACGCGGTTGAAGTCTAGCAACACTGCGTGTGAGGGCAGCTCCTGCGACTTCGCCGTGTCCTGTTCCATCTGTATCTGTTTGATCCCGACTCGCACCGCCTCGCCGTCTTCGGGGGCTATTCCATCGTGAGGATACAGCCAGAGTGTGCCTGCCTTTGCATACGGTTCTGGCAGTAATATCAGCTATCCATCTTCTCTACCAGTATTGTTCTGCCATCCATCAAGGAGAAGTAATAAGCCTACCGTAGTACTGCGTGATCTGATATCCGGCCGGCTGGTCCTGGTAGAAGTAATGCTTGCGGTCAAAGTGACTCACGCTCTGTATCTCACAGCCAAACGCAATGGCAGCTCGCAGGGCCGGTATCAACGTTGCTATCTGGAAGGACTGTCATTTGTAAAGTCAGGCATGACATACATCAATAAAACAAATGCAGAGTAAATAAGCTAATACTGACTGGTTGACTGCCGGGGAACGCGAGGTCGAACAGGGCAACGTTGGCATTCGGCGCATCCTCTTGAGCAGCAGAAGCCCCTACACAGTCAGTTCATCGCCCTTCATTTTTTATTTTTCCTCTCTCTTCTGCTAGCACTTCTTTATAGCTATTAACTCACTGGAAAACAGCTTGGAGTCCGTATCCAGCTGGGCGTGGACCTCAATGCCGACTGTCAACTCCCATCCTTCAACCTGCGTGCTCGCGCCCCTCGACTTTTTCTTTCCCTTTTCCTGCAGCCGTTTCGCCTTCGTCTCGTCCTTCAACTGCTTCCGCAACGGCACGAACGGTTTGGCATCACCGGCGATGCTGCTGGTCGCTGACTGGACATGCTGCGTGCTGAGTGGCCGTCTGCTTGGGGTCCAATGTCGAGCAGCCACGGCAGCTGGAGACAGGAACAGACGAGGGCGTAGCAGCCGAAGCCTGACCATCTGCAACTGCATCTGCATCTGCCTTTCTTCTTATCCTTCGTCTTTGTTGCCTTCGTCTTCGCCGGTGGCAGCTTGCGGTCGGGCAGCGCGTATGCTTTGGTAGCAGCGCAGGTTGGGCCACCACAGGCTCCCGCTGTCTATTCTTCCTCTTCTAATTGATCGAGCTGACGGACAGCTGGAAGCAAATGAAAATATTAATTAGAAGCAAATCCGTTGGCTGGTTTGGCTCTTTCTGCAGGGAAGAATTGCGGGTAAGTCGTGGATTCGATTTTCCGTGGCTTTGGATTTGGCCGTCGTTGCTTTTTCTCGGCCATCTCGATAGTCACTCGCATCCACCACAATAATAATAGTAAATGCTAATGATGATAATAAACAACCTCCGTCAAGCCGACTGATCTGGTCGGATATTTCTTGACAGCGAGGAGCGCCAGTGCCAGAGCAGAGGAAGAAGCAAAGAAAAGCCACTGCCAGCGCCTCTGTCTGTGTAATACGGGCCAATATCAGACTGCCATTCGCTGGCCGGGGTCGCAGGAGGACGAAGGACGGCAGACTTTGCCCTTGATCGTCTGCGTGCAGGCTGCCCATCAAGTTAATAATAGCCCAGTGCTCTGTAGAAAAGTTGGATCCCTTCTTCTTATCCCTCAGAGTTGGACGGTTGTGTGTCTCTGTACTTCGTGATATCCGTCCTAAGGCCGTCAACCGACGGACTGATGTTTCACCATCAATATTGATCCTTTGGGTCTTTGAGTAGCATTCCCTTTTGCTGTATATCTGTATCCCTTCCGGTCTGTATCTGCCTGTTTGTACTCCGTCCTGACCCTGCATCCCTGGCTGCCACCGTATTGATAGACACCGCTCCAGATGACTTCCATATGATAAGCAGATGATGGACGCAGCAGAATCTACTTTCGATGATGGTTAGTAACAGTGCAGAAGTCACTAAGCAAGCCACAGAGCATGGGCATGTCCAAGGGTCCGAAGCAGCTAACTTGCCTCTGGCTGGCCCCCAGGCGAATCATCGTCCTCCTGCCCCGGACAGGCTTGGGTAGAAATCACCTTGATCCTGGGGAAGTAAGGGAGAGTAAGGTCACTCACTCCCTCGCTCTTCGTTATACGGCCCTCCGTTTGAACTAGCGAGAGAGAGTCGATAGATGAAACCTTTTCATCTGATGTGACAAGTCACTGGCCGGCATGGGACTTGAAGCTGAATCCGCATCCATGAGAGAAAGCCCTGAAGCCGTGAAGCCGAGGATACTCCCACACACTGTAGATATGTAGTTTGACTCGGTCCAGATCCCTCGAGATGAGCGGTATCTCGACTTCTGCTGTTCTTGTTTCATCTCTTGTTGGCTGTCTGGCTGGCTGGCTGCGTTGGTCTCACGGCATCAAGGCTGGTCGTTTGACATCCCCAGGTCATTGGCAGCGCTTTCAGTATTTGCTTCTTCTCTCCGTCTTCTTCTTCTTCTTCTTCTTCTTCTTCTCGTCTTCGTCTTCTTTTCTTTTTCTGCTCGTCTTTTCTATCCGTCGTCATCGCACACAAGGGCAGAGTCGCAGCCCTCCATGAGACGCCCGCATGCCCGCCATCTAACCGTGTCGATCGGGCCCAGGGGTGTTTCATCGCACTATTGAACCTGGCCAGGTTGGATAGAATATATTAACCTCGTCGTCTATCGTCTATTTATCGAGTGACTATTGTCTGTCTGTCTGTCTGCTGGCCGTCTATATATCTACCAAGTGCTGGCCGCTTCACGGTAGAACAAAACCGCACGTCGACTCGCATCTCAGCTATCACTGCGCTTAACCTGCCGTCAGCGAAAGGAATAAATTATCTTCAAGAGTGACATCTGCTTACGCCTGCCCTGCCTGCTGCCGTCCTGTCATCGCCTGACTTGACGCTGCCTTGGTCTTTCGCCTGCTCGTGGCTGCTTCTACTTCGCCGTGACCAGCTTTGTGAGACGCTGCCAGCCAAATTTGACCGCGGCGGCTATAACTAGTTGTTTACTAGACGGCGGGCTGTACCGCCCTATATCCCAGATCTATAACCAGATATCCCCGGCCTAGGCGGCTGTACGATCTATAAGATGGCGCCGGGGAAGAGCAAGAAGTCGAAGAAGGCCTCCATCGTGCCCCTGCAGCCTCCTCCTCCTCCTCCTCCGCCGCCGGCGGTGTCAGGCTCGTCGCTGGACTTCTCCTATGCCATCCCAGAAGCCGAGCTGGCGCCAGACCACCACGGCTACAGCATATTCAACGAGCCCCTGGATGCGCCGTACGAGGAGGACAAGGAGTTTGCTGCCTCGTCTTCCTCTGCCGCTGCCCGGCGACGAGCGGCCAGCAGAGCAAGCGAGCCCGCCGTCGCTCTCCCGGCCACCGCTGCGCCCATATCTACTTCAATACCCGCTGCCTCGATACCAACATCTATACCCGCGCCACCACCTATATCTACGTCTGCAGCTCCCATAGAGCCGGCAGCAGCAGTCTTCTCATACCTCGATCACCCGCTGGACGAGCAGATGCAGATGAAGCCCCCGTCGTTGCATTCTAGAAAGGCCTCCGAACCCGTCCTGCCCAGGGCTCCGCGGCCAAAGGACCATACCCGCAAGGCCAGTCTCTCCCAGCTGCTCAGGACGGTCTCGGGAGGATCTTCTTCTACGGCCAAGGATAAAGAAAAGGACAAAGAAAGAGACCTCAGCCCGAGCCGGTCGTCGTCGGCGTCAAAGGAGTCTGAATATCAGCCCATCACTCCTCCAGACATGCTGTTCGACCCTATCAACCTCAACATCCCGGGGACCAAGGGCATGTCAAAGTCCCATATGGCCGGCTCTTACATGACGGACTCAGAGAGCCTGCTCGAGGGGCCTACTTCCGCTGCTCCGGCCTTCATGAGCTTCTCTCACCCGGAATCTTTCTACATGCCAAAGAGCATGCTCTCATACTCCATGGCTCCCCCACCTCCCACCAAGCAGCAGCAACAGCAGCAGCAGCAGCATTCTGATAGAGCGCCGGCAACTGAAGCCTCCAGACGACGCTCCCAGGTCTCAGTTCCCGAACAGTTTGAATGGGCTACTACACCCGAGACACCCCACCATGTATACCGCAAGTTCGAGCGGCTGAACCACCGTGTGCTGCGGCATTTGCAGGAGGAGATAGCCCAGTTAGAAGACGATCTGCTCACCATTGATGATATCGAGGCTGCCCGGGCTGGTGCTTCGGGTTCTCGTGCTTCTTCACGGCAGAAACAGCTGGCTGCGAAGTACCGCGACCAGATACAGGACCACTCTGTCCTTCGGAATAAACGGACAGACCTTCTCGACAAGGTCATTCTCAAGACCGACCAATACAGTATGTTCCGCTAGTTATCTTATCTTACGCGCACACAACTCAGAATGCTAACAACTTCATAGATCGGGCTCTGTGCTCTTTTTCCAAAGTGATCAAGAATCTCCCAGCTGCATCAGACGATGATATCGATGCATACAGGGCCTTCCTACGCTCGCCTGCAGGCGCATCTACCAAGAGCGAGAGAAAACTACTAGACCAGCGATCCGACCTGGTTACCATGGCCCCTCGCCCTGCCAGCGCACTGCATTCGAACCCCCTCTATTCCACCGTGGCTGCTATATTCGCCGCCATCCTCTTCCCCTTGCTCGCCTTCGGAGCCATCACCGAATTCTTCGGACGTATTGTCGTCGTCTCCTTTGTCGCGGGTTCGTTTGCCTGGTGGGCGTCAAACGGACCTCCAGGCCATGACTATCTCATTGAGCCACAGGATGGCTGGAAGTGCGCTGTCATGTAAGTCATTCTTTTTTTATCTCCTTTCTTTGATAACCAGTTACTAATACTAATACCTACGAACAGTTACTTCGGCTTCATGACTATCGCAGCACTCCTGCTTTGATGCCTTCATATTCCTCTTTTCTATCAAAAAAAAAAAAAAAACCCTCAGCATCAACTACTTATACCCTTCCTCGTCCCTAGACTTCGCAGGTTCGACTTCTAGGATGCATTCATTGGGATATCTCATGTTCATCTTTCTTCTTGGTTCTCACAAAAAAAAAAAAACTCCTTTTTCCTACCATTTCGGTCTGTCTATTTCATGTACGGTTCTATGTTTTTGACGATGTTATGATTTCAGGAACTTAAAAAAGGGGGCTTCTTCCTTTCTTTTCATCCTGCGCCGTAATTGATAATGATCTTATCCTTCTCTTACTATGGGCGACCTTCTTCCTCCTGTTTTGAATGCACGGCTTAAGAGTTTCATCACCCTGTTTCTAAACAAGCAACCCTCGCAAGAAGTACTTCCGCTCGTCCCATAAGACAAGGGTATTTTTTCTACCTTATTTACCTATGTATTAACCAGCTTGTTTTCTACTATGAATATGCCTCATATCTCTTACCAGTCGTTTATATGAAACTATCAGGGATGAGGTAGGTCTATGCAGTGTTACAGTGCAAGCCTTTGTTTGCGCGAATAGATAGACAAGCAGAAGAACCTGAGATATTTCTTTTGCATTAATCGCATTAATTAGAAATACTTCATATCCCTTCAAAATACACATGGAGAACATAAGTAAATACGAGTCGATTCACCTTGATTTAAGGGCTCGTAAAAGGCAAAGAAAGCAAGTACATATATCAAATGGGGGAAAACACCGGGTCAAAAGCCATCTTCAGAGAACATTCCACTATATAGTCCAGCCAGCCCATTTAGCATAAGTAACAATCAAGCAAGCCCTTGGATGATCCTTTGTTGTTCTCAACCTTTGCTTTCCTTTTATTTATGTGTGAGTGTGTGTGGAAAAGCCCATAGACTGGACTGATTAAAGATCCTTTTTGAATACCTCCATGCACCAGTGCAAAATAAAAGAACATAAAGCAGAAAAAGGACAACGAGTGATCTACTCGGATAATTAAGGTAGAAGAGAGATGGAAGGATAGACAAAGCAGGATAGGGGGTGAACGAGGCATAGATGGTCTGTTGATACATTGGCGAATAGGGACGTGGTTGTCGGTAGGTATCTTTTTCCCTGCAAGCTTAAATTTACAGGAAGGCCTAACTGCCAGGGGTAGGAAAGATAGGGTGGAAGATAGAGCAACCTTATTGAGGCCATCAAAGTGTAAACTTTGCACCAGCTTGTAAGATCTACTTTGATGGTCCAGGGGTAGCCATGGGAACCCCATTTGGCTGGCCGTTGGGCTGCATTGGCTGAGGTGAGGCAACGGCTTGAGCGCGACCGTCTAGCAGTTGCATTTTGTTCCGGTCCATGATCGCCGCCTGTTCAGCGGCTGACCGGGGATATGGTATACCTGGAGAAGCCTTTGCATATGGAGAGTGTATCTGGCTCGCCTGGCCCGGGGGGTAGTTCGCGTAAGGCATGGGTTGTGGTGTCTGCTGCTGGAAGTACCGTGGCTGGGCAGGATGACCAGTTGGTGAGTTTAGGTAAGATGTTCGCTGTGGTGATTGATTATAACCATGTGGTGACTGCGGCATTCTCTGAGCCGTAGCAGCGTGGTTAAGCTGTGGCTGATGGATAGGTTGATGGTATGCGACTTGGGGTGTACGATGGGGGTATGGTTGGGTTGGAGTTTGTGCAGGGGAGGCCCGTCTTTGCGGGTAAGGAGGTACACCATTGGATGCAGGTCGCTGGAACTGCTGGAGCATTGCACTTCTGCTGTAAGGGGGAGATGCTGCCGCCGGCTGTTGGTATGGGGGCTGCATGTATCCTTGCCGTTGACCGGTTGGCGGATGCTGCGCGTACGGCTGGGGGTTTACGGGTTGGTAGTGTCCGGGAGGTGGGGGGGG
>OJKM01000160.1_pt1 | contig 11830 bp, 12 predicted proteins | sample 1596631 | NCBI WGS metagenome assembly OJKM01 (sample SAMEA3904683, study PRJEB24821) | metagenome | biome: Builtin; feature: hospital; material: surface | place: USA | collected 2013-06-06 | reverse complement strand
ATCTACACGTAAGGAGTCGTCGGCAGCGTCAGATGTGTATAAGAGACAGCCCTGGCTCTATCAAGCTAGTCTGCTCCTTGGTATCGATATATCCAATTCATTTATACCATGGATCGTGGTGATAAGCAGGCCGAGCGTTTCTCACCAGAGAATCTCCAGCGGAATAACTTCCGTATCGCCAGTGTTAAGCCGAACTCCCGGCTCGCATTGCTTTCCTGCACAAGCTCAGCATCATACTCCATACTCTGCTACCTGGTGAAGTCAACAAGGGATCACATCGGGCCCTCGGGATTAAGACGTCCGGATCATTAATCTTTCGACATATCTCCCAGTTGTTTATGGCCTGTTCTCCGGAAAAGGCGACCGGGAAGCAGTTCTTTGATAGGATCACTAGAAAATTGACCGAGATTTCAACGACAAAGAGCAAGCAGTTTCGCGCGACAAAAAGCCGTGGAGCTTCCCGGAAACACACATGTCGTGTGTGTCACCTGTGTGATATGCTGGGCCTCTTAAGCACTGTGTGAGTACCTATCAGAAGATTACCCCAGCAAACTGTTAGGTTATGATACTTTTGGATAGTCCGGTTACAGCAATAGTTGCCACCAGCAATGCACGAATTGCGAGAACATATTAAAGTGAACAATCCTCCAATTTTTCTTGGGCCCTTGTAGAAAACAATGTTATGTGCAGTTCAGACTTACCCGGCGTCACATCCAGTACGAAGTGGCCACAGGCTCATGCGCGGAGGCGTACTTTCGATACTGGGGATAGAGTCACAACTTTGCCGACAAGATAACATGCATATAGGTCCGTAGGCTGTGAAGCTTACTCCCTTTGACAGAAATAACAAGCAGATTTTACCCACGTCATTCTTCCGAGGTTCATCATATCGACACTCTTTAGCAATGAGCAAGAGCATACTCGTGTAGCTTAAAGCCATGGTTTTTCAACATCGGTTCTTTATACTAACGGGTTAACCGTGTTAAGGTATTTGGCCCGCACGACTGTACTAACAACACTAATATCTCATTAGACATCAGCATCTGGTTACGACAATCTCTAGGATTTTCGACTCTGGGTCTGTTCATGAGGCGGCATTTGTGGTTCTATATGCATCACAGTTTCGTAGCTTGAACGCTCCAATCCTGTGTAGAAAGCAACTTCAACAAAAATCAGTTCAATTTCACGCTTTCTCAAGGTGCAAAACGACAATGCTCACAGGTTCTCGTTTTTATGAACAAAAACTGCTGGTCTCGCCACAATTCAAGATAGAGAATTTGAATGAGCTCTCCAGTGCGTTACAAGCTGGCAGTTACGAATAACTCTGAATCTGAATCAACATCTAGATGTGCCAACTATCGAAAAACACAGCCATTGCCAATTCCATTTACCTACGGAGAGAAAGGCTGTGTCTCTCCAAACTGTCGCAGGAAGCAGGATCTCCAGCACAATCGATCAAGATGCATCCACCCGTTCCGCATTTCATTGGTCGATGACGGCCATTTGGTTATACGGGGACCACATATTTACATGGATCAACGCAAGTTCGGTTCACTAATTGGCCAAGATGTCTTGTAAGAGCCGCCAAAGCCGAGACTGCTTGCGACCTTCTTACGCAATCAGCTCCCGCTGGTGCGATGCATCAGCCCCTTCGCAAGATCTCATCGAGATGGGAGCTGCCATCGATTCCCTCGAGGGAGTGAGAACATGAGAGTATCGATAGGGGGAAAAAATTTAGAGGGGAAGTATCTTGTTCGGTCTAGATATACCGAGTCGCGATGAAACACTCACTGCGACCAAATCGATTGCAGAGCTTGACGTGTCTTGCTCTCCTCAGCATCCTTGCCATTTATACGTCAGGTTATTATCTCACCGATATTGCGCGACATGGCCGAGCAAGTTTCAACGGCGCCCTGGGGTCATATCGACAACGGGGAATGAAACCAGCCGGCCCTATTGTTCCGGGTGTGGTCAAGCCTGGAAAGACTTATACTCGCACCCTTGTTATAGCGAGTGTCCAGAAGGAAAACACAACTTGGGTCGACGAGCTACAACGAGAAGATCCAACCCTACAGACGGCCGTTTATGTTGTCAACAACTCCAGTGCTCCACTCACTGTGATGAAAAACAAGGGACACGAAGTGATGGTCTATTTGTCGTACATCATTGACCGATATTATAACCTTACTGATATTTCCATTTTTATGCATGCTCATTTGACTACATGGCATAATAATGATCTCTTGGATTCGGATTCTGCAAAGATGGTCAAACGCCTTCGGAGCGAAAAAATCATTCGTGACGGCTATATGAACCTTCGTTGCCATTCAGAGCCCGGTTGTCCTGACCATATCCATCCAATTGCCGGGGGTGATGACCTCTCAAGCATTCCTGAAGCAGCTGTGATAGGGAACTCCCGGTTAGAGCTATTCCCCGGTACCGACGTGCCTGAGGTGCTCTCACAACCATGCTGCGCCCAGTTCGCAGTCAGTGCTGATCGAATCCGGCGAATACCCCGGGAAACTTATATATATTATCGAGACTGGATTCTCGAAACCTCATTATCCGATAGCTTGTCAGGACGAGTGTGGGAATATTTATGGCAGTACGTCTTTGCAGGAGTTGCAGAATTGTGTCCAGAGGACCATGTTTGTTACTGCGAAGGATACGGGATATGTTTCAAAGGGAAAGTCGAATTCCAATATTTTTATGAAATACAGTCACTGGGACAGGATATCCAGAAGCAACTTAATGCACTCAAGAGGGATGACGGAACTGTGATCCCGGGATTCGAAAAGAAAGCCGAGGCTATGCAGGCGAAAATAAACAAATTGGTGGCTGAGATAGAGGAAATCAAATCGAGGGTTCTTAGGGAATGAAACGAATTCGAGCATGGTTCTGCTTATGAATGTACGGCGTTGGACATGTTTGGATATTCATGTTTGTTTGATTTTTATTTTGGTTTATGCTTAACTGGTTCGTGGCTGTTCCCGAGCCTTATTCCATCGTTCACGTTTTTCAGCGTCTTAGACATAGTTTTTTTTTGTCAGGTTATAGCTCTTCATAGTTCCTATAGATTACGATGCCGAAGCTATTTACGTTAATCAGGTTTAGTTGGAAAGAAGTATGTAGAATACAAAATGGATGACTGGTTACTATCTATATCTTGGAAACATTATTGAAAACTCTCATAGTCCACCAGCCAGCTGACAGCCCTCTTTCCGTCCTTGTACTACTACGAAGCTCTCCTGTCGGATTGGGCTGTCAAGTTAAACTTCCGATTAATCTCGGTGATAGATACACCGAGCGGACAATTGACGTCAGAGGGAAGATCGTACGGTCCATCCGGCCCCGATCTGTCGTTTCAACTGGTGATAGGAGTAGACATCTTGGTAGTACAGAGCTATTATTGAAGATTCACAAACATTCCTCCATCAACTAGAAGCTGCGCACCCGTCTAAGTTCCGAGTTAGTCTACTTTATGATAGAGATTCAGCTAAAGTAGTTACACTCACCACATAACCGCTCAGTTCATTGCAGGCTAGGAACACAGCAGGGCCAGCTAAATCCTTGGGTTCACCTAGACGACCAAGAGGCACTCTACCCTCCATGTACGTTCTTTTCTTGTCATCCTTCAAGTCCTCCTCGTTGAGTCCCGTGCGTATTGTTCCGGGCAGTAAAGCATTGCATCTGATTCCATATTTCCCCAGAGATACGGCGGAGGATTGCATTAATGACAAGACACCAGCCTTGGTAGGGGTATAATGGGCTTGAAGGCCACCACCGACAAGGGCAGATATGGATGAAACTCCGATTATTGACCCTCCCGGAGGAGACTGAGATAGTGCCATTTGCCGAGCAGCTGCTTGGGTGACGTAGAATGCACCACCTAGATTGACAGATGTAGTTCTGTCAAACAGCGTAGGCGATATCCTATCACATGTATTAGACAGTTTCCAGCCACTTTTTAGGAGTGATGGTAGATAGCTAGCTGTACATACTCTAAAAATTCTTTAAACTCGCATATTCCAGCATTGCTGACGAAAATATCCAGTCGACCAAAGGCCGATACTGTCGCTCTGATAAAATCAGTCCCCGTCTCTGGCAACGAAACATCTCCGGCGACAGTGATGAGCCTTCGACTAGATGAGACCACCTTGTTTTCAGAAGCAAGAATATCGGCAGCCTCTTGCTTCAGCGTTGATATCAATTCCTGCTCATTGTCCAGCCCGAGATGGTTGACAGCTACATAGGCGCCCTGTTTAATATACTCTAGAGCAATCGCCTAAGTCAAAAAAACACTGAATGGTTACATGTCGAACCTCGGAATAGAGGGATGAACATGCATACAACCACCACTGGTCAGCATCAGTGCCTCGAGCAGACAGAGCAGAGGGTCTCCATACACGTCCTATGCCTGTCAATCCCCCCGTTATTGCAGCCACCTTCTCGCTCAGCAACCTTGAAGAAGCCATCTTTGGTCTCGACGACGTAACATACAACTTATTCCCGAGTTAAGCAATGCTCATTAGCCAGGGCTAATTATGAAAAGTGGAAGGAGAAGTCGACGAACTGACTAGCGGCTGGAATACGAGAAGCCGAATACGCTTTATTGACTTTTGTGGCAAGGATAGACACTGCGTTTCTCCATCTTTCTCCATCCGCGACTTGAGCCACTCGATAACCATCATAGCTGAAGATGAAAGGCCAGTTTTCGGCTGCAAGATTCCGTGGACTGTCTGGTAAACGACAAATTACCGTCTTTGGCATTGGCTGATATGTATGGACATGGGATATAAAATGTGCATAACAGAACGTTGAAGACGGAGAACTTCATGTCAACCAAGATAACTATATTCGGAATTGGTTTCATCTTATACCCACAATCTATCATGGTTACTTGCTTTCTATGGCTTTTGTTGCCATACGCAGCAACTACTTTATCTGCCTCCGTCCCCGGATGTGCACCTAGCGGAGCATTGCTGCCGCGTCCAACAGAGCTGAGCCAGTCACCGCATATCAAAGACGCTACTGAGAGGCTTGCTCGATCACTGGATGATGCAGTTTCAGGGAGGATAAAAGCAGGCTGGGATGTCGCCAATACGTCATTCTCAGTTTCTATCGTCTCTCCTAACGGCGGAGATCCAAGTACCGGCATCCTGTGGGAGTACCATCATCTTGCGGAGAAGAATGTCAATGGGACCCAGCATCTTGACAGTGACTCTCAGTATCTGATTGGGTCGGTATCGAAAGTATTCTCTGACTTGCTTCTCTTGAAGTCGGACGTGGATCTACAAGATCCGATTACCAAATACCTTCCGCAGCTCAAAAACGCATCTTCGCCGATTGATTGGGATAATATCTCCCTGCTCTCTCTTTCAGAACACCTTTCCGGGATTCCAGCTAATACCAGTTCGTCTTAATATCGAATGGTTACATGGAAAATAATACTGACAGTTGTTTAGTCGGGGTACTTCAATTCTACTTTCTAGAACCCCTATATCTAGCTCTCGGATTCCCGCCTCTAAACAAGAGTGATTACCCACCATGTGGAATTGCAGACTTGAATAAAGGCTGTACACCAGAAGGTTTGTAGATGCAGAGACCTTATTATTTCATCTACTAATCACTATCCAGAGCTTCTTACCAAGCTTGCCAACTCTGATCCGGTTGCTGAGCCTTACGAACGGCCGGTTTATTCCCAGCTATCGTTCACGCTCTTTAGCCTAGCACTTGCCAATGACACTGGTAAAAATTATGCTCAGATGTTAGAAGAACAAGTCATCCGTCCACTCAATCTCAGAAACACCGGTGTTTCTCCTGGAGAAGATAAGCGTGCGGTTATCCCCAATGTTGAGCAGCAGGGATGGGGTGCCGATTATGGGTATAATGCGCCGTATGTCGCCAATCTTTCGTTTAGCTTGACAAGATGCTAACCGGTATACAAGTGGAGGTGGCTTGTACTCCTCGTTGAATGATCTATCTACCCTTGTCACCAAAATCCTTGATTATTCCATCCTCCAAAGCCCCCAAGCTACCAAAGAATGGCTCCAACCAAGATCTTCTACTTCCTCGCTTAATACTCTCGTTGGCCAGCCTTGGGAAATTCTACGAACTTCTGGTATGACTCCAAAACACCCTCATACGATTGATATTAATGGAAAAAGTGGTGGTGCTCCGGGTTATATTTCCCAAATCAGCGTTATTGATCAATACGGGGTCGGTGTTGTTCTTTCTACAGCCGGGCCATTAGATTCTAAGGCTGCATATATCATCAATGAGGCCGTGCTGAGTGCTATACTTCCTGCTGTTGAAGATGAGGCTCGCAAACAGGCAGAGATGTATGTCGGTGAATATACGAGCCAGCAAAGTGACAACGAAGACGCAACAAATTATGTCCCGATCAAGCTTAAAACGGTAATCGATAATGGCACGGGTATTAAGTTGGAATCCCTCTCACGCAACGATTCTGATATACTTGAGGGTATTCGCAAAGTTTGGTCCGCTACCCTTGCTACCGTGGGCCAGCTTGCTTCGGAAATGAGGGTATATCCTACTGGCATCGAGAAAACTGTTACAAATGACAACAAGAGCCTCGTTGAGCAGGACTGGAGAATTAATTTTGACTTACTACCAAATGTCAATGAACAAGCATCTGATCTCCCGGGTTTAGGAAAACTTGAGGCTCTTTGCACGTCATGGCAGACCGTAGATTGGCTATATTACGCTGGCGTACCGATGGACAGGATCGTGTTTACTGTTGATAAGGAGGCTGGCAGAGTTGTTGGCGTGGATATCCCGTTCCTTCGAAGCGAACTTATTCAGAAGTCAAATTGATGATCTGCATAACAATTGCTAATTGTTTATGCTGTTAATTTAGATCTACTTTAAGTATTGAGTCGTTTGAGTTATTTAATATAGAGTGTACGCATACATTAATCATACCTTCTTTCTACTGGGGTCAAGGGGAAATACAAGTTTAACATCTGCTGGAAATTTTACTTGGAACCGGGATTGCCGATAGCAAACAATCAATCATCAGAAGGCACAGATATCCGAAGGTGCTACACCCATGTGTTACATATTCATAGGTATAGGTGCAGCCGCTGAGAAAGAGCTGAGGTAGCAGCCAACTATACTCTCTATCAGAACATTATAGTTACTGCCGTGGTGCAATCCCATTGGTCACTGGGACAGAATCTTCGCTACCATGCTTTCCATCCTTCCATGAAGCAATGCTATTGTCTCGAAGCGATTCCTGCGGGCTGGGAGCAAGAATATAACGTGCAGGTATGAGCTTCGCGGCGGGATTCAACTTAAGCCCAAAGCCAGGCTCATCCAAGGCACTGACATCAAGATAGCCTTTGGAAGGAATTGGTTCGTTCAGGAACAAATCGCCAAATACAGGCTGTACCGTCTTTCCGTCAGGTGAGTTAGCCAGGTATTCCTGGAATGGTTAATTCGGCTGAGACACAACAAAATGGTAAGAATAAGGGCCAGAAGCATGTGGCACAACGGGGATATCGTAAGCGGCTGCCATTGCGGATATTTTAAGCAATTCGGTCATTCCTCCCACCCACATAACATCTGGCTGTACAACATCTAGATTTCGGGACTCGATAAGCTTTCGGAATCCATATCTAGAGTACTCATGCTCACCGGTGGTGAACTTGATAGTTGGATGAGCCTTTTTGAGTAGGGCCTGGCCGTCGACGTCATCGGGAGACAAGCATTCCTCCCACCAGTCAATGTTGATACCCGCGGTCTCGCAAGCTTTGACCAACTCGATTGTATATGGAACATTCAGGGACATGTAACAGTCAACTCTTAGCGGAAAGTTTAAGCCGACCTTCTCCCGTTGTTGTCGGAGATATTCCACGTTCCTAGCTAGACCACTTGCACCTTCATCAGGACCATAGGGCAGCGCTACTTTAGCACCAGAAAAGCCCATGGACTTTGAGTAACCCGGCTCTGGACCGGTGCAGTAAAAATCCAGGCGGGAACGGGTTGCACCACCGATAAGCTTGAAAACTGGTTCGTTACGGATCTTGCCCAGCAAGTCCCAGAGAGCTAGATCTATGACTGATATGACTGCAACTGTGAGGCCTTTGCGTCCATAAAACATGGAGGCCCGGTACATCTTTTCGAATGTATTGTTGGTGTCTCTTGGGTCTTGAGAGAAAATTTGTCAGATGCGGAACAACAGTATTTGAGCGAGAAGACACTGGAAATCAATCGGTCCATACCCGCACCTATCAGGAATCGTTCGAAATGCTGTGCTACTAGCCAACATGCTGGGGGGCCCCCAAACCCGGTTGCAAACCCCTTGGTACCATCCGTTGCTTCTATTTCAACGCAAAAGGACCCCAGGACATTTATACCCCAGCTAGTTCGAGAGCTTCGGTATTGCTCCCATCGTGCCATCGGTGTCGCAATGGGAGAGTCAATGAGCCAATGTCCACCTTTGACCTGAATTAAAATGTTAACGTGCAAACAGTAAACCTCACTGGAGAAGGGAAAGCAACATACATTGTGATAATCGCCTCCCGAACCAACACCATCGATAATAAAGGTGTTGATCGCCTTAATAGTAGGAAATACGGTAGTCATGATGCCGCGTTGGTAAGATATGGACAAACAAAGGTTGAATATTATGCATCTGAGAACGTCTGACTTGCTGGAGGTCCTTGTATGATGGAATCCGCATGAGGTATATATAGCTCCTCGGTTTGTAGCCACGGTCCGCCATGCGGGTAATGTATCGGTATGAACTCGTGTTATTCAGCGAGAGAGCTCATGAGAGGTGGAAACTGTCCTGGGTGGATCAGAGTATAATAGCGCAATGCCCAGGTATACCCTGATAATTTGCATATCAGAGTGCTCTCCGTAGATATTGGACAGATATGGTCATGGGCTTTAGCGAACTTTGGGGGTGAAGACAGCAATTGTAGCGACGATTTAGCCGCTTCGCAAGCTTAAGCATACGAACGTGTTATCCTTGGTGAATTTGCGGTTCCATTCTCCACATAGCCCAGAGCTTCTCGGGGTGAAGATACACCGAGGGGGCTTTGTACCGAGGAGGCCTTCCGCCTGCCCCGTGGATCCACGAGTTTCTCCAGATTCCTGGTAACTAGAAGGAGAAGACGATTTGTGTGAAACCCGGGGAGGTTGCATATGTATCAATGGTGCTCGAGCTCAGAAAGATGACATATCACGCTTCCACGTTGCCTGACAATTTTTCCCGCTAGCTTATGCAGCACATCAAGGTTGTTCTCCGTCCGGTTCTCCCGAATCCACCGTCCATTACCACGTTTTTTGGATCTTAACTGACAACCTGAGTCGATAGGTAGGCTGGCCTGGCAATGCTGCTGGAGGAATGTGGTCGTATCAACGTCTCGTCAATGCACTCGTGATATAGATGCCAAGTCCTGCTGAATGAATGATCGTGTATCCTATATCAATCCTCGAAGAAGAAATATGGGCTTGATATGAGTTTTGAATCGATCCTTCAGTTGCTGGGAGCAAGCCATCTTGTCACCTCTACGAGGTTGAAAATGCACCCAACCAGGATGTCATCAAAAAAAAAAAAAAAAAAGGACGCCACGCCATACAGCCAGGCTTTATGCGGGCGTCACTTTGACATCTCACATCCCGAGAATTCTGGGTCCTGATGTGGTTTTAGCTCTCCATACACAGCAATTGAAGGCAGAAGCGAGATGTTGATTTCGTCTAACGTTGAATTTTTGAGGTTGAAAAAAAGTTGGCTGCCCCTTTCGAGATAGTAGTTATGTAAGCACCCGTAAATGGCAATCTTTTCTTCTTCAACCTCGAACTCTTCAACATCAACATCAGCATCGCAATTGAACGGCGAGACAGGGTCAGCTTTCGTCTATTAACCCGCCCGGTTCACCATGGAGAGTGGGGGTAAGGCCAGTATATGCGTCCAGCACGCGAAAGGCTTTGATCTCGCGAGGTCCGAGCTAACTATGGCAATATTGAGATATCGCTTGTTTCGCCCCTGGTTTAAACATACTGTTAACCAGCTAACTTGGCTGCATGGGCTCAGGAGAGTCAGCTATAAGGATCTCAGCAGTGTGAGCATCAATTGGCCAGGCTTCAGGTCATGAAGCTGCTGATGTTGGTCCTCAGATTGTCTTCCACAAGCGAGTGTGCAAAAAGCCACGCGAAGGGCCAGCCTCATACGAGACAGCAATCGATAAAACGAAATAGACAGACAGCTCACTGCCCTCCGGCTAGAATTGACGCGAGCAACGAGCCAACGACGTTGTCCGGTAGAAAAAGGAGGTCGTTGTGACCGAATATCTTTCTCTTCATGCGGCCAAGGATGAACCATGGCAGACACGATGAGCGAGGCCTTTTAATCCTAGATCCTGGGCTTCTGATAAAAAAATATTTCAAAAATAGCCCAAGCCCACGCACGCTGCGACATCCTCAACGTACCATAAAAAAATAATGGGGCGGCGGAAAATTCGCTAATACTTCCCGTGAATGATATTTCTGCTCCGAATTTTCCTGAGACATGTGCGCCCTCAGAAATCGAAATTTGGTGTAACATTACAGTTTCTGAGAATATCCTCCGATTTATTAACTAGTACCATGAAGCCGTTAAATTCGAATGAGGACTAATGTCTGGTTGGTAATTTCCGGTGTCCCCCATGGTGATATGAAAAACGCCGATTTTCATCTGGGATCTGGAGAGTTGAGAGGCGTAACCGGTTAGTTACCCTAATGTCGCAATCATTCCAGTTTAGGACTGAATAATAATTAAAGGATTTTGTCAAAGCTATCACTAAAGAGCCTTTTAAAGGCTCGAATATGGTCGAGATAAGTATGAGCCTTGCCCGGGTCCTCTTTTATCCATGGTGCAGCCAATGGAAGGACATGTGCACCCGGAATCACGACGTGGTCTCGGGTGGGATCAGCCACCACGCCTCCAGAAACCAACTGGCCTGTCAAGGGCTCGACCCTCGAAGGCCCAGGTCAAGGGCTGAAGCCATCAGACCTTTTTAGACTCCGCCAACCAGTCAGCACGCCTTTTCTCTTCCCGGCATATTCCCTCACATGGCTTGGGGTGAGGCCTTGGCGAGACGATGCCGCTGCGACTTGGTTTAGGGACTGGCGCCGGACAGTGCCAGACGAGATCTCTCCATCAGTTCTCTTCCCTAGCCTGGCCTGGTTCACTGGGAATATCGGCCATATCGACAGCAGTCCTACTGGCGCATAACCCAACCCGTACTCCATACAGCTACTCCGTACTTCGGATCGGCTCTCCGGAGTGCTTGTTAATGTGCGCCGATGGAGCATACTTTTCCTTCTCCACACGGCTTCAGGAATGCCAACACCTCACCTCCGGCTGCTCAGGTCAAGACCGGTAGACGGGCGGACGATCGCGATGAAGTCGAAAGTCCCGAAGACGCCTGGTCGGGGCAGGATAGTGGCAATGACGCCGGCGCAGCGGATCGGAAAACTTCCCAATCCTCAGATCAGTCATTGAAAAGGAAACGTCCAGTGATGGTCTCGTATATCAACCCACCCTCCTTGCTATCGTTTTCTTTGACTTCACGTTCTCAAGGAGCCAACTCATGATGCTGTCGCTGACCAACCCAGATGCGAACTTTGTAAGCAAAGGAAAGTGAAATGTGGTGCGTATAGGCCAATTCCAAAACCGAATAGAATACACAGCTCACCGCAACCCGGCAGATCGCTCCCAACCCAGCTGTGGCTGGTGTGCTCGGAACGGCCATCCATGCGAATACAAAGAACGAAAGAAACCAGGATTGAGACTGTCTCTTATACACATCTGACGCTG
>OJKM01000159.1_pt1 | contig 11886 bp, 9 predicted proteins | sample 1596631 | NCBI WGS metagenome assembly OJKM01 (sample SAMEA3904683, study PRJEB24821) | metagenome | biome: Builtin; feature: hospital; material: surface | place: USA | collected 2013-06-06 | reverse complement strand
GTATAAGAGACAGGTTCCAGGCTTTAGCCTCCATGTAGTAGTTATAACATAGGACATCCGGCGAAATCCCATCGGCGATCATTTCCTCCCATAAGGTATTAGCCATAGCCTCATCTCCCATGGAACGAGCGCAGTCTAGTAAATGAGTATATTCTGCAAGCCCTAGAGTATGTCCAGCACGACGCCGTGCTTCAACAATCGTTCCTAGATTTCTAGCAAACCTATCGAAGATTTGCGCGAGAGGCTCGACTTTGGCGTACTCTGCGGCAGAAGAATGGAAGCTCCGTTGGATTTTCCTCCATGGTTCAACGAAATATGCTGGAGATAACAACCGGAGAGCTTCTATGAAAGTGGTAGCAGGCAATTGACGCATGATATAGTCGTTATTTCCTGGATCAAGGAAGATGGCCATTACTTTGTCCGGCTGTCCTTCTAAAAGAACGGCACGGATATACTCTTCCCGTTTCCGAATAGCGTCCTGAGTTGAATCCTTCCTCTTAGAGCCAGGAGTCTCAATCTCCCAGGCATCTTTATCATTGTTGGACGGCAAAGAGGTTTGATCAGTGTCAAATGAGTTATCCTGGGGCTCTTTCGACTGCACAGCGGAGTGCACGAATCTGGTGGTTATAAATTTCCATTTTGGTGTGCTGGATTTGCTGGATGGGCGTAATTTTCGAAGCGAAGGGCGGGAGGAGGAGTGTATAGCTTGCAGCTGATTCCGTGAGGCCTGAGAGTGTTTAATGCTGGGTCCACGCGCGCCATTGAAGCCAACTATCCGCCAGCTACATGACGGGCATATGTACTGGGAGACGAGGTTCTCGCCTAGCAGAGTTGTGGCACGCATTAATTCACGACGACGCTTTCTCCATGAAAGCAGCGGGCAGAGAAGAGAACACAATGAGCAATCGGGGATTCCGTCTCCCGGACAGGCTTGACGAGATCAATTGCTGGCGTGGAGCAGGCCAAAGACCAAAAGATACCAACAGCGAGGAGAAAATGCATGCGATGTTGAAGAGCTTTTTGAGTTGCCGCTTTTGGATTTTTGCTGGAGCGGCGGCGCTAGTCCCTTTTAGGCCATAGCTCGTCCTGCTTATCTTTTTGTGCTTTTGCGGCTTCAAGCAGGAAGAACAACGAGAGAGACGAAGAAGAGATCCAGTCTGCGCTTCGACCTGGGCATTCAGCGGCGCAGTTTACAGTTACGATGGCAGCAGTAGACGACGATGGAGCAGCTCCCTCCTTCTCGGAGCCGTTGGATCTGGTTCGCCTGTCACTCGACGAGGTCGTGTTTGTGAAGTTGCGCGGGGACCGCGAGCTCAAGGGCCGGCTTCACGTACGTTCGATTGTCGATTGGATTATATTTCTATGATGAAGGAAAAAGCAGCAGCGGTACTGACATCATATTATTGTCCAGGCCTATGACAGTCATTGCAACATTGTTCTCGGCGACGTGGAGGAGACCATCTATATTGTTGAAGAAGATGAGGCCGGAGAAGAGACCATTAAGGTATATATCGAACCCACCGCTAGAGAAGGAACGGAATTAACTGTTTTTACAGACAATCAAGAAGCAAGAGGAAATGCTGTTCGTCAGGGGTACGTCGCGTTATTCCTTAATTTTCTTTTCTTTTTTTCTTTACTTCTCGACTCGTTTCTGATTCTATGACTGTACATTAGGTGACTCCGTTGTATTAATATCACCACAGTCTCCATCAAGTTGATAGGAGCGGAGATGGTGACAAATATCAGAAAGCAATGCCGACGACGGACGGCCGAGGACTCATGACTATGAAAATGAGCAATATCGGTTCTCACAGGGTCCGTGTTGGGACAGCCTACAGCTTCGAAGCCGTTAGTAACTCGTGGGTGGGACTATGTTCATATTCTCTAGAGTGGACGACCGGGGAAGCAGCCCCTGCATATGGCTCATCCATCCAAGGCGATCGGCCATTTACGACGAAAGGCATGGATAGTTAAAAGACATACAAATGAATAACGATATAATAGTTGACATCTAAACGTAAAGACGTGCCAAGTCGAAAGTCGGCGTCCTCTTTGGGGAGCCTCACTTTTTGTTTGATGACTCAACCTTGAACTGATGACTCTCATGGCTCGACGTGCTGGCGCTTCCTACAACAGACAACTCGCATCTCATCACAATATAAATACTCAGCCATACACCCACGTCTCTCTAGTGGAATCGCTCACTCTTATATCATCTTTACTTCTTATAAACCATGTCTTTTTAACCCATAACTACTAGCCACACCGTCCTTTACAGCGTTCACACGGCGAGAGAATGATCGTACGAATACGACAGACTTGAATCCACTTGCGCTTAGTCGCACATTATGATATCTTACGATAACTCCTTTATAATCGCGAGTTAAATACCATGACTCACGGAGGACAGCAGAAGTTGACAGCGGAGGAGAGGCGCAAACGGGAGCAGGCATGCATCGTCCCCCTTTCATGCGCCTATACGGTTCCCTAGTGGGAATACAGTTTACCATATCGAGGCCAGCGTATCTAACATGTCTTCTCCGCCTAGTCTCTGAGCGAGTTTGCCGAGTATGTTGAGAAGCAGCAGGAAAAACGGTACCTTCGTAGCCAAAACCGAGATGGCTCCGTGGCCCCAAGCGACAGCGGCTATTCTACCACAGCCATATCTACCGCTCATGATGACCACTCTGAACTCGACATTCTTGACCAGCTTGGCTTGTCAGACCATCCCTCTAGTGTTCAGCTCAAAGACTTGCTCCTTGACAACTCCCCAGACGCGGAAAGCAATATTTCTCGGATAACCAGCGTTGTGAAGGGACGGCTAGAGGAGGGACAGGGCGAGACTATATTTGACCTTGGACAAGAAGACAACGGTGATTGGATGGGATTCAATAAGGAGCAGTGGAACTATGCCCTTGATCGTCTACGGCAGGCTGCTCGCGAGCTCCGGGCTGATTGTCGAGTCTTGCTGACATACAATGTTGGTGGTCCGGAGGAGGCTGAGACGAAGAGTGACCGCATAAAGTGTGCTTACGGAAAGGTGCTGATACGACAGGCTCCTGAGACGGTAGAGAAAGTCATTGAAACCCGAATTGCAGTTGTTGGCAATGTCGATGCTGGTAAAAGCACTCTGCTAGGTGTCCTGGTCCAAGGAAAACTCGACGATGGAAGAGGCAAGGCTCGAGTGAACTTATTTCGTCATAAACATGAGATTGAGACCGGGAGAACTAGCTCCGTCGGTATGGAGATTATGGGGTTTGATACCCATGGCGAGATTGTAGGCCACGGCCAGGCCCGAAAACAGACATGGGAGGAGATTGGGAGACAGTCTGCCAAGGTGATTTCGTTCAGTGATCTCGCCGGCCATGAGCGCTATCTACGGACTGCTGTCTTTGGTATGCTCAGCAGCAGCCCAAACTACTGTCTACTGATGGTTGCCGCAAACAACGGACTTATTGGAATGAGCAAGGAGCACCTGGGAATTGCCCTATCACTCAACGTCCCCGTCATGGTAGTTATCACAAAGATAGATATCTGCCCTCCTCATATTCTTCAGCAGACAGTTAAACAGTTGACTGGAATTTTGAAGTCCCCGGGGGCTCATAAGATTCCAATCTTCATCAAATCCCGAGAGGATACCGTTAACACGGCTACGCAGTTTGTCAACCACAGGATATGTCCTATCTTCCAGGTATCTAATGTGACTGGAGAGTGCATTGACCTGGTACAGACGTTCCTCAATATGCTTCCACATCATGGCCGATATGACTCTGGCGCTCCCCTCGAATTCTTGGTGAATGATACCTTTTCTGTTCCTTTTGTAGGGACGGTAGTATCTGGTGTTGTGAAAGCTGGAGCTGTACATACAGGGGATGCGGTGCTTGTTGGGCCTGATTCACTTGGACAGTTCAAAAACACCGTCATCAAATCCATTGAGCGTAAACGAATCCATGTGCACGCCTGTTCAGCTGGGCAGTCCGCTTCTTTCGCTCTCAAGGGAGTTCGCAGAAAAGATGTAAGGAAAGGAATGGTTGTTCTACCTAAATTAGATCGTCCTCCAAAAGTCTATCGTGAATTTGTTGCCGAAGGTATGACAACCCACGTTGTTGCTGGATCTATAACTTTTACTGACCTTGATTTCTGTTCTAGTATTGATACTTTCACACGCCACTACTATCAAACCTAAGTATCAAGCAATGCTGCACGTTGGGGCTGTGAGCCAGACTTGTGCTATCATCGATATTGATCGGGATTTTATCAGAACTGGAGACCGTGCCTTAGTCGCATTCCGCTTCATTCAAAGACCTGAATTCCTTTCAGTTGGAGACCGAATCCTGTTCCGAGAGGGAAGGACCAAAGGTCTAGGCATTGTTAAGGAGGTTTCTTATGATCCCAATGTCCCTCTTAATCCTGAGAAGAGGACAGCGCCTTCGACTGATTAGGGAAAGGCTGCCTAACTTAGGGGCTCCGTTTCTACGATTACGCAATGCCTTACGATTAATTGATGTTCATGTTTCTATTCTTTCTTGGGAACCCCATGCATATCTTTCTTCGCTGGACATTATCATTCCTTGTTTGCATGTTTCCGTTTCTATTCCTTTCTTTCTATTCGATCCCTACATATTGTTCCCTGCTTTCTGGTGTCAAGTGGAGATAATGACGGCTGTGTTTTGTATAATATGTTGGCCCCCACTGCATATACCTGAATCGCTTGCTGCTGATCGCCTCGCCACAACCGCCGTTATGGATATCCTTCTGCCTGTTTCTTCGTTCAGCTCGTATCCCATAGTCTTCTTCTCCCCAGATTTGGCGGCAGAGATACATATCACGTGACATATTTATGCTTTTTGCCATGATGTCATCACCCCGGAATGTGCCAAGGTACGTCACATCTGAAGTCATAACGTTTGGCATCAGGGGCGAAGAGCGCTTCAGGAGATGGCCTTGCAAAGGCTTGCAAACGAGCAATGGGCTTTCTCGCCACGGGTCGAGAACCTGTTGTTGGGAAGGGCCCGCTGTTGACGATGGTGTTTCTATATAAGGGCCTTCCAGTCGTGGAAAGCTGATATGTTTCGTCAACAAAATCAAACCATTTTCAAGTTTACTTATACACATAAGTATCTAAACTTATCTATACTCAAGCTACTTTGAAGCTGTTCACAAACATGGAGTCTCTTAAGAGCGGACTGCAAGCTGCAGAAGATGCCCTGCTTGGTCACAAATCAGGGCAAGAGCCTGCCTCCGGAGTCCAAGGCAAGGGAACAGCAACCGACCCTTATGATGCTGGCAACGCTCCTAGTATGTACATATAGCTCTCCTAATTATTATCACTACTACATTACTTATCTGAATGCTCTTCTAACTATCGATAACTCATAGCTCAACCAACTGAAACCCAAGGTTTGGCAGGTAAACATGGTACCGGTCAACAAACCTACGGAAACAAGGTTGATGAAGGAGTGGGAGGTTTCCACGACACCACAGGAAGAACTGCTGGAAAGCCTACTACTGGCAGTAATATGCCCCAGGAATCCGGACGTGTTCCTGGACGGACAACCCAAGGTACCGAAAGAGTAGATGAGGGTATCAGTGGTATCGCCGGAGATAAAACTGCATATGGTGAGAGAGCCTTACGATCAGAGATGCAGCAAGCAGATCAATTCTCTTCTACTATCGGTGCCGGTCAGAAATCCTCAACGGCAACCAAAATGAGTGGTGGGCTCACCGATGATTCACTTGGTGGTGCTGGAACTGCTGGAACTGCTGGAGCGGCTGGAGTTGCTGTTGGCGCCGCTGGGGCAGGAGCTATGGGCCGTGGCCAGGAACCAGGAATGACCAGCATGAAGCAACAGCCTGGTATGACTGATACAAGTGGACGAACTACTGGAACGGCATCACATGGCTCAGATATGCCATCTAGTACTTCTGGAGGATACGGGCAAACAAAGCAGTCTCAACCTGGCAGTGAATATGGTGGAGCTGCTCTCGGTTCTGGAGATGTCACTGGCGCCGGTCATGGCACCCGATATCAGCAACCCTCTGGTAGCACAACACATGGAGAGCACGGTAAAACCAGTGATATGACCGGAAGCTCCAGCTATGGTGGTTCCTCCCAATACCCCTCTGAAATGAAGCAAGGTCAAACAGCCGGAAGCATGCCAGGTGCAAGCAGCTCTGCCGCCGGTGGTTACGGATCTTCAGAAATGAAGCAGGGAGCACCCACTGCTGGCTATGGTGGTACTCAAACTGGAATTTCCCAGGGCACCTCTACTACTGGGCACGCTGGTTCAGGCTATGGAGGTTCCCAATATCCATCGGAGATGAACCAAGGAGTTTCGTCCACGAGTCAAACAGCTGGAGGCAGCATGGGACGCACCGCTGATACAGGTTATGGAGCCTCCTCACAGCCTTCCTCTGGAATAAGACATGACGCTCCGACTTCCACCACCAATAGCCGCACTACTGGCGGCGTACCATCCCATGCACCAGTTAGTGGAGGAGAAACCCCGGTTAAGAGCACAGGGTTTGCCGCAGAGGGCGGTAACTTTGATGCCACGCAGCCAGGTGCTGGAAGAGAGGCAGATCGTAAGTTATATGTCCCTTGAACCTACTTATAAACATTCAGAAATAGCATACTAATGAAATGAGAAGGTCTTTTGGACCAACGCACTTCAAAGGCTGGCCAAGGTACTTCCACAACCGGCCATGGAAACACCGGCACTACAACCAACGAGCCTCACACTGGTGCCCATGAGCCACATACCACTCATAGATCCGGCAGCATCGCACAGAAGGCCAAGGATGCACTTCACATTGGAAAGCATTCTAAGACCTAACCTCGTGCCAGAGTGATATTTAATTCAAATTCATATGCCTTATGGTTTATATGTACCATATTTTCTAATATATTCCCATGCCTGTGATCCTCTAGTCGCGATGCAATTATTATGATTGAATTATATGTCCAAAATGTGTTTGTATTTACAAATTTGGATGGGTATCAGTTAACCTTTTATAACTCAATTGATCCCCTATCAATATTTTTAATACCACTTAAGTCTACCAGTAAGCTGTTTCTAAAATGATGGAAATTGGCTTAGTATTGTAGGAGTTGAAACTAACGGGCTCCTAAACAGACAGCTCAGCGGTAGCTGTGGACATAATATATCCCTTATATTTCTCCAATTTTTTCTCGACAGGTCCTCCCGCTCCAGCATATCTCTCAACAATTTCGGGAGATCGGCCAATAAATAGCTTAGGGTCAAGGAGTCCATCTATCTCACCCCAGACTGGTTTCTGTTTAATATATATATTAGTTATAGCCTGTGATGTAAGGGATGGGGTTTTTTTTTTTTTAGGTTAGATCATACGAAAAATTCAGTTTTCTTGATTCTCTCAATGAGATCATTTTTCCCACCCTCCATTTTGACGACATGAGCGGCTTGATGCGAAAGGACACGAATCTCCTCGTGGGCTTCTTGCCGGGAAACTCCGTGACTACACAACTTCATAATTATGTTCTCAGTAGCCATGAACGGCAACTCCTCCCGCAGCTGAGCGTTGACAATGGCGGGGTATACAACAAGGCCATTGGTGACGTTATCTAGACTGATAAGGATGGCATCTGCCATGAGGAACATCTCAGGGATGTCGATACGGCGAATTGCGCTATCATCCAGAGTTCTTTCAAGCCACTGGCCGGAGAAAGTTTCTGAAAAGTTGGCTGATACGTTGCTAAGCTTCCTGCCAATGCTGCAGATTCGCTCCGAGCTATTTTGTAAAAGTCAGTGCCTGCCCATAAGACATTTACTATAGAGGAAGAAATGCAATGCATACCGCATTGGGTTGCGCTTATAAGCCATGGCAGATGAGCCAATTTGGTCCTTCTCGAAAGGCTCTTCCATCACTTTATCGTGGGCAAGGTGACGAAGATCAGTTGCAATACGAACAGCAGTTGCTCCAAGGGCTGCAAGGGCATTGGCAATGCGCAAGTCCACTTTCCTAGTATATGTCTGAGTAGATATGTCATAGCAGCTGGAGAATCCGGCCTTCTTGCAAAGGATCTCGTTCAATTTGTCGATTTTAGAGGCATCATTGTGGAAAATCTCCATGAAGGAAGCCTGAGTTCCGGTGGTTCCTTGTGCTCCTCTGAACTTAAGACCAGCTCTGACGTACTCGATGTCCTCGAGATCCATAACGAGATCTTGAAGCCATTGGGCGCCTCGTCGGCCAAGTGTAATTGCCTGAGCAGCTTGGTAGTGACTGACTCTATGGATTAGTGGTTATTCATGAAATAGGGCTTGAATTAGATGCATACGTGAAGCCTAGGGCCGGGAGGTCCTTGTATTTGAGGGAAAATTGAGCAAGGTTGTGGATAACTTTGGCGAGCTTTGGTAGGATCAGGTCAAGCGCATCACGGATAAAAATCAAGTCGGCGTTATCGGTGACCTATAGAAATATGTCAGACTACCATTCGACACAATGGCAAATAATTCAGCAACGAGGAAACCGAGCAGTACTATAAACCGTGATTTCTGCCATTAGCGGCGGAACAACAGTGATCAATGCAGTGAGTCAACATACCATAGCACGAAGTAGCTCCGAGATGAATAACTCCCGCGGCCGCAGGAGCATCCTTTTCCAGAGCATAAACATGGGCCATCACATCGTGTCTGCGACGGCGTTCTTCAACAGCGGCAACTTTGAACGCCTCGTCGCTCACGGTGACGTTCGCCTTGATTGCTTCAATCGCCTCATCGCTGATCTGCTTGATTCCGAGCTCTTTCTCGGCCTCTGCTAGCCAGAGCCAGAGCTTGCGCCACGTAGATGCTCGCTCACGGGCGGAGAATATCGTTTTCATCTCATTGCCTGGCACAAGTAGTTAGCTACTTTATACATGGGTCATAGCGGGGGTACTGCGATAGCGGGGTTGATAGCAGCCGATAGCACATAAGAAACGGACATACTGGCATAGCGAGACGCCAATGGCGTCTGGTACTGATCATTAGCAGACATTGTGGGCTGTGAGTTCGGCATATGAAGCCGTAACGAGGTTGAGATGTTTTGGTTGTGCCGTGACTTGCAAGCGAAAATAAAGTGACCTGCGGCGGACTAAATGGACTTTTGACTATCCTGGTGAAAACTCGTGTTTATAACAAAACTTACATAAAATACGCAACGAGGGTTAGCACTTTGATTATGTAATTAGATTTCTAAGGATTTCTAGACAATATCATTGGATAAGAGGGAAGAACTTGATTACTAATATACCCTCTCTGTATTTTATTTATCTTACATCAGCACTCTTTCTTAAAGACACGCACTTTTTTCTCTATGGTCCACGACCAGCTAACCATCCAGCTATAAAAGACGTATATCGCAAGACAGTGAAGAAATGAAAGATACAAGATGAACAGCATATGGATTGAGATATGACTTAATTCATTATAGCTGTCGTAGTAGCTATCCTGAGACCTTACACATATGCAGTCATTATAAGGGATTCAGCCGTTGAAATGAGCGAAAGACAAGATTCCAGTCAGTTATGCCGCCCAAAAAAAAAAGCCCCAAGGTAATATATAAAAAGATAAGGATGCCGCCATTACAGGGTATCAATGGGATGGCTATACGCTATTCAAACAAGAGTTTCAACTCCTCGATGCGCTGCTCTCTTTTATCTTCGTCGCTGCCGTCACCGCCGACCCGCAAACCAAGGGAGCCGGCAATCATCATCTTTCTCTCCTGAATTTTGAGAATCCTTCCTTCAATGCTGTTTTTCACCACGAACCTGGACACCTTCACATCCCGTAGTTGGCCCATACGATGCACACGATCAATGGCCTGAGCTTCCACGGCGAAGCTCCACCAGGGATCCATCATGAACACGTGGTTTGCAACTGTCAGATTCAATCCGACACCGCCAGCTCTCAAGCTGATCAAAAGCACACTCGGAGGGGAACCTTTGTCCTTCCTGCGCCTATTTCGGTATTCCTTAAAAGGGTCCGGGGAATGTGCAATATCATCATCATCGTCAATGTCCTCTTCGTCAATTATAGGGGCATTGAACTGGGCAAGAACCGTGGCACGAGCCTTTTGACTCATCGTGCCGTCAAAGCGAAGATGAGCAATACCGGCGGTAGTCAGCTGCGGGGATATTAAGTCCAAAAAGGAGGTAAACTGAGAAAATACCACAGCCTTGGTGCCTCTGGGAAGACGTGTAAGATGGGTGATAAGAGCATGGATCTTCGCAGAAGTTTTGGCAGAGGGGGACAGGGGATTGATCCGACGTAAGGATATTCGGCATGCGGGAGGAGCGGGATTGTCCAAAGGCGGAGGATTTTGTGTTGCGGGAGTCTGTTCTGGAGATTCATGCCTCACAACTTCAAAAATATCGCGAGAACTTAGCTTTTCCCGGCAGCAAAAGCACCGGGGAACTTCCCCTTTATCAGTCTGATGCTTGATATAGGACTCCAAGCAAGCTTTACAGGCGCTATGCCAGCATGAAGTAACTGCTGGATTGATCATTGGCTCCTCAGAACAGATCGGACATTCACCACTCGATTCCGCCTGTATTTGCTTCAGTGCGTGAGTTGTGAAATTAGCGGTAGGGTCCCGCTCCTCGCCATCCGAAGCTTGCATTGAACTTGCGAATTTGTCAATGAGTTCCTGTAGGTCCATGTTGTCTTTCAAAATGTTCATTTCATCGGCAGCAATAGCAGCATCTTCCTCTTCCGCAACGATGGATTGGTTTCTCGTCAGAATGGGGTGGCAGCATGTTTGCCGTAAGCGGAGGATTTGGGCAAATATAGTTGTATAAGATTTTAACAATGTCCCTGCGGCTACATTGTCGTTGAATGTCCGTTTGGCTCGAGTAAAAATAACATCATATATTTCTCTTTCTTGTTCTGACAGCTCAATCTCTTCCACTGTAATGGTACGGGATGGCAATGGAACAAGGGCCTCTCCCTCCGGCGTTTTCATGGTTTTTGTGCGTCGAAGAACCAATGGTTCAAGAACAGTTTGTACAACGCTCAATGCACGCGCAAAGTCTTTCGATTCAAATGGAACAGTGATAAAGGTCTTCCAGAACGAAAAATTGCACCATGGTTCCACTTTGAGGAATCGCACGAGGCTATAAAGGTCTTCAAGTCGGTTCACGATAGGTGTACCGGTTAGGACCCATCTATGTTTGGCCTTAATCTCATAACACGCTTTGGCTGTTTTGGAGGCCCGATTCTTGATATAATGGGCTTCATCAAGAATTACACGGAAATATTCGACAGAAAAAAGGCCATTATCGCCCAAGTTTGTGCGGCCAGATAGAATCTGGCTATGCTCTGACCGAACAACCCCATAGCTAGTAATGATTACATTGGGAGCTGATGGGTTTTTGGGAGAACAAATACTTCGTAGGTTGACCGATTTGTCTGTTCCATAATAAACTAATGTCTTCATAGTTCCCGGTTTCGACGCCTTTGACGCTTCATTTTCCCATTGTGACAAAAGGGATGTGGGGGCAACAACAAGGGTAGTGTGTGGAGCGTAAGATACTTCGGGAGAGTTGTGTGGCCACGTAATACTGTGGCCTGATGATGGCAATGTAATGCCATTAAAGTATTCAGAGTTAGGTTTATGAGAGTGTATCAAGCTCATCATTTCGATGGTCTTGCCCAGCCCCATCTCATCGGCAAGAATGCCACCCAAACAATTTTGTTCCTGTACGGGAAAGTCAAGACTTAATCCCCCAGAATATGGGTTAACGTAAAAAAAGTCTTTACCACGTACGCGTGGGAGAGGCTTATCATCAACATCTTTTACAGGCCAAGGGTATTCTTCCCACAGGGGATGCATGGATCTTTGCTTTGTTGATTTTTCATCTTTCTCCTT
>OJKM01000158.1_pt1 | contig 11897 bp, 7 predicted proteins | sample 1596631 | NCBI WGS metagenome assembly OJKM01 (sample SAMEA3904683, study PRJEB24821) | metagenome | biome: Builtin; feature: hospital; material: surface | place: USA | collected 2013-06-06 | reverse complement strand
ACGAGATCCTCTCTGGTCTCGTGGGCTCGGAGATGTGTATAAGAGACAGGTTCAAAATGGCCTATGACAGAGAGCTTTCTATCTCCGGACAACGCGTTAAACCTTATGACATACTACACAACTCGTCGTTAATTCTAGGCAAACATATCGTTCATATCTTGCCGGAAGGGTATACCTCTCCCCGGTACTCTCTATATATAGTTGCTGACTTACTTTTTTAGTTCTGCTGTTCTGAACCCAGACAAGGTTCCGATGTGTCTCGGCCATGCGCATTCTGTCAACCTCCCAATCCGAGTTAACCAGACCAACCCCATCCTCATAGAACTTCTGCGCTTTGACCTCGAAACTGGTGCAAACGAAACGATTGTTATCCCTGAGAAACAGGCCAAGACCCTCAGGCGTCAGGCCAGCCAAAACTATCCAAAATCAGAACAACGAGAATGGTTGGATCTTCTCTACCCCGTGCGCAAGACCGGTGTTTATCTAATCAAAAAAGTGGTGGATGAGTCCAAGCTTGCTGTTCATCATCGTTCCATGGATACTCTCGTTGTCAACTGCCCCAAAGCCTCGATGTTGACTCGCGGGGCCCACAAGTGCAGGGGCGGGCTATCAGATCTCACTATGTCAATGCACGGAACTCCACCGTTCAAGATAAAATGCAGTCGCACCGTCAACGACGTTGATCAAGGGATTTCCTTCCAAACCATTCAGCCAGAAGGCCACCAGAAGCTGCCAGAACCGGAGGAGGAGCCAACTAATCCAGTACTGGCCAAATTCAGCTGGGCTCGCCAACAAAAGGTGGAAGTTCCTCTGAACGAATCCCTAACTGCATTCGGGGAATGGACCTATGCTATTGAGGAAATCCATGATGGTTGTGGGAATGTTGTCAATTATACCAAAAACCCGGATATTGACGAGGGTCTTTGGTCTCAGCATCATCCGCAATCTCAACAATTCTTCGTTCATGAACTGCCTCGGGTATCCCTGTCCGGCTGTGATACACAAACATACCTCCAAATCGCCAAAGGAGAATCAATTGACCTCCCAGTTCATTTCCACGATACCGGGTATGGCCAGAATAAGGATTTCCCCTTCACTCTCAGCTACTCATTTTCTGAGTCTGGAGAGGATGGCGATAAGAGGGAGCCTACATCTGTTCATGAATATGAATTCAAGAATGCCAACACCAAGCCTAGAATCAAGGCTTCTGGCTGGTACAGTATTACTGGTATCTCCAGCCCATACTGTCGGGGTGAAGTCTTTGAGCCATCGTCCTGCTTCCTGCACAATCCAGCTGAGCCGCAGTTAGCTATCCGCCATGAAAAGATTTATGATACCTGTGCGAATAACTCCGTTGGTCTTCTGGTGTACCTCGATTTGATCGGAACGCCACCGTTCAAGGTCAGGTATTCCATAGAACACTCAAAGGGCGTACAAACCAGAGTACACACCATCAATGGCCTGCACGGACAACTTGATTTGAAGCCTGCAGAGGAAGGTCACTACAGATATAGGTTCCTGGATATATCTGATCGCATATACGAGGCTCGATCATTAAAAGACAGCGTACCAGCCCTAGAGCAGGATGTGAAACCTCCTGCCTCTGCGCAATTTGTCGGACCCCTCACAAGCCGCAAAGCCTGTTTCGGTGAACCTGTTTCAATGGACGTGATGTTTGTTGGCGAACCGCCATGGGTTTTGAACTACGAGGTTGTACACAACGGAAAGAGGAAGAAGCATGAACTGAAGAGTGATACCGATGTTGCGTCACTTTCCACTGCAGACCTTGTCAATGGCGGTGTTTACACTGTTGGTCTCACCAGCGTTAAGGACAGATCGAACTGCAAGAGAGCCCTGAAGGAGGAGATTCGGATTGAAGCCAGACCGAAAAGACCGCGTGTTGGATTTGGCCAGATAGATCAGAAACGAACTGTTCTAGCCTTGGAAGGTAAGGCGGTAGATCTTCCTTTGAGACTGGAAGGTGAAGCTCCATGGAAAGTGAAGTACCAGAACAAGCTCGACCCCTCCGCTGGCCCTGTGGAGAAAACCTTTTGGAATGCAAACAGCGTCCTTCGAGTAACGGATCAAGGACTGTATGAGATCATTGGTCTGTCAGATGCAACTTGCCCTGGATCAGTTGATGAGAAAGCGCATATTTTTGAAGTGTCCTGGATTGCCCGGCCCAAGATCACTGAGGTTGATGGTGTCAAACTGGGGCCTCAGACTATTATTGCAAAGGATGAAGTATGTGAAGGCGACGTGAACTCTTTAGAGCTGAAATTTGGTGGCAACCGTCCATACACAGTTCGGTACGAAGAGAGCTATAAGGCTGGAAATTCGAACCCAACTTCCCGCATGAGAAGTCTCACTGCTGCCCTAAACTCTGCCTCTATACCAATGCGGACTAATGTGGCTGGAAATTACACCTACAAGTTCCTGGAAATCGGAGATAATCTCTATAGCCCTGAAAAGAAAGCAAAGAATCCTATTATTGTCACCCAGAAGGTGAATCCCCGTCCATCGGCTCGGTTTGAGTCTCCTAGCAAAGTGTACGGATTCTGCAAGGAGGAAGAGCAGGAAGACGAGACAATCCCGATCATACTTGAAGGTATACCCCCATTCACGCTTGAACTTGCTGTCAAACATCATTCAAGCGCGAAGCCGGAGCTTCTTTCTATCCCCAACATCAACTCAAACCGATATGCTCTACCTGTTCTTCGCCAGTACCTTGATCTTGGACAGCATGTCATAAGCATCCGCAAAGTCCGAGATTCACGTGGCTGCCAAAGGGCGACCGAATTTGATGGTTCATCAGTCAGAGTATCCATTTCTGACGTGCCAACCATTATTCCTCTTGAATCACGAGAGGATTACTGTGTCGGCGAGAGAATATCCTTCTCTCTCTCCGGACATGCGCCGTTTGAAATCTACTACACCTTCGATGGTGTGGCAAGAAAGGCAAAGAGCCAGGCCACGACCTTCCGACGTATTGCGGAAATGCCTGGTGAATTCAAAATCACATCAGTCAGTGATGGAGCTAGTGGAAGGTGCCGAGTTCATAAGAATATCACCAAAGTGATACACCAGATGCCCAGCGTCAGGATCAGCCGTGGGGGTGTGTCTGTTGTCGATATACCCGAAGGTGGTGAAGCGGAGATCATGTTTGAGTTCTGGGGAACTCCTCCGTTCGAGTTCACGTAAGTTAATACTCATCTTCCAATACCAATCTCCATGTACTGACGGATACTTCTCTAGTTATACCCGCAGCTCGAATGACGGCAAGGGCAAGAAGCGTGTCATTCTCGACACTAAGAATGACATATCTCATGAGAACATATGAAGTTATATCCATCAAGGACCGCTACTGTTCCTTTTCGACACAATCTGACAAAGGAAGCCGACGAGGCTTCTTTTAAACATACCCTCTTATCTATAACATCATGAACTTGCATGAAGAATGCGAAAAAAATTAAATGGATAATTAATGTGACCGGTTTATTTTTTGCTATCACCAAAGGAGGGCTCTTTTTTCTATCACAATATACACCAATTTCATCGTCATCTTCTATTTTACCCTCTACAAACACCAAAAATCATCGATTCAATGGAGCACCTGTACCTTAGAAATGATATCCCCTGCTATAGATGCAATTTCATTCAAAATTGCCTTTTTGTTCAATGCCACTTCTTCCCCATCCTGGGTCTTCTTCGGGCAAGATGAAAATCCAATCTTCAGACCAAATGGCTGTGTCTTTGTAGTTTGTGGATTCCAGAGTCCTGCTATCACTTTCTCGCTAGCATGGCCGCGGAAAAACAGAATGTGCTCTCCATACAGACTGCTGAGCTCTGCAACGAGATCACGAACCATTTCGTGTTTTGCATACTCGAATGTCAAGGCTGAGTCATGGAGATTCTTGAATGCGGCTTTATTTGGACGGCCCGAAACGAATGATGGACTTAGATGGAGCAAAAAGTCGTAATCATCTACGGGAGAGCGGAATAGTTCACCAACTTCCAAGTCCACGCCCTTTTCTCTGACGAGTTTTGATGCAGCCTTGGCTAACATGACCATTCGAGACGCTATGATTCTTGGTGGACGACTGTGCTGTGTCCACGTAACACCATCCGGGTCGATATTCGAGGCAGCAAAGAGAGCAACGTTCTTCATTACCGGGTCAATTTTTCGCCATGCCTCGAAGCGGGTGCGGATGTCTGTGAAGTCATGACTCTCAAGTTCGCCGCTAAAGTCCACTATGAGGGGCTCATGCTGCCAGTCCCACTTAGACAGCATATGTAGAGTTCGAAGGAAAGCTGTAAATGCGTTTGAAGGGGCATCCCAAGGGTAGGAGGAAAGGAATATTTGGCACGTTAGGAGCTCAAGGAGCTCTTCACGTACGAATGGAGCCAAAAGATGGGCGCCTATCCAGGATTTCAACATCCTGATAGCGATTGGTAGTAGTGGGTAACGGTTTGAGAGGCTCTGGAGCGCCTGGGCATGGCGAGGGGCTTGGAGGAAAGTTGCTTTGTAGGCGGCGAGAGCAACAGCAAGCTCCTCCTTTTTTCTTGCGGGTAAATCCTTACTCTTCAATTGGGCTTGTATGATAGCCTGCTCTGGTTCATGGTGGATGCGTAAACGGAATATTATAAACGGAGAATAATGGATCTCAAGGAACGAAGTATTCAGTAGATTGCTTTCGTGATTTTCTGTCCCGACTCTTGCTTCGATAACGCCGTCTGCTTTGCGGATAGACTCTTCTACTTTGAGGAGCAAAGCCACCTTGGTCATTTGAATCGAGCCTAGATCATCGGGCCAACGGGAAGAGGATTGAAACAGAAGGACGGCGTCCATAGGAGCTCCAGGAGAATCAGGTGAGCATCGAAGGAGGGGAGTGGCTAAAAGGAGCTGACTGAAAGCGATGGGGAGGCTTTCGTCGGACTGGAAATGCCTTTCAAGCTTCTGGAAAGCTTCTAGGACTGGTTCAGAGGCTGATGTGGTCGACAAGGCATTAGATATGCCAGGGATAGCTTGACCAATATCTGCTGCCATATAAACAATGTTCTCCGGAGTAACCTTGAAGTGGTGATGGAGAATATAGGTCAATATTTGTTGAACAGGGGTACCAGAAGAGGCCTGATCAGACCACACCAAACTCTCCTTGATGCTGCCATCTTTGAATCGACGTAGTTCGGCTTTATCACCCCAGAAGTCCCGGAAAGCAGCGGATTCTTCCTTATCTTCGACAGAAGGCCCATGGTCAATACTGCGACCCTGATTAGATGCATCGAGGTTCAATCCAGCAGTTATGGTCCATTTCTTGCTCTCCTTGGGCGGTGAGGCGGATTTGACAGCCCAGCTCGGTAGTTCACCCGAGGTGAGGTCTATCGCTGTGGCCCTATCCCCAAGGGCTTTCGTTAAAACTCGATGCAGGGACTGAAATCGTTCGGCTGCCTGGATTGTTGGCGGACGGCGTCCAGGTAACGTAATGGATATGACTTGGTCGAACCTGTAGAAGGCATCACAGACCTTCGTGATAAAAATACTGTCGAAATGATCGCGAGTTGAGTCATTTAGCATCTTAAGAGTCAAGGTAGCTTCGCGCTGGAGGAGTTTATAAGACCAAGGCGTCATCTTATATAGGACGTTTAAGCCTCGTTTCCCATCAAAAAGGCCGGGGAAGCCAGTATCAGCCACGGTACCTAACCCTTCTGGGGCATGCATCAGAAGTGGTTTCGTAAGATCTTTTCCGGAGAGGAACTGGAGAGTCGCCTTGAAAATCTGGTAGCTGCTGTAACTTGGAGCAAGTACGGGCTTTCCATTTGGACCCCCGCCCTCTAGGAGAAGAGCAAGGACAGTGGCCCATTCAAAGTGACCGAATCCGCCTGAGGCAAAAGAAGCTCCAAGCCCTCGCTGACGAAGCCAGGCCCGGCCCAGGATGCATGAATCTTTGAATGCGGCGCACTTGACACTGGCGGAGTGGTGTAGTTTTAGGTATGCGCTAACTACGGCTTCTGAACGCAAGGATGCGTTATAAATATGCGTAGAATGGGCGCCAATTGATTTATGCTCAACTTCGCTGTCTAGTCGAAGGCTATTATGCGACGGAAAAGTGTGAGAAAGAGCGAATGTATCCTTTTCAACTGCAGTTATGATACGAATGACACAATTTGACCGTGAAAAGTCATCCTCTGCGCCGTCTGCTGGCTGTAGTAAAAGGACCGGCCGAAGGGTATTTCCGTCCTGATATGTATAGCTCATAGAAAAGTCCACATCCTCTGCAGTTTTAATGGCTGCTGCAATGCGAGCAAGGTAGTATGCTCTCTTGTAGAAGTACCGATAGCTAGTATAATCCTTCTTGTGGAACAGCGTAGAGGGCAATGTAACGGCCAAATCAATGCAGGTAGGCCCTTGTCCCTTCCCCATAGTCTTGAGCGCAAAGCTTCCCACAACGTTTATATCCACCGGTTTGCTATATTCGAAGGTATATCGGACGTCCTTGGCTGGGGGAGGCTCTGGAAATGGAATCGCAACCTTTGAGGATTCGAATTCCTTCTTCGCTTCGGCGAGTGTCTTCGGAGTACCATTTGGGATCTCTTCAATGACGGTCTTCAGCTTCCGTAGGCTCTTCTCGACTCGGGAAAGGAGTTTATCGTAGTCAGGGCGCAGTTGACCGAGCAGCTCGTCCATCTGAAGCTTGAACATGCTCGACTTGAACTGCCCACGCGCGAGTGCATACTCGGCGGCGGAGTTGCTGGGCCGTCCATTGCGCTGGACAGCGGGTGACTTTGGTTTCTTTGGCGCGTTGGCGCTGTCTTCTTCCTCTCCGGAGCTCAGCTTCCTGCGCTTAAGAGTAGGACCCGACATTGCGCCCGTTGGTTGTGTTTGCTTCTTCCTCTTGATCTTTCGACTGATATCAGAAATATTTTTGACATTTTGATAGAAAATATTATGTATCTGTATTACCAGGCTTGGCGGTATATTTACAAATATTTGGTTTTAATTTCAAGTTACAATTGTAATTCTGTGACATGTGACTAATGACACCAAAAAAGGCCGAGGTCGGCGTCTTTTTTTCATTTCAACATTTTATATAAATTCAAAGCTGTTTGTTATATGAGCTTGTGATTGAATGGCTAGTTTGTTCTATGTCCATATCTGTTGTTGTTTGTGGGAGCATATAAGGGCAGCAGATAACCACTGTTCTCTTCTATTAAGCCCTCCTCCTACCAGGAATGATCCCTGGACAGCCACCTACTAGGGACGCAGTCTAGTCATAACAGCGGTCTTATCACTCTATACCCTCCATTAAGCCTCCATTAAGAAACAGAAGACATATCAGGGCTGCGAAGAGCTCAATTTTCATGTCTGTTGACCAGCCTGTTGGGGGCTCAGTCCCTCCGAACACTGCCCATGTAAGTGATACCCGATGAGTCAATATCAACCATGTATTGAAATTATATGGGAGCCTACGATATAATACATATATACTCTAGCAATGGGAATCCGCATCCAGCTCCTTGTTTTTACTGAAGCTGGCTGCTGGTATAGTCCTAGGCTGATACCGCTGCTGACATCTATATAGGCGATTAGTGTATCGCTTCCAACGTGGGAAGCCAATGTGGGATATGAAGAAGGGGATGCAAAGGTTATCAATGCCATGACTACAGGATACCCAAGATTCTTCGTCCATAAGAGCATCCAATGTCTTGCAAACGAGGTGATTGTCCGTTTTGGCCGGCAGGGAGACGCTGCCATGCTATTCCCATCGCCTAAAACCGCTGCGTGCTGTAGGGACTTCCTCCTGTCAAAGATACCCGAAGACGAAAAGACTGGAGTACGTATTGTAAGGCTTGTTATGCCGCCACAGATTACCCCTGCAGAGCTCAACGGTATCACATCGGAGCTTTGTGCAGTGCTTTACCCACAAAAGTATGGCGGTATCTCGAAGCAGGTATGGCAGCACAGTGGATCGGGAATCTCCAGTCGACGCGGCGAATTTTGTCTCAAAGCGCTGAATGGTGGATATCTCGTCGAAGAGTCTCAGGCGCAGGGACAAGGGCAAGCCAAGGGTGCAAAGGCAGACAGTGTCATACACAAGGGGCCAAAGAGATACCAGAAAGTTGAATTGCACGGTTCAACTAAACTAGCTGAGCCCACGTCTACCGGCGAAGGGGAGTTCAGCCAGTTTATCGAAGAGCGGTTTGGTCGAAACTTGGACATGTGCCTGGCTAACAACGCGAAGTTGGCTGTCAAAAGGCGGATTGCAGGGACATTGTCAGCGACAGAGGCAGACTCGCATAATCCTGAGAACGCCCGTATCCCGGGGCTCAACGAGGAGCATGTCATGCTCTACCCTACGGGTATGAACTCGATATTCAATGTGCACCAGCTCCTGCTCAAGGCCCGTGGACCCATGAAGAGTATCTGCTTCGGCTTCCCGTACATTGACACGCTGAAGATCCTGGAGAAATGGGGCCCGGGAGTGCTGTTCTACGGCCTTTGCTCGACGGAGGAGATAGATGATCTTGAGAAACGCCTGGAGGCAGGAGAGCGGTATCTTGCTCTATTTACCGAGTTCCCCGGGAACCCACTGCTGCGATCACCGGATCTTGAACGCATATATGCCCTTTCGAGGAAATATGAGTTCGCCGTTGTCGTGGACGAGTCGCTGGGCAACTTCATCAATGTGAATGTGCTCCCCTTTGCTGATGTGGTGGTCAGCAGCTTGACGAAGATATTCAGCGGAGACAGCAACGTTATGGGCGGCAGTGCAGTGTTCAATCCGCATGGACAGTTCTATACGCTGCTCAAGGAGGTGCTGGCACAAGAGTATGAAGATGACTATTGGGCCGAGGATGCGGTTTTCCTGGAACGCAATAGTCGGGACTTTGTCGGTCGTGTTGAGCGGATCAATAGGTCAGCGGAGACCTTGACCTCGTTGCTGGAAGCTTCGCCTCTGGGTAAGTCCATCAGTTATTGCTTTGGGCATGGAATTTGGGCTGTGGTTTTTTGCTTACTTTGTGTAGTCAAAGATGTGTACTATCCGAAGAACAGCCCAACAAAGGCGTTCTATGACCGATGTCGTAACCAGGGAGGAGGCTATGGAGGTTTGTTCTCAGCTACTTTCCATACGCCCGAGGCAGCAGCAACCTTTTTCGACAACCTTGCGGTTCTAAAGGGGCCTAGCCTGGGGACAAACTTCACCCTGAGGTTTGTTCTGTCTTGTGTGTCTTGTGTGTGAAGTATTGAAGCTAACTAACGTGTCACAGCTGCCCGTATACTATTCTGGCACATTATCAAGAACTGGACTGGGTGGGTTTAGTTAGGCAATCTGTGCTATTATATATTCTCCTATTGACGTAATCTATTTTTAGGCCAAATCCCTGAACGTCCCGTCTGATCTGGTGAGGATCAGCGTTGGGCTCGAGGACGTCGACGATATGAAGAAGAGAATCACACACGCACTTGAAGCGGTGGAGAAGAAACTGGGGAAAAGCAGCTGAAGAAGGTTCGGCATGGAGCCTTGCTGTTGAATTAACTCGTTAACTAAGTAAGGTGCCACAGTGGTGAGTTACATTATTAGGTGAGGTTTTATATGCCTGCTGGGTCCTCACGCTTAGCGATATCAACTATCGATGCATATGGACGAACGGGGGTGGAGTTTATTACCAGAGAAGACCAGGGAAAGTCAATGGCCGAGAGATAACTAGGTGGTCAAGATCATAAGGAATGGCAATATATGGATTTCCCAGGAACCAAGGTACTGCTTGGTGAAACAGGGCGCAAAAACGTATAGATTACAAGTAAATAGACCAGAATCGCCAGAAAAATCGGACAGAGCACTAGTGCACGATAATGGCGGCAAGGAAGGAGATGGGAGAGGAGCAAATAGGTATCAAACCGGGAGATAAAGTAGAGAACTGGGCCTGCACCGTCGCATACAAACAGTGACACTGGACGAAAAGGATGAGAGAAAAAAAAGGAAGAGTAAAATCAAGGGGTGTGTTATCATGGGATAACTTAAAACATGGCAATAATGCAAGTTTCATTCACTTAAAGGGTCGTTCATGGGCCGTGTCACTTGCAGCTGCGCTCAAGGAAGGGTTTCTGAGAGAACCACCTAGATCTCCGCTCCCGGTGCGGCGCAGGGCCTGTCTCATGGTCTCAACGTTTAGATCACTGCTGAGCATGGCGGACGGGCTATGGGGACAAGGTGGCGGGCTGCGCGGCACGCGAGCTCCACGGCTGGGTGAGGAATCAAGACATCTTGGCTCGCCGGGCGAGACACTGGTGGGTGGCGAGCTTCCTGGTCCATGGGAGGAGATGGGCGAGCGCATGGGCGAAGGCGACCTGTTGTTTCTGTTGTGTGTGCTGTGATTGTTCGTGGCCGGCGCGTTGGCAAGGGCAGCAAGACCGCCCATGATCTGGGAGTCTCGGTTGGAGGCGTGCTCGTACGACTCCACCTGCTCGCCATGGACGAGATCAGCAAACGAGACAAAGCTGAGGCGTCTGATGTCCGCCGAGTCGAGACCGCCGTAAGTCGAGGCAGTTTCTGGGTCGCAGGGACTCTGCGGGTAGGCATGTTCATGGAAAGAGGAGGCGATCGAGCGTTCGCCGTGGGAGGCTGCGGCTGCTGGATGAGCGGTCGTCGTTCCAGCCACGGCAAAGGAGGCCGGCTGGTGCAGCGTATGGGTCACGATCTCAACCGAGTCCGGGTCGAGGGTCTCGTCAGTCAGGGCCGCAGAGGAGGCCTCGAGGATGGGCGGGATGTGGTTCTCGGTGACGATGTGGGAGGGGATGGAGGGCGAGGACTGGACGGGGAAGTCCTCCTGGACGTCTCGCTCGAAGATCTGGGACGAGGCGGGCGAGTGCATCTGGGAGTGCGGACTGAGCTGTCTGCTGGGCGAGGTGGGAGTCATGTAGGCCGCATGGCGTGCGCGATGGGGGGAGACTGAGGCCCGGTTGGGACTGAGCGAGCCTAGGGGCAGAGGCGAAACAGGTCGGCCGGCGGCCATGGTCGACAGCGGTTTGGGACGGGGGGCGTTGTTCTTCTCACGGGCGAGGTCCTCGCGGCCGTTTATATGTTTCTTGTTCTCCTCCCCTGCGCTCTGGCTGCCTGGGCGCGATGTCTGCCTGGCGGGCTTCTGCGGCGCAGCGTCTGGCGTAGTTGTAGTAGTAGTTGTAGTAGTAGTAGTAGTCTTCGCGGTAGTATGCTTGTCCTTGCCGACGGGCAGCGGCTGGGCCGGTAGTATGCTGGAGGCCATGCTATTCTCCGGCAGGTCGGCCCCGCGAGCTCCAGGAGGAATAGCCAGCGCCATCAGCTGCTGTCACTGTCGCTGTCGCTGTCGTCGAGCGTCCAACCCCCCCTGGGGCGGCTGGGACGGCGTAGAGGATGCAGCCAAAAAGGCTCCGGTCCGTCTGGGGAAGGCTGGCGAGGTCGAAGGGCGCCGCGTGTGTTCGGCGGGCAGCGAGACGGGGATTGGGCGAGTCGAGGGCGGCCAGCAGGCGTCTTTGACCGAGCGAGCCTGAAGCTGTCCAGTTGCTGTCGGCGTCGATGCTGGTTTTGATGTCGTTTTTGTCGTTTGATCGTCCTTTTTTGCTTGTTCTTTTTTTTTTCTTCTTGTTTGTTGACGGAAGAAGATGACGTCGTGTACGGTAATTACGTATGTTATCTTAGTCATCTATACTTTTATTCGATACTGAGTGTAAAGTCAATACACCATATAAAAAAGCATCTCACGTGATGCTGATCGTCACGTGATCATCTTGGTCGAAAGTTTTTTTTTTTTTTTTTGCTTCAAAATATAAAAAAAGACGAAGAAGAAGAAGAAGAAGCAGAAAAAACCATCGACAGCCTCGAGACGCCGAATAATCTCGCTAATCGACATCTTTGCTGCGG
>OJKM01000157.1_pt1 | contig 11901 bp, 8 predicted proteins | sample 1596631 | NCBI WGS metagenome assembly OJKM01 (sample SAMEA3904683, study PRJEB24821) | metagenome | biome: Builtin; feature: hospital; material: surface | place: USA | collected 2013-06-06 | reverse complement strand
ATCTACACGTAAGGAGTCGTCGGCAGCGTCAGATGTGTATAAGAGACAGGGCGGTAGATGCGGAGCCGGCGGAGAGTGAAAGTGAAATGGATCTCAACTCAGATGACGAGGAAGGCGATGCGAGTGATGCAGACGAGAATGAGGAAGAGGCTAAACGTTCCATTCTGCTTGCTGAGCAGAGACTCTGTGAGCTCACTGGAAAGATCGTTCTCGCTATCATTGGTCGGGTGTTAGACGTGTCTGGCCCTCAGGCTGGAAAACTGCGGCGTAAGCTACTCAGAAACAAATCGCGTTTAGGTCAGAATTATAAGGAGGTCCTCTCGTATCTGGAAGACAGCCAAAAGGATGGCCCCGCAAGTCGAAGACGAGTTGCAACCAAGGGCAAAGAACCGGAAGGCCAGGAAGATACTGCCGCTAACGGGGTTGCACCAAACACTCGCGGCGGGAAAATCAAGTCTACCGAACTGGTCGAGGATGATGACGAAGAGGAGGAAGATGCAATTGTCGGAGATGAAGATGATGAAGAAAACCTACGAGCTCGCGGCCTAATTGAAGACGAAGAAGAGCAACCCGCTGTTAGTGACGGCGAAGAAGAACGAGAAGCAGCCTCACCCTCTCCGGATGAAGATGATATAATGGGAGATTGAGCGGGATTATCCTCTGCTATCAAAATTAGAGACAGTGATGATTTTATGAACTGGGACCTGATGCACTGGGTGAATTTCCTTGACTTCTTTTCATTCTTATACAAGACATTCCACCTACGGTTTGATTTACTATTAATCTGCCTGTATTTATACTTTAACTGTCCCCCCCGAACCATTTTGATTTCGAATGTTTTATACACTATTCCACGTTATAGGTACATTGTTCTTCTACGGCGATCTCCTCCCATTGGCTTGAAACAGGTATCCATCCCCCTTTGCTCCTACTAATGTACTACCTAGACCCTTTTCATGTTACAATAATGTGACTCCCAGCCAGCACCGACTAACGCAGACTTCTTGTTTATACATTATTTGGCATATATTCGCCCACGGGTGCGACCCGACCTATTCCTGTGGCAAAAGGCTGCTTGCGGTGACAATTTCGCAGTGAATAATAATCACACTGATCAGCGATGATAACAAGTGATCGTAGCCAACGAAGATCTGCCAGATGCCAAACAACAACAACTTAATAAAGCATTTCTCACCTGGCATTTATATACTACAAGCTATAAATCATCCAAGATGGACGTATGTAGCCAGTGTCCCCTTCCACAGCCGTACTTCCTGTGCATTCAGTGCGGAACAGACAATGCATGCCGATGCAAGATCGTAGGCCGAACACTCGGTGAGAAGCTCTAACAATTGAACACAAGCGTCTAGATATTTGAGAGCTGACATTATCTCCATTCCTAGGTTTCTGGGCCGCAGTGTTGGCAGCAGTATGTTAACTAGGACTATACAACTTATTAGATCAGTGTCTAATGCATACCTAGATCGTATGCTATCCCGCGGCTTTATTCTGCGGATGCTGTGCCACAGAGATGGGCAAGAAGTGAGGCTCTGATATTGATAACTCTCTTATCTAAGCTGATAGTTACTTCGGTTTGATATAGGGTCCAGGGGACGCCGGTTGATATAAACCAGTCTATAAGCAGAGCAATACCGTTCTGATAAGATATTATTGATCCATGATAACTGGCCAGGAGCTATAAACTGTCATGAAGCTGTTCATACTGAATAAAATCACTAGGCCGGGGAAATCAAATGACTACGATTTGGTGCGTAGATGAACAAGTATTGGTGAGACAGGGCAGGTGTTCAGTGGTTATTATTAGCAAGGAATTTCGGGGTAACTACGTACATTAATGCTCGCTATCAATTCAGGCCATTTCTCCAGCTAACAGTGTCTTTGGAGACGGGAATATCTACTCTCCATTATACATGAGCCGTGACTTGCTTCCCTCCAGCCATCGTTTACCAGCTGAATTTTCGTAGATGGTGCTCTTGATCTCCCTCTTGCACCAGAAACGCCCACAGCTAGGATCGCAAAGGTCCTTTGCCAGCTGAGGATTCTCCAGTATATCCTCATCGAGTGAGCCAGTACATATCTCGATCTCGGCTGGTAGCCCTATGTCTCTGAAATACAGGCTTGTACCACACTTAGGACAGAATCCACGGCGTCCTTGAGCGCTGGACTCGAACTCGGTGGGCGTTCCGTTCCATTTCACCGTGGATGGGTCGAAGGTGATCAAGTGGGCGATGATAGAACCGGCTGCTTTGCGGCATTGAGTGCACCAGCAAGTGTGAGGCTGGTTGAGTCAGTATATAGATAATTACGTATTGCTAGGAACATACATCTGGAGGCCAGGAGATGTCCTTTGGTATCTCAATAGTGTATTGGATTTCCTTGCATAGACATCCCCCAGTAAGACCGTTTGGTATTGGGATGGACATTCTTGAGGTAGATATCTTCAATGTCTCTACAGGATCAAAGGGAGTTGCACATTGTCAAGTTGTATTCGACGACTTATTTATACGAGCCGAGTTGAGATACGAGAACTAACCACAACAAGAGTCAAGGTCCTCTATTATAATATTTACAGGGCAGGTAATATATATTAATAATACATAATGCAATGATTAAACAAGCTGTAGTCAGACCAATCTCTTTTATAACCCGAAACCAGGACCAAAAAGAAGTGCATACACTCTATCATACATAGATATGAGCATCATCATCATCTAACTGTATCTTCTGGGGCGACTCGCCATGCACGCAGGGGGAGTCTCTGGAGTTTCATCACGGCTCCTCGGATGAAGAACCAGAAAGTGAGGGCACCAATGGCCACGCATAATATATTCGTATAGTAAAAGCCGTCACGGTCGACTCGGCAAACGCCGCCTCCAGAAAGGCAACGGTTCTTATCGGCTTCGAGAGAACAGGAGAAAGAAGTAGTGATGGGAGACTGTACTCCCCGCGGGGTCTTGGATGGAGGAACACAGGTTGCACTGTGGAGGCTGTCGACAAGTTTAAGAACAAAATATTTGGGGAAAGTTCCTCCAAGATTCGAGACGCTAGAAAAAAAAAGTTAGCAAACAGTTTTAATTAGTGTTCGAAGGGCATACGTACGTTGCGAGTAATGTCATGTAAGTACCGCCAATCGTTGGGTCGGATATCTTTGCATGGAATGCAGAGCAGGCAACGAACATGATAGTGTTCATCGAAGTGGATAACAGATGCTCGCCAATAACTGCAAACATGTACCATCCAGGGACAGCAGCACCGGGGGCGCTTGGATAAATCATGACAACAGCCTGGGCCAAGAGAGCAGCTACAAGGCGGCCTACAAATGACCAGCACCACAGCCTCATGGGAGTATATTCCGTTGACCATTTTCCAGCATAGTAACCGAGGGCAAGCTCAAACGGGAAGTCAACAAGAACAACCAGAGCCATATTATCCTGACCGAAACCCTTATCAATAAGTTTCAAGCTGGTCACGGCCTCGTTTGCCTGGAAGCCAATTTTTGCGATCAGATGTATGATGATGATGGTCTGGATATTGCTGAGTTTCAAGATCTTCCACATGCTCTTGTATACCTCAACAATGCCGTCCCTATCCTTTGAAGTTTCCTCCTTCTTGAGCACAGCCAATCCAATGGTCACGAGAAGGTATGCCCAACCCCAGAATTTCAGGTAACCACCTAGAGAGATTAGGCCTTCATCCGACGGCGTAGAGCGGAACCACGTATTAGCAAAATGCGGCGAGTTAAATGCCAAGAACACTGTATACGATAGGAAGTGCCCGGCCGTAAGGCCGACTGTCTGGGCGGTAGAGGCAAAGGCAATGTTCTGAGGTGAGATGAGAGAGATGGCCCAGCCGTCAACGGCAATATCCTGCGTTGCACAGAGGAAGACAAGGAAAAACCACCATTTGGTGAAGCCCCATATGCCGTCTCCTCCCTTATCAGCTGCTGCAGTCATCATATTGGCAATATGGCTACCAATATACACCATGGCCAAGCCAGAGATTGTCTGAATAGGCATGATCCAACTCTTCCGTCGTCCAAATCTCTGGCTCCAAACTGCGTCCACTATGGGGCTCCATAGAAGCTTCAGCGAGTATGGGTATGAAGCGAGCGAAAACACGCCGATCTGTCCGTAGGAGAGGTTCGGTTTAAGGAGAAAAGGTACCGACCCCATGGCCAAACCCATGGGCACGCCCTGGAGGAAGTATAGCATGCATAGCAGGAGGAAATTTCGTTTATCAGCCGCTGGTAGATCGCTGAAGCTGGTGCTCAAGGCCGCGGCAGATTGTGGAGTGGGCGGGGGAGAGTCGTCCAGGGAGAACTCTGGTCGGTCTATCACCCTAGAGGTATGCGTTGACGTCGACTCGAGGGAGACGCCCTTCTTCCGCATCTCTATCTGCGACTCCATGTTGCCGCCTGCGTTGGCGTGGCCGTTCGTGTGTAGGTTGAGGCTCTGCCGACTGGCTCGTTTTCTCACAGTACCGTTTTTGCGTTTCATTTGGGTCTTCTCTGTTTCGAAACCGGGTAAAACGAGAGGCAGGATGTATGTGCACGAGAATGCAGTGAGGCTATATCAGGCTAACTAGTTATGCCGGAGAATTTATGTGGAGAAGAGACAAGACATGGTTTCGTTTTGATCTATAGAAGGCAGAGAAGAGGTACGGCGGACTATATAGCACCGGATATGGCCTAGAGAACAGGTGTCAGCACGTCTTTAAGCCACAGATGAGGATACGAGCAGTGTCTAGTCACCATGAATAAGCCAAGATAGTCCGTACCTGAGTGAATCCCCCCTCCGGCGCCTATGAGGTCGCTTGCAAGGTGCAAGCTGTCCTTTTGCAAGAAAAAAAAATAAAGGTTGGAATTCGTGATATTTGCTGACTAAGCCGGTTGTTTACACCGACGTCCACTGAACGTCGACGACGAGGCACAACAGACGGCGTCGACCATGACAGACACCTAGACGGTGGTGATGAAGGATGGCAATGGCGGAAGAGGATCAGTCGGTGGCATTGGATGAGGAGATTTCTGCCGTGCGTGAAGAAAGTAGGTCTATTCTCGGTTTTATTCGTCCTGTTGAGCCAGCTAACAGTGACATAGTTCAAAAGCTCACGGCGCGAAGACAAGTCCTTTCAGCCAGTCTACTATCCAGTAGCACGATTAGAAACAGTCTTGAGTCGCATCTCTTGAGCCAGGTTGATTCAGATATGCCCCCCGCCATTGTCGAGTCCGGGAGACACGCTGAAACAAACCACCATCGCATCGTCTTTTCGGCTACTTCATTTCCGTTCAAGGACCCATCGCCTCATACAGACTCGCCTGATCTGCTTGGTGTTCGAATTGATGTTAATGTTCGTGATGGGACCTTTGTGAAGCCGTATTATCTACTTCTCAGACGCACAGGAGGCGATCATAAATCACTGCAAATACATCGGCATACCATACCGGTTTTCATACCGCTGAAGCATCTGGAACAAAAATATCTCCCGAACCAGGCATCTGAAGATGGGTCTGGTGGAGGATTAAAGCCATGGAAGCAAAGGAAGCAGAATCTCAAAGGTTTGGTGCGGGGACTGCGCCGTGAGCTTGTCGCATGGCACCTTCGACGAGATGTCATAACTGTTCTACAGGAACAGCTGGGCATTTCTAACCTAAACTCTACCGATATACCCGCAAGTACAACTGCATATAAACTCGGAATACTGTCTGTCACCGCTGCATCAGTTGAAGCTAGGTATATACGCTTCCAGTGGCAAGATGGACGCATTGGCAGAGTCAAGGTTTGCAATCGAGGGCTTGTCGAAAGGGTTATTATTATAGGCGATAACGGTCGTGACAAAATAACCGAAACTATAATCGCTGGAGGTGATACCCGTGCTGAGGGCATAATTCAACGGCTCCTTGATAGCGAAACGTGATTGCCCAAGTTCTCATTGTCTCAGGTTATACTAAAGAGGGACCTTTATCCTAACCAAACCGACAAGCCAACAACGGAAGAAAACATCAACGGCAAGTTTATAATATTAATGGTTACCTCAGGGGTGGCTTCGTTTATTATATACATTGTCAGATTAGGATATCCCCCAACATAAACAAACAACCGCACCATGTGCTTGTTGTCAAAGGAATCATGGTCGGCTCAGAACTGGAATTCCTCCATCCGCTTGGTGGTTGGCTTATAACAGTCAGTACGGAAGGAGCTGATCTTGTTGTCCATACCGATCTGGCCAAGGTCGCTAACACGAATATTGCGGCACCAGCTCTGACCAAGGTCACCGGTGCAGCCAAGGCCATTGAATGGGACGAAGCAACAGCGAGTGTGGTGCGTTGGGTCATCAGAGTACCATTCGATGGATGAAATCTTGTTGTTAAGGTCACCAACGCAGTGGCAGGCGCTGCCAGAAGCGCCTGGTCCGCCGGCAGTGAACTTTGGGCCCTGAGAGTTCTGGAGCTGATAAGCATTCAAACGCCAGGCGTTGGCGGAAGATGCAAGGACAAGGGCAGCAGCCGCAGCGACGGAGGATGAAACCTTCATTTCGTCTAGGTTCGCTACATATGCATAGTGTTAGGAACCTGCTTGTATACCCAGAGAAAGAGTACATGTCAAGGGCTTACAACTGATATATTTGGCTGAGAGATATCATCGTTTGTGAGGCTGGATGTGAAGATTTGCTTGCTGGTTTTACGGCCTGGATGGTGACATCAAGTCAGACCTTTTATACACGAACTTAACCCTATCATTACAAATTCACGACTTCAACGGCGTTGGCCACGTTCTATATCATCTGGAACTACTTGGCCAAACAATGCCTTCAACCCAACAGCTTGACTGCTTTCTGGCCTCTGGGCTATCTTAACTATTGAGCTCCAATTCGTATTTCCCAAAGCTACCCTCGGAGCAACATTGTGACGATATTGCGGGTATATAGAAGCAATAGAAAATCATTATATGTCCAAACTGAAGAGTCGGTGGAATTAATCAGATGCCCCTGGGGATGGTCTACTGGGATTCAAGTAGTTATACCCGTTCTAGCACACGAGCTCGTATTTGCCAAAGATAATCAAGACTCCTCTTGCTTTGTCGATTGATACCACGTGTGCGATAACCCGCTGGAAACATATCCATTTAAAGCGTCCTGCTTGAGGAGGATTGAATATTTTGTGTGGAGTGCTGTTTGAACGCCCACAGTCCTCTCGTATTAAGGCTGGCATTCCCCATGCTCTGGTTGAGACGTTGATATTAGCTCGAAGATCGTTAAATAAGGCGATCTCCGGGAGTGCCGGATCGACATAATTGCCAATGATCTTCTCCCTTATTTTTGACAATAATATATTATTATCCCGGTTGTAAAGATATGCCTATACCTTCCTTATCACACTACTAGACGTAAAGACATCAAATCATAAACCCTCCAACAGCAGAGATAGCTTCTCTCCATCTGGGGATTGACAACCAACCGAGGCCAGTAAGCCAGCCCAGCTCCCAAGATTCATGGTACAGGGAGAACTTGGCCATCCGACTTCTGGGCTCTAGAGTTTGGCTTACAATGCCCCTGAGCTTTATGCAATAGCTAGATGCCGGACTTCAAGATTGACAACCTCCGGTATGAAGGCATGATACACTGGAGAGACCCAGTACATTTTGACTGTTTACTGCAAATGAAAGTCCTGCAATATGACGGTACGAGGAGTGGAACGCGAAAAACACACCATGAGGCAAAAAGGATTGGAGGTGAAGGCTGTTCGGAACTGGCGGAAGGATATACCCAGCCAAGGCCATTTAGTTATACCTTTCATCATCTGCTTCCTTCTTAAGGGATGCAACAATCAATTTTCAAGGGTGAGGTCATCGTATTCGCCTTCGCTGAATGATATCGTAGGCAAAGGACCATAAGTCAGCCTGGTCTCGTCCTCCAGCTGCCTTCTGGCAATGCCTTCCTCCAGTGCCCATCTGTAGATAAGCCCCTGTTTCTTACCATCTAGCCAAGCCAACACTGCCTCGGTTTCTTCCTGCTTTCTCTTTTCCAGGTCGCTCAAAGCTTCCCTGTTCTTCCTGGCAAATTCGATAGAGTCGAGCTCCATGTCCTGGAGTGACTCTTGGAAAGCCCTTGCTTGACTATCCCTCAGGACTCTGATTTTAGATTGATGTAATGCATCAAGTGTAGCTAGTTCGTGATAGCTTTGGAGAAGCCGGCTTCGTTTCTGGTCGGTGAACTCGCGCGGTTGGAGGTTGGCGTAGAAGTCGTTTTTGTCGGTTGACAGGCTGGGCGGCGGTGTATTGAAGTATGCTTCCATATGTCGTATGCTAGTTTGAAGAGATTGTTTCTCGCGTTGTAGTTCCGCAACAAGCGATAATTCGGCAACCAGGTCTCTTTCTTCAATCCTGGCTGCCTTTGCAGTATTCTTTGTTAATTGTTAGTAGGTAGTCCTCCAACCCTGAAAAGGATCTTCTTAGTTAGGGACGACTTGCCCGAGACTCAAGAGCAGCTTCATTTTCCTGGTTCTCTTTCCGCTTTCCTTCAATAAGGGCATCATGTTTCGTTTCAATAGAGTTTATGAGTTTACTCTGAAATTCTAGATGCCTCCGTTTCTGACTTTCATGTATATCTCGTAAAGTTGTCAAAATCGAGCATGACAGGCTTCGAGCGACGGAGTCCATATCGATGGGTTCTTCGAGCTTGGGAATCTCCAGTTGAACCGGGGATGGCGATTCGGACGAAGGGGAAACTTCTATTGTGGCCTCTACCGTATAATCTTGTCGAAATATCTGTGAAGTGCTAGGAGGAGATGGGGATTTGGATGGTAGGGCACTGGGAACGGATAACCGTTTCTTAAAATAAGGGAATCGGGATAGTATCGACTGCCTAAAGCCAGATGTAAACCGATGATCTTGGCAATACGAAGTGTCGAACGAATGTCTGCTTGGTGCAGGGCTGAATATAGGAAGTTTCTGATGTGTCTTTCCCTCATTGCATGTAGTCGGACAAGTTGCCAGAGACGAAACGGAATGAGCACTAGGTAATCTTTGGGTTGAGGACGACACTGATGAAGGAATGGTGACTTGACTGGGTGACATCAGCGTTGACGGGGTCGGTGTCGAAGACTCAGATGGTTCAGAGGCGATCTCCAGCCTCCCATTTGATTTTTCACTATCATGCTTGATTGTCAAACCAATATCCAATGCCTTTCGTCGAAGAGCCGTGAGTTGTTCTTCTTCCATCTTCTCTAACAGCTGTAGTACATAAATACGGTAGTTTGGCTCATGTAGCAGGGTATCCGGGTTGGCCGTTGGGAATCCCTCCTGCTTTGCCATGGCAGGCAGCTCCTTTATAGGGAAAGAAAATCAATTGTTTTCTGTCTGTCTGGACGACGATGTGGAAGTGTAGGTAGACGAAAGGAGGAGTAAATTATACGGCAGCGTCAATCCCAACATGAACACCGGCTGAAGCACCCAATTACCCGTAAGTGGGAATTATATGCCTGAAACACGGAAGGATAATCTGCTGATTGTTGATCAGGTCCCACCTGTATTTATGGCGGAGCAGAGCTGGTTAGGTTATCAGGCTATTGTAGGAGATGGCGAGTCAAACCCCGAGTGACGCTAGCAGGAGATCTCCCTTGCATAGTAAATAAGAGAAAAGAGCCAACTCAAGAGCAGTTACTCTGTATTATACACCTGACACATGCTGGAGCCGCACAGGCGAACCGATCTCAGATATATAGAATCCCGCGTAAGTTCAATATGCACGTCATGGGTGGCTCCCTGGTTCGGCACTGGCGGAAGGGCCACTCTCTAGTTGATGATTAAGCTCCGTACCATAGAGTTATTGCCCGGCCAAAGGTAAAATCAACCGTCCAGATGTAAAGACAAGCTGAGGCTGGAGGCGAGTGAACATGGATGAATCTTCTTGATGATTTCCTCTTTCCCCCTCCTGCTGCTTCAACTCCTTGTCCACATGCAAACACCCGCCAGGCCGCCTTTTTCCTATGCGTGTATCTCTTCTCTTTTCTTTTTCTCCCTTTCCTTTAACCCATTAGTTACCTTGCTGGCGACGGAAGAGGCATATACTTAGGCCGCCGCTTATCATGTGATAGGGAGATATCTACCCAACCGCCCTACTCACACCGCCAGAGTGATGCATGAACGTCTTGGAGGGGAGGCGACAGGGTGGCATTCGCCCGATAAGCCTGCCTGCCAGGGCGCCTCTTTCTGCCCGCATACTTCGCCGTGTTGACCGGTACTTTGTAACCTCCAAGCTCGTTGTGTGGCACGCAGTATTCACCCGTTGTAGATGCATCTGAAACATGCTTAGACCGCCATCAATCAAGTCGTTCAAAGGCGAAGAGGGAGAAGCACTGAAGTAACTGCCTTGCTGTAAGATCGTCTTAAGTGCCAGGCTAAGTTGCTAGATGTAACGGCAACCAGGTTGGCTGTTGATAGTTGGCAAGTCAGTACACGGTATAGTGGTGTAGATATATCAAAACAGAGTGCCCTGCGGGTGGGGGGATGAGCTGTTTGCATGAGCCCCGGAGACGCAGTCAAGCAGCCAGTTGGCAGTCGGTGATGTGCCCGATCCCTGACAAAACTTGCATAAGGTAGCACTTTTATATCTTCCGCTGCAAATCGCCAACTTCTGTCTCGTTTGCTGGCGCCGAGCAGCCTTCCATGATGCTACTTTGGCTTTGTAGAGCTACCGACTCGGCGGATGGACAGGAGCCAGCCCCAGTTAGGTGCGCTCAGGCGACTTTATGGCTTATAAGCATGCACATGCGAAAGAGTGCTGTCTTCTCCGCTGCCAGCTTGTCCATTCCAACGGTTTGCAGCAGCCTCCTTTTTTGTTATTCATTTTATACCCATCGTCGGCCTCTTTTTTCGTCTCTTTCGTCGTCGTTGTTGTTGTTGTTTCTTTTTTCCTTTTTTTGCTTATTCTGTGGATGTTGATCCCTGCACGTGACAGGAGCTTGGCATAGTATATTACGTAATAAATTAACACCCCAAAAATAACTCCGACGAGCCAAAAGTCGAACTTCAAACAAACCGACGAGAGAGCAGAAGCAAGAGGACGAAGAGCAGAAGACACGGCGTATCGCCTGCGGAGCCTGTGATGACCTCCTGCTACACGACATGGCTACTCAAGACCTGGCCAGCGACCCTAAATTCACCGTTTTCATTCGCCTACCGTTCCCGCGAGGCGACTTTGTTGATCCACCGCCAGTGAGTTTCGTCATCCATAGATCTATATGGATAGTGAGCTATGGCTGTTGGCTCGACTCCAGCCCCTAACATGCTTGGTATAGGTGAACTGGGATCCCGCTAATGATAGAATACTGTGGGATGTTCTATCTGCAGCCCCTAAAGAAGGAGTAGACTGTAAGTTGCAGACGCTAATACTGCCATGATCCTTCTTCTCCTTCGGTTGGTGATATAGAAGCTAACGGTAGTGCGCAGGGAAAGCTCTGTATGCGACACAAATAATACGCCCTCTTAAGAGTGCTTTAGCTAATCAACAACTCCCTAGCGCGGAGAAGTTCAATGTCACCCTGCCATTCTTGCTCCAACATGTTGCCTGGCTATATGATCGGCGGCTTTCTCAGGTGAGGGCGCAGTTTCGGAGAGTCGGGCAACAGAATCCCCTTTCTGGGCAGACTACGTCTGCCGGCAGCGGTACTCCTGGAGGCAGTGTACCTATGAATAGATCTGGCAGTGACGGTATGGTCCATATGCAAACATGAGCTGTTGATGTTGATGTCGATATCTAGCTAAACGAACTTCCCTGAACAGGATCTCGCATACAATCTAGGTTGTTTGCGCTCCAGCGAGATATGTCAGCAACCAGGGCAGATAATAGCAGCCCTCAGACTCCCAATATATCTCAGGGTCT
>OJKM01000156.1_pt1 | contig 11972 bp, 6 predicted proteins | sample 1596631 | NCBI WGS metagenome assembly OJKM01 (sample SAMEA3904683, study PRJEB24821) | metagenome | biome: Builtin; feature: hospital; material: surface | place: USA | collected 2013-06-06 | reverse complement strand
AGTTTGCTGCTTTCCGGAAATAACGACAAAATTCAACACAGGCGGAGCAGTTTGGCCCACCTGCTATAGTTGTCCAGACTGATTTTTGATAGTATTCCGGGCTGCCCCAGATTCGCATTTCCGTCCGGTTTCGTCTTATATGTCTGGAGGTATATACGGCGTACAACTATACATATACGCGGTACATCCATCGTGTTATCTGCCGCTGCGGGTTTTCGGGTTCAGATCGTCCCGCGAAATTGGGATATCACCAGGGATGCTTCCCTCATGCAAAGCGAACCACGTAGCTGATTGCCTGCACGACCAGAGAGCAACCCGCCAGCGTGCAGCCAGCAGCCAACAAAATGACGGAAAACCAGTGAGCGAGGGAAAATCTGGCTGATGCACCTTGATCGTTGGTTCTTTTTTTTTTCTAGCTCCTAGCTAACGGCTCTGTTCGTTTGGGTCACAAAGCACTCGGTACCCGGTTTGTGTCTTGGGCCTTGAAGGCTCATGATCACTTGAAACCCGATGCACATGACGGAGTTGTTACGGAGTAGTTAGCGGAGCCAAGTCTGGGTGAATACGTCAGACTTAGCATTCCCTGTTATTTATATCCGTAACTACGGAGGTCTCCTCCACAAGTGTTTAAGGGCGCTTTCTTACTAGCTGTTTTGTATACAGCTTCCTTACACACCTATTTATTTGACTAGTAAGCTGGAAGCCTGTGGGAAGTTTTTCCGCTTAACTCGTACCCCTATTTTCGAAAATACTTTAATTATGACTCGCCCCCTAAGAGATATTAGTTAATGCTAACCTAAGACAACTGTATTGGCATTACAGTTTTCAAAATACAGAGGTCCTTAACGACTTATGATGGAGACCTCCGTACACAGTTAACTTACTCACGGATGTTTGAACTTGTCACTGTAAGAGATTTTCTGTTGTGTTGGGGAGAAATTGGCCTTGCGAGATCCACGATAGAAACGCCTGGGCAATCAATAACTAATGGAGATGTATTATTTATTGTGATAGATATAAACGCCATCTTGTCCACATTCAAATTGTCTGAACGCCTATCGTAAACACGTAAAACAGAGATTTCTTACATAGCCTATTAAAGACGCGAGTGCTTGCCGGCGATGACTCCATCCTGCAGGCTGTAGCGAAAAACCAAGAACTGGGTGCAGACGCCATCCGGGAGGCAAGCGGCATACATAGCAAAGTCCGTTACTCCGGAAAAAGTGGCGAAGGCGCGGATGCACGAAGCATCAGGGTATAAGAGTATTGCAGCAATCGGGCGAGGGGGTTTAATATGTATTAAAACGGTAGTTTCGTGCAAAAGAGTCGTCAAAAGAGGGCTAAGTATGTCGGACAGGGGGTGGTTGCAGTATTTGTCGCCCTCTCTAAGGGCCGCTTCTATAGATCTGACCCCCCCCCGCTCTGAACTGTATACTATCTCTTCTCTGCAGAACCAATAAGGCTCGATTTAATGCCTGCTCGTTATAATTACGGCCATCCACAAATTCGCGCCGCAGGGTGGCCAGGCTTGTAGTCCATCCAATAGGCAATCGTCTCTTGAGTTCGTCTTCGATCTTGCTTACCTCTGCCGATAGTTCCTTGCTTGCCTGGCCGTCTCCATGTACAGCGGCGTCCATGGTCGAGGCCAGGAACAATCGTACGGCTTCGTCGACGTGCTCCTCCGTCGCTACTGGAGAAAGTGACAATTTGGCTAGGGATTCGGTGATACGTATCACAGCCTCAAGTTGACGGACTGTGATTGGTATAGACGACCTCGCATTAGCGTCAAGCTCGGCTTGATGCACCCTTTTACGGATGGAGACGAAGTGTGACGAGAGTTTCTCCGAGGCTTCTGGAGAGAGCCTTGGAGCGCAACGGCTGTCGTTTATGATCATGGTTAGTCACTGAGTCGATCATGAAGTGCGCTGTGAAACCCCAGCATGCATCAGAGGGTGGGATGAGAAGGGGGAAGGAGTTACACTTACGATTTACAGTAACTGATGTACCTCTTCATCTTTTCAATTGGTATTTCTGCCTCGGCTTGCTCCTCAATCCCCCGCCCTCCCTGGTGGATGCTAATAATATGTTTGGCCATGGTCTGGTCTCGCCCTCTCTCGTGTGCGTCACGCACAATGAAAATCATATCAAATCGAGAGAGGATGGTAGTCTGGAAGTCAATGTTCTCCCCAGCTGTCTTCATGTCGTCATATCGCCCAAACACGGGGTTGGCTGCAGCCAGGACTGACGTCCTAGCGTTCAAGATGGTCGTGATTCCTGCTTTGGCAATGGATATCGTCTGCTGCTCCATCGCTTCGTGTATCGCAACTCTATCTTCGTCTCTCATCTTGTCGAACTCATCAATGCAAACAACACCTCCATCAGCGAGCACCATCGCACCGCCTTCTAGATAAAACTCGCGAGTAGTGGCATCACGCTGTACCGATGCAGTAAGACCAGCGGCTGAGGATCCTTTGCCGGATGTGTAAATGGCAATTGGCGACACTCTCTCGACGAACTTCAACAGCTGTGATTTGGCCGTACCTGGGTCACCAAGAAGGAGAACATTGATATCACCACGTAGCTTCATACCATCGGGGAGTATCTTTTTTGAACCGCCCATGAGTAGACATGCGATCGCCTTTTTGATATCTCGATTCCCATAAATTGACGGTGCGATACAATCGGTGAATACTTCATATAAATCAGGCCGTCTGCTCATTTCCAGAAACTCTTGCTCTTCCTCTTCAGTAAATACACCGGCCCCCTTGGCAGTCTGATCAACGTCACTCGTGATACCGACTGCTCGAAGATACGGATTTCGTATAGCTGGTGCTGAATCGTTGGATTTCTTGCCCCCTTTCGCTTGGTAAATCGAGAAAACACCCATGATCGTACATCGTGTACCAGGAACCACTCGATTGGCAAGGTATCTATCTGCGGAAATCAAAATATGTCGTGGTAATTCTCCCACCGGAACCTGATCTGGGGCTTCTTGGAGTTTGATAATTTGTTGGTCCACGAACTGGCACTTCTCGTGTACGATGTAGTAGGGGTCAATCGGACATTTGTCTTCGTTCGGTTGCCTCATTCGTTTGCATGTACGTGGCAAACTCAAGCCTGAGAATCCACCTTCCACTATAATATTATCGGACTCCTGGCAATGCCGGCATTGAATGTGGACAACCGTGGCTTTGGATGAAATGGTCGATGCGCCAATAACTATTCCAGGTATGCGGACCAGGCTTGACACGTTTGAGGCATTGAGATCTCGGATCGAAATTAGAGATACGCTCGAATGGAGAAGGAGTTGGTGCTCTGGTAGCTCGATATCCCTCTGGGAGGGATAGACAATCTTTTGTGTGCATTGTTTTAGGGCAGCTTCAAACTAGAGAAACGAGCCTTGTAAGCGTAAATCCAACAGTGCTAAAACAAAGCCAAAGTAAACATACTAAGGGAATGGTGTCTTGTGGATTCGTCGTGAGCCTATGAGCCAGCTCTTCGTTATATGCGATCAAGTGTGCGACATCGACATCGCAAAGATATCTGTTAACGAGAACATTTTGTCTGATTTGATCTCTTTTTCGGAATATAGGAATTAGTATAATTTTCCTTAGACTAGCGAACTAGAAAGCCTTACCGGTAGACGAAAGTATTATCGATCTGGAAGGCAAGGATAAATTCTCGTAGTTGAGCCTGTATATGGCTTCTGGTTTCATCTGTTCCATCTGCTTTCGGCTGAAACACGCTCAGGGCATAAGGTGTTCTTCGATCCATTATCACGGCAATGTTATCGGAATCGTCAATTCAATAAAAATCTGCCAAAGTGCGTTTGATGCTGTGAGTGTGGTGATGCGGAAGATCTTTTCAAGCTGGTAGAGTTGCTGCTCGGCGGGATGTGTGAAATGAAAGCGCAAAAAAGACTTCGCTGGGACGCGTCGCGCTTCTTCAACCGCGTAAAGTGGTTTTCTCCCAACTCCACGCGCGGCTTGGCGGCGGCTAAACTAGTTAACTAATAAAATATATGGTAATATAACTAGTTAAAACGCAAGTAGTTAAGGGGAATACTCAGGAGAGGCCATAAAACTTGTAGCCCCCGTCTTTTAATTAATAAATTCTGCCGGCCTAGTTACACCTCCTACTTTGACCGAGACTACCTTATAATTTTTATAGCAATGTAAGTGCGAATATAGGTTTTAGGTCTTAGGGAGTTAAGTCGGCATTCTTCTCACAATCGATAAAAAATTCTCTCTTTCTTTTCTACCTGAAGTGTATCTTCTTTCTCGGCCTGAGATTAAATCTACATGCAAGAGATTCCGTTGATAACATATTAGTACGAAGTATAACCATAGTCTACACATTGGAAGGGTACTTTCAATAACCGACTTTATAAAGAATGGTCACTTGAAATATTGTCTCATAGTCTTCCTAACTAACTCGGATAGGGTATGACCATTGACATCATGATACGTAGCGCTACCTTAAGATCGATTCGGAGGGCTGAAACCCAAGTAACGCTATCATTTTAACGACAGAAGCTTTAGCGTCATAATACATCTGTAGTATGCACTCGATGGAATGGTACATCGTTCTATAAGAATTAAACCATCATGGCAACAACATATAGTTCGCCAATTAAAATCAATTTTTAATATATTAAATGATCAGGATCGCCAATCCTTCAGGATTTTCAAGAAAGAAGTTGTCAAAGTTTGGTGAACTACATTGCAGTCCATGTGAAGGTGATCCAATACATTTAGGAACAGCCCCGACATGTGATAATGAGCGGAGGGATACTCTTGTCCTTGAATCGGCTTTTCGAACTGCCACACTGGTTCCCTCATAAACCCATACGCTAATGGCACATACTTTCCCTTAGGATCGGTATATCAAATCTTTCATAGCATATTCTAAGAAGAGCACGACTATGATGTGACGGGTTCGCTTTGTTAAAACAATTCTCACTTTCACGTTTACAACAAGATTTTAACAAACTCGCATTGACAATTTTTCATACCACAGCATTTTTAGGTTCATCATTATTGACGTCCGTATTAGATATCCAAAGTTAACAAGTATATATGTTGTAGGACGAATAAATACCCTCGCATATCACATGCAAACGCAAACCGTATCATTGACAAGGCTTCCCAATCTAATTTCTCGCATTCAGTAGTGATCTTCAACGATATCTCCAAGTTCAGCTGGGTAGGGACTATATGAGTCATACTTCGTTCGGGCAAGTTTCCTCATCGAAAGTTCATTCTGTGGTGAAAGAAAACCGGCAGGAGGATGGTAAAGGCTGCCGTCATAGGCAAAAAAAAAAAAATGAGCAAAATTATTCTATGTCTCACGGTTTTTACCGATGCCTCTCGGCACGTAAAAAATGTAGCATGAGATAAGATAAAAAGTGAATATGAAAGTGAAAGTCATTGCTATGCCTACGGCAGCGTTCCAAGGGTCAGTTACTCAAAACTAATGGTATACCTAAGAGGCTATCTAAGTTTCGGGTCGGGCCGCGGATAGCACGAATAGCCTGCCGTTCCGAGAGCTATTACGTAGATCCATTCTTCTCTTGGGACAGTAGTTACATTGGTGCCTCCCACGATAAAGAACTAACACTAAGAACAAGAGACAAATAGTATACACCACATACCACTTACAGATAGAAAGCTAGTTCTTTGGAAAATAACTCTGAATCCATTCATCACGTTCAAGCTCTCTCGCGGAACTACGGTTCTCTTTCTGCCACAGCAAAATTTTTCGTACCATACGTAAAAAGGCCAGTTTTTCCTGCCCCTCGAAAGTAGTTTCTCTTTCTTCGAGCTGAACACGTTCAGGCAGAGGTATTCCAGCACATAATTCACCTAGAATGCGAGTTGGCTATGGCTGTCTAAATGTGGAGCACGACTGAGAAAGAACGTACTTTTGGCGGAAAAGAATGTATTCCTTAGGTTCCCTTGCGCAAGCAGTGAATGCGGCGGAGGTCCAAGGAGCCTGATCATCTCAGCAAGGTGAGCTCGGCCCCGATAGGTTTGGAATTCTGGGTCGTGACCAGTAAATAACGATTCGCCTTCAAAAATATCCCAGATCTATATGGTGAGATTCAGCTAGTAGACTATTATAGATAGATCTGTTGACTTACCATGCATCCCGCGTTCCATATATCCACGCTATAGGTCCATGGAGCTTCTAATATCACCTCTGGGGCCTGGTAGATATTGGGTTGAATATCTTCGGAGTGTTCAACGTCACCAGGGATGGCCGAACCAAAGTCACAGAGGACTGGTGGCCCCAGTGCTTCGGGCATTCCTAGCTCTCTGGATACGTAAATTGTCCTTCCATCTAGCTCTTTCCGTGGAGATGGAGTAGTGAGTTCCTCTTGTTCAAATTCTCTGAAAATCGTATCATCACCAGTACTAAACATGATATTATCGGCCTTGATATCTAATTCATGCTAAAATGAGCGGTATAGCCCGAGAAAAGTTTCAGATGAACGGAGACTTACCAGTATGTATGATACGACATTCAGTGTGCAGATAATCCAATGCCGAAAATAATCGCTGTAGCACACATGCTAAAAGCGGTGGAGGTAGCCTTCGTACAGGATTGCGGTGGAGGAATGTCAACAAATTTTCCCATAATGGGGGATGCACCAAACATTTGTGCTTTTCTTCGGAGCCATTGATATCAAACGAGTCAATAAGTGATCGAACAGCGTTACGGCCGGGATGAGATCGCGAGGCTTTCTCCATTCGCTTGTACATCCGGAGCTCGTCATCTAATTGCTGGCCCATTGAGGTAGATGTTATGAAGATTTTAAGGCTAACATAACGGCGGCAACTGAAGTTATAGTATATTAGCTGGCTAATTCGATGCTGCAGTTTTCACAAATACTAATGACCTACAGCATATCCCGAGCGAGCCAAACGGTTGACGTTGCTCCATAGCCTAACTTTCCAATGACTTAATATCTCTTTTCAAAAGTTTCCCCTATTCGAGTTGGATAGTATCTAGAAGCAACGTAGTCTGGAATGGTCTCTTCTTCGATTTTTTGGCTTGCAGGTATCCGCGTAAAGTTTGAATTTGTGAATTCAAGAGGCTTCGATGACAACCCAAAGCGTGACAACCGTCGGAGAAATGAGGGTACCATGAGATGACGTGGGAAAGAGGTAACTTCTAGTTTAAAGGAGTACAAAGGTATTGGAGGTAGATGATAAATCCATAAATTTATACTCCGTATCTGTTGGCCATTAAAATAGTCGAGGTCATTTTGTTCAAGCGCCAGAACTACACGTCCTGAAGGCGCCGGAACCTTAATTTTGGAAATTTGTGGGGCGAAAGTTAACTAACTTAACGCACCTTTCCTCTTCCGTAGAGGAGCCCAGGTACCTCCTATCATTGGTGGAATCTTACCTTAGGTAAGCTAATGGAGTTTCACGTGATACGTGGATAAATATATTTCCAGAAATATAAGATCTCGCCAAAAGGGGATTAGATGCCAAGAATGTGCATCCCCAGACCGCGGTCTAAGCTCCCATCCAGCCCAAAAGAAAACGCCTGACGGAATGACAATTACAACAATACAATACTCTCTATAAACGTATACCTCGCCCTTCTCCTTTGACGCTCCTCTCTTACTGGCTGCTTCAAACGAATATTTTAGGCCTGCTCTCCTCGAATGCGCCAAATTTCCGTTCGTCGACTTCGAGGACCTGCCGTCATGATAACTAGGCCCTAATTGCTGCCACTGAACTACCGGAGCCTCACATGGTCCCCAGGTCCGACATGACCTCGCCGGACTCCAGGAAGTCGGTGGACAGCTTGCCTTTATCATCCCCGAAATCCGCTGCATCTCAGAAAACTCCCTTCCAGCAAGCAGATAGCAATAGCAAATCCGTATCACGGCATCGGCTCGGATCTCGCAGAAGCTCCAATGCCAGCTCTATTACGAGTTTGGGATCGACTTTCCACCCGCCATTACTGCAACAGCAGCATCAGCAGCATGGGTCAATAGCAGAGGCTGGTCAAAATGGTAGGATTTATTGTATCCGCTATCCTGCTCAGCTACGTTACGCCTATGTTAACGATTATCTTCACCGACAGCAATCTCAACCCTCCTACAACCTCCAATTGTCCGCACTGGCCTTCTTCCTCATACGTCTGCTCCACCCAGTGGTTATAAACCACCTTCAGCTCGCGATATACCTCCGGTCACCTTAACGAATATTCCGCATGTTGATTCTGCGTCCTTCCAACCCTATCTGCTTCAAGTTGGCTCGTTATATGATGCATTGCAGCACGCGAAGGAGAATGGAGACCAGGATCCAAGTATCATTAGGAGGAATACCCCTTCTTTAGCCTCGCCAGAACTTGACCAAATACTCAGCAAGGCGCTTGACGGGCGTCAGTCAGGGTCACTTTCATCATCTGAGCCTTCTACACAGCGTTCTCGACCATCATCCAGCCACAGATCAGCGCTTTCACCTACACCACTGTCTACTATACCAAATGTGTATTTTGACGAAAACTTTCAACTTGAAAACCCGAGGACGTTTGATATAGTGTCGGAGCGATCAGAGGTTATTAGTTCCCCAAAGGGCCCCGCACGGCCTGGTTCCGATGACTTGGCCTCTGAGAGACGTCCCAGCAGAAAAGCGCTCGCTACAAACGCAATCTTACAGGAGAAACTCTCTTGGTATTTGGATACCGTGGAAATTCACCTCCTTTCATCCATATCGACTGCTTCAAAGTCCTTCTTCTCGGCATTAGGTTCTCTGAGGAATCTCCACACCGAAGCTGCAACCTCCGTAAATAATATCAAAGTGCTACGTGCAGACTTGGCAAAATTGGATGCCGATATGGCTCAGGGAGGATTGAAGGTGGTTAAGCTTCAACGTCGACGTGAAAATGTGAGGAAGCTAGCAGATGCTGTTTGCCAGTTACAGGAAGTCATATCCTCAGTGTCTAAATGCGAGAAACTCATTGATAGCGGTGACCTTGAAGACGCCACTGACGAGCTAGACGATTCTGAGAGGCTGCTTGTTGGCGAGCGGCCGGTAAAGCCCCGACAATATATTACGGACACGGACAGGATCATAGATCTCCGAGGAGTCGATGCACTTGAGCGAGCGTCAGATGATTTCGCCCAGCTCCGATCCCACATAGGAGCTGGATATGAGAGCAGGTTCTTGAACATTTTATTAGAGGACCTTCGCCGGCATGTTGAAAACTCCTCGCCAGAGGCGACATTACTTCGACTTGGCATAGCTTTCCAGAGATCTCGTCGTGGCCAGCGGAACACTGTTTCCAGTACGCCAGCATACTTAACTGTTGATAGTGAGATGCGGTCAAAGCTTCAGAGAGAGCTCTCCGGCTTGGGTCGGGCTCGCTATACAATGACTGGTGCCACGTCTTTCAAAAATGCCGTCCTCCGAGAAATGAAAAACATAATTCGCCGGAATCTCCCTAGTTCAACGGACGAGGACAATGAATCCATCATGTCTGCTTCAACACATGGGGGACGACAGTTAAATCAACAGGAGAAATCATCTATTCTTGCGCGTAACCTCCGTTCTTTGGGTGCAGATGATGCATTTGCAATGCTCACTACTATATACACTGGGATTAGCGAGGCCCTTAGAAGGCTGAGTGTCCAAGTGAAAGTCTTGCTTGATATCACAAGCAATCTAGGGAACCCGTCAGCCTCGGTGAAATCCCCAACTCGGAGTCAAAGCTCTCAGAGTTTGGACACCATGGCCAATGTTCCATCATCAAACACCCTAGCTAGGGATGAAATTCTCCAAGTTTTAGATATGTCAAGTTTACTTGGCCAAGCCGTGGATATTGTCCAGTCCCAAATTGTGAAGGTATTAAAGGTTCGAGGTGGGCAGATTGAGTTCTTCACCCTCGAACAATTTCTACAATACTTCACTCTGAATAGGCTCTTTGCTGAAGAATGCGAAGCTATATCGGGCAGAAGTGGCACTGCCCTTAAAACTGTGGTCGATACTCAGATAAAGAACTACATTTCTAGTTTCGGAGACGCCTGGAAACACCGTATCGTTCAAGCTATGGATCTGGATAAATGGGATGCCAAAGATTTCGGCGAACGTGAACACACATTCCTATCCCGTGTGCTGGATGCAAGTACACACGATGCAGAGGTGTGGAGCGCATCTTCCAGGATTTGGGACACAGGTGAAAACGACTTTGAACAAGCGGCAGAAAGCAAAGAAGCCCCCGTTAACGACCCAGGAGCTAATAAAGAGCGTGTCAGAAGCGCAACTATTGATGAGCAGAAATTTATTCTCCCGGAGTCTGCCTTTTTGATATTACAAGCTACTGAAGAGTTCCAACACTTCATGGCCGGTATACCAAATGTGGTCCCTGACATTGCTCCTATTCTACTTGAGTGTCTCAAGCTATTTAATTCGAGAACCTCGCAGTTGATCCTTGGCGCTGGGGCAACAAAAAGTGCAGGCTTGAAGAATATCACTACCAAACACCTAGCCCTTGCGTCTCAATCTCTGAGCTTCATAACTGCCCTTATTCCCTATATCAGGGAATTCATTCGCCGGCATTGCCCATCCACTCCCGTCATGGGTGAATTTGACAAAGTCAAAAGGCTTTATCAAGAGCATCAATCCGGGATCCATGAGAAACTTGTGGATATCATGAGTTCCCGTGCCTCTGTTCATGTTACCTCTATGAAAAAGACGGACTGGGAAGCAGAATCGAACACAGATACTACCAGCTCTTACATGGAAGTTTTAGCGAAAGAAACCGGAACTTTACATCGAGTTTTGTCGAAACATTTGCCAGACTCGACTGTTACGATGATCATGGGCCCTGTTTTCGCGAGTTATAAAGATCAATGGACAGATGCCTTCCAACAGGCACCGCTAAAGTCCGAAAGAGCTAGGCAAAGGTATGATCAATTGATAACATTCAATTACCGCATGACTTGCATCCGCTAACCAATTATACAGAATGCTATCCGACGTCCAGTTCCTTCGATCTAAACTGGAGAAGCTTGATGGTGGAAATGAGCTTGCTAACCACCTTACTTCAATCATTGAAGCAAAACACGTTGCTGCCAGTTCATCATCTCCGACCCCTAGCTCTGGGCCCCCTGCTGTTTCTAGCCGAGATGCATCAATCTCACCGAGTACCCGCGAGGGAAACGATTCACATGACTCCTAGAATAAATATGCCACGTTACTACCATTACTACCTTTCTTGTGAATTATTCCTTCTACTGGCTTGGCTCTCTTTTTCCTAACCGAGCAACGGATTTAGATGACATATATAACTGGAGGAGTTCAATGCTTATACACTGCTTCCCTCGTCTTTTATCATTACCGGTGCAGCTGGTCACTTTATGGATCGTTTCTATATCTTTGTGGTGCCATCTTTTCACTTACTCCAGTTTCATATTTCATAGTTGATATTCCAGCACCGTGATCATGTATAATATCGAATGTTCAACGTTTATTTCGTCCTTGCTGTTAGACGTTTTGCCATTGTTTACTCACCGAATTGGACTTCCCCTTCCTTGAAACCTTGAACTACGACAAAGCAGGAACTATCGGGAAACGAGATCCATGTCATTTATTTATCGTGCATCGCGAGAACATGTAGGGAGTCTTCTACATGGTCAGACCAACCACTCGGCACTCGTTTTATCTTAGTCTTGCATCACTTTCGCTCATGCTACTCCCACCCCGGCCAACGTTCGTTACTTACTATTTGTTTGATATATCCGATACCCACAGATAACGGCAGAGAAACTCGCCGTGCATCTAGAAGAGCCGGAGTTCGACGTAAATTACATGATAGCCTCCCTAGGCTTCCGCAAAGAACTCCCCAAGCGCCCCGTCAACCAGGATACAATTCGCTCGGCTCTCCTTGCTTTTCAGTCTATCCTTGAGCTGTCTCTTATACACATCTCCGAGCCCACGAGACCAGAGAGG
>OJKM01000155.1_pt1 | contig 12010 bp, 10 predicted proteins | sample 1596631 | NCBI WGS metagenome assembly OJKM01 (sample SAMEA3904683, study PRJEB24821) | metagenome | biome: Builtin; feature: hospital; material: surface | place: USA | collected 2013-06-06 | reverse complement strand
CATACGAGATCCTCTCTGGTCTCGTGGGCTCGGAGATGTGTATAAGAGACAGTTAGTAAACTACCTATGGAACCAAGCGCGACGCTTCGGCTTCGGTGATGAAATTGGCAGCAAACACCAAGCACGTGATCATCCTTTTAGGTAACAAGGTTAGATTGAAAGTTTTAACGTATATTATTCCCGGGTTTAACTAAAGCTTATTACTTATATCCGAGCCACCTTGAGCTGTTGTGCACACTACGTCATCGTATGTGGGCGATGTTGGAGAGATACATATTACTTGCTTTCCGCCGCTTCCGGACAAGCAGGATACAAAAAAATTTACCGCCTTACTCTTCCAGAGATTTACTCGGCTGTGTACACAATTGTCCGCAGCCATACGCTATACACAGGTTAAGGTAAATTTCTCAATGAGTATTGTTGGAGAAGAAAGGCTTACGTCTGATTGCTCTTTGCGCATACGAAGCAGGAGTCAATCGCATCTACTTCCTCCCTCCGCCTACGTGTTTGATTGCCTATGCTCAGGGTGAGCTGCACTTCAACTTGTTATCAAACTCATTATCTTACCATTACATGTAACTGTTAACGACGACATGGCTCCAGTGCTGATAGTCTGGTAATTGCCAAAGGATGTCTTCGATATTCCCAGATAGCTTGTTCAGCAGCGAAGCTTTTGTACAGCATCCCTATTCGAAACGTGGGCTATGCCCCGGAGCAACTGACTCCCCCAAAAGAACACCTTTTCCAGCCTGGAGTGTTGCCGAGGATGTTAAAAGGAATACCAGGCCTTCCCAAGAAGTTGGTAGTACGGGCTCCAAGGGATCAGGCCCGGCTGGGAAGATCGAGCTGTACTCTGGAAAGTATTATGCATCTTGCATAGCGGGAGGCATACTTGCTTGTGTATGTGGGATGATCTTGATACACCTGATGATCCATGTTTGTCCACAGCCTATTAAACACCACGAACCACTAAACCTCGTGTTCTTTTCTTTCTATTTCTTTCTCTTACAAAGCATCGGCCCAACCGCCAGGATGGAGGACGGATTGCTTACGGAGAATGTATACTATAGGGACTAACTCATGCAGCCGTGACCCCGCTAGACCTAGCAAAATGTCGGCTGCAGGTGGACCCAACGATGTATAAAGGCATTATTGATGCATGGGGCAAAATTGGCCGCGCCGAAGGTCTTCGAGGAATTTTCACTGGATGGAGTCCAACTTTCTTTGGATATTCGGTATGTAGATAAACACAAAAGGACAAACTGCGTCATGGCGTTTTCAAGCTCTAACTCATCGTTTTAGGCCCAAGGAGCGTTCAAATACGGCGGATATGAATTTTTCAAGAAATACTATTCTGACCTACTGGGAGAGGACATTTCTAGCCGCTGGAGGACACCAGTCTATCTCGCCGCAAGTGCATCTGCAGAATTCATTGCTGATGTTGCTCTCTGTCCATTCGAAGCTGTAAAGGTGCGAATGCAGACTACCATCCCTCCGTTTGCAAGAGGGACATTCACTGCCATTTCGCATGTTACCGCCAAGGAGGGCAAAGCTGGGTAAGACTTAGAATGCCAATAACTAGCTGCCAGGAATATAATTCAACTAATGTGTCGAGTATAGCCTTTATAAAGGACTCTATCCACTCTGGGGTCGACAGATACCGTACACTATGATGAAATTTGCCTCATTCGAAAAGGTTGTTGAGATGATATACAACTATCTCCCTGGCAAAAAATCAGACTATAATAAGGGAGCCCAGACAGCAGTTGCATTTGCCGGAGGATATGTGGCTGGTATTCTGTGCGCAGCCGTATCCCATCCCGCAGATGTGATGGTGAGCAAGCTCAATGCCAACCGTTTACCAGGAGAAGGCTTTGGAGCCGCCATGGGACGCATCTATAAGCAGATTGGCTTCGTAGGTCTGTGGAACGGCCTCCCTGTGAGGATTGTGATGGTCGGAACCCTGGTATGTACCTTCTCTGCTTGAAGCACCCAGCAAGCACCATCCGGCGTTTGAATATTTCGCTAATGCACTGTGTTCTCGATACCGACGCCAGACTGGCCTTCAATGGATGATGTAAGCTCTTCGTTTCTTTTTCCGCTCCCTCGACACCCTGCCCTTCTGATGCTAACCGCGTTTCGCATGTAGATACGATTCGTTCAAGATCTTTATGGGCCTGCCAACGACTGGTGGCCCGGCTCCCGCCAAGCAGAAGTCCTGAAATAACTATATTAAATTATTTTATGACTATAAATCCTCGCAGCTGGTTAAAGCCGTAACTACCGCTGACTCATTAGTTAACTAGGTAGATAGTTATTAATTTCACAAAAGGTCATTAACTGTCAGCTTGACGCCGTTTCGGTTTTTTGCCTGGCTACTGTAACTGCCTTCAGCTTACTCCTTTAGACTCGTAGCCAGCTAGTTAACTAACCGTCAAATCCTTCTTCGCAGCGACCCTAACCAGACCCCCTGATTCCATGTCCCCGAGCCGCGCATCAATGAGACCGGGGCTTCTGGACTCTTGGGGGCCCCAGTTAGTTAATTAGTTATATTAAATAACTAATATGGAGCCAGCATCATCAACATGTGTTCTTGTTCTGGATCCCACTCGCAGCCATGGCTTCAAACAGCTGAGATCCAACCAAGCCGCGCCCTCGTAATTTGACAAGAAAAAAGTCAGCCCGCCCCAAGTTGCTCGTTAGCAAGCATTATTGGTGGAAGTTATGGAACGACCTCAACTCCCGAAAAATCCGTACCAATTAACTACTTACGGGCAGTTTTCCCGCTCCCTTATCTCGTCTGCCCCCCTTTGAGGGTCCGACACATGGGACGGAAGCTATTTTGACACCTTCCGGAACGAACGCTAGTCACCACGCGATCCAACAAGGCAGGTAACTAGCTAGTTAACTAGCGGACGGTTTATCTCATGTGTGATGGCCAGGGACCAGGAACCATGACGACCGCGGGTTCCGTTCCATTACTTGCATATGGGGCGAGTATCACAGCGGGCTCGTAAGTGAGGTATGCCAGCGCCGCAGAGTAGGCGGGGCTCTCTGTATCTTAATAATATTAGTATATCCACGGTGCATCCAAGGCATATGCAATCCAACCTAGTCTCACGTTTTCCTTGGGGTGGCTTTCGACTCCCCACTGCAACCACCAACACCAGCACCCTACCACCCGTGCAGTTATAGGCGAAGGATGCAGTTACCCGTGTCCATAATTGAGTGTGTTATCATTCCTTGGATGGCCTCCTTACGCTGGACCCAAGACCCTAGAAAAGCGGGTGAAATTGAATCCTCTGAGTTTGCACTCTGCTCGACTAACTATAAATAATGCCGTATCATTGCCCCTTAACGGCTGATGCATCCCCTTTGTTGTAGGCTGATTATATCACTACACCATAGCCCCTTGGTACATCCCTTTCCACAGCCTCAACAATGCCGGCGGCAGAAGTAAACACTCCAGCTCTCCCCGACTACGTTCTGGACCCTGATGCCGTTCTCAAGGATGATATCTGCTGGCGGTATGGACGGGCACCGGACTACTCGAAAACACGGAAAGAATGTGAGGGAGGCATGTATCTATCATATACCTCCCCCTCCTAGCTTGTCGACTTAAACAACAATACCTAACTAGTTATCTAACACAAACCACGGTTCTATAGGGAGAAAAACGAACCACGAAGCTGGCAGCCTCCCCAACTTGGTCGAAAACCTTGTAAAGAACTGGGAAATCGAGGCATCGTTCAAACCGAATTTTGCCGATTGGCGTACTGTTGACCAAGAATGCTATACTTTCTCCGTGAATGGCGGGCCAGCCCAGTCTCCGAACCATATGCTCTCAGTGGGAACATACAATGCTATTATCCCTTCTAATGCATATTATGACCCAAAGCACTCCGACTTCGCAAAGAGCCACAAGACTTTTAAAAGGATGATGCCGACGTTTGCATGGGAAGTGTTGGAGGTGTATAGCGGTCCACCTGTAGTGGTCTTCAAGTGGCGGCATTGGGGAAAAATGGCCAACGACTACTCTGCGGTCAACGAGTAAGTTATCCTTCAACTAACTACCTACTATTGTCTTACTGCTTCTTCTCAAAGAATAAGAACTGGAGGCTTACTATCTCTGCAAAAATGAAGCAAGGGAGAGAACGTTACGGTCAAGGCACACAACGGTGCGATAGACATTGAGGGACTGGTTGTTGCAAGGGTGAATGACAGCCTTCAGATCCAGTCAATTGAAGTATGGCAGGACCCTATGGCCGTGTTCGGGCAGATTGACCCGAAGGGAGAAGCGCAAATCAAGCCGCAGAGGGAGACGGAGTTATTGAATGATGAGTCCAGTAGCAAAATACAAGTGCCACAATGTCCTATTGCTCATTAACCGACAAGGGATATATAACTCTTGACTCTGCTTAATGAGATGTGCCTTCTCAAGTTTGACCTTTAAAGTGTGACAATACTCTCCTAAACAGGAACAATGAAAAAGAAATGCTTCTTAGATTGATTGGTGATAGATGATGTGAGTCTAATAGTGACGAGTTGCAAGCATACTTTAATTAAGACACGTAGAAATAATTTCAGTTAATACAGGGGCTAGATAAATACAAATGCTCTATGAACTGATATGTAACGTATTATTATAAGTTATTCACCTTGAATTGCCCATCCCCGCATGCGATCGCGCCTTCTCGTTCCCACCTTTGCCGTCAGAAAAATTTTCTTCTTCTCCATCCCGCGGGTCTGATCCTTCTTCAGCGTTATATAGAGTTTCCAATTCAGCTTCATCAGATCGAGGAGCAGACTCGACGTCCATTCTTCCACGTCGTTTGCCCCTAAAAGTCGCAAGGCTCGCGGAGCTGAAGCTCTCAAGATTAGGGTAGATACCCTTGTATTCCAATCCTTTCTCCCATAAAGACGCAGCAATGGCGACCACGACTAGGGCAACTTCACCAGACTTATAATAGGCTTCCCAAGCAGCAATTTTAATCCTCTCCTTCTCTTTCTCCTCGGCAGTGGTACTGTTTGGATGAGCACCGACAGACGTCGGAGCTCCTTTCAAGCCATCGATCCTGGAGTCCGCTGGATCCCCTCCGATGCTGGTGATATCAATTCCTAGGAAACGATCCAGCATATCACGAGAACGGCGGGGGAAGTCAAACGGGACCATATGGCTGGCATTGTAAAATTTAACATAGGTCAAGTTTCTGGCCTGCTGGTATATGCCAGCTGCACTTCCCTCAAATTCCCAATTGTGGCGTGGTGCCCAGACACCTGGAGAAAGTTCAAAGCCTGTAGCGTTCAACCATGTCATGTTATGTATCAAGTCTTCTGTACCTATGTGGTTACAAATCAAGTCCTTGTCACCACTAAACAGCACTATCGGCATTCCTCGTTCGAGTAGGCCTGGCAGAAGTTGGACGGATGGTACTGATTCTGTAGCCCGTAGATTTCTCCCCACTCCAGGCGAACACTCACGCCAGCCTGTGGTTTTGTCCTCGTTGATATTCAAAGCCTTTACAACATCCGGTCGGCGAAGGTACGAGGTAACGAGAGAAATATCCGGAGGCCAATTCATCCCGCAGGCGTCGGGGGTATCTTGGAGTCTGACATCATACATGTTAAGGCATTTCCCGTCGACCTTTGTGGTGTCCAGAATTAATTCCAACACTCGTTCACACTCATCCACGTGGACTCCGAATTTGCCTACTTCCTTGAGTTTAAACATGCATTTTGACAATTGGGACTCTGCATCCTTAGCTCCGTCAGATTCCCTGTCCAGGATACCTTCTTTATACGAAAATGGTAAATAGGAGCGGTATTGCTCAAGTGGGGAAATCCAGCCGTTTCCGATCAAAAGACCTTGCACATTCCAAGAAGTGCCGTTAGCGGAAAGATTTTCGTTATGTCGGACAATAGCGTCAGCAATATAAGGGATATATTGACCAGCATACGATTCACCGGCAATATAAATCTGTAGCATTTCTCATCAGTTCACATTGAAGGGGAGAGCATAGATCTAAAAAAAAGAGAAAGTCACATACGTCATCCTTTTCATATTCGGGAAACACATTAAACCACCTTTCCAAAAAAGTGACAAATTGATCGGCCATGGATCCAAGTTCGCGGACATAGCTGTCTGTACTGACATAACTGAATCCAGTGCCTACTGGCTGATCCACGAATAAGAGGTTCGCAAACTCATCCCATGATCCATTGTTATAAATCAGGGTATGGTCATCCTGGAGTCTGTAAGGGCCAATTTCCATCAAGGCGCCATCCATCGAGCTGCATCCAGGGCCTCCATTTAGCCATATTACGGTTCTCTGGCAATTCGCTATATGGCGATTTTGATAGTGCCAAAAGAATAGGTTCCCCTTGCGTTCAGGATCGATCTCGATGTGTCTGGTACGCACAGAGAGATGGAAATATTAATAACAAGCCAGCTCATATTGAAAGGGAGAAACGGATAAGAGATAATGTATACCCAGCATGCATCTTCAACAAAGGTCCCTCGGGCTGGCCTGGAAGAGAGTGAACAAAGTAATCGGAAGCACATTTTGCTAGAACAGCCGCTGGATTGGAGAGTAACAGCAGTAGCCAGGCCCAGCGTGCTCGCGTGCTGCCGGTCAGCGTCTGGTGAGATTGGCAACGCATCTTATGTATAGTAGGCCCCAGAGCCCCAAAGACGCATGATCGAGGCCCGATAGATGGACAGTACCTCTATTGAAAAGAAGCAGACAGAATAGACAGGCTGCTGAATGAAATCCCAGCCTGATGTTCGTCAAGACGTTTCGTACGTCCAGATGTTGGAAATAGAAAACGACGTTTCGACTTCCTGCAGGTTGCGAGAGCCGAGGATGATTATATAAGCAGCCCCTTTCCCTCGCCGCCTCCCCTGAATCTGGTCTTTGTACTTACGGCGCTGCCTAGGCAGTTTACTACATATATACTCTATCGTTCCATTTTTATTCTATGCATTCCCTAGCTGTGGTAAAGACGTGTTAAAGTAAATCTCCTATCGCCTTGTCTGCGTCTTCCTTAATAAGAGCTGGCATGCTCTACATTGTTTGGACACGCCGTGTCAGCTAAAGTGTAAAGCCGGGGAGAGAGAGAAGAACGTCCGCTCACTTACATCTGGCATGATTGGCGCTCCATCGGGCCCTTTTACATAGCGAAAGGGCATCTCAATAGATTCACGCTTGTCAATGCGGATCTCGGGGAAGTCCAGCCAGGGAATCTGGCTCAATGGCACTGGGGGCAGTTTTTTTCGTCTCAACTGGCTGCAAAAGAGCAAAAGAGGAGGCACACTCCTAGAGCTGCTGGCTTCTCATACCTTTGTCCTGGGTAACAATTCGTGTCACTCTGACAGCGGTGTCAGTTGTCATCTGCTTGGGGCCCAATTGGCGAGTGGCATAGCCCTTCTTTCTCAATTCAGAGGTCCGGTCTCCATGCGATTAGGTTAGCCTGGCATGGCCTCATAATTGATTGATTCCAAGGAACTCTGTGCTCATTCGGGGAATAGTAGTTTGAAATTCTAGGCTGGTGAGATCGAGGAGCGGTGATTCGACATTTGATCAAAGCCAGAATCACCATGTTAATTAACTCACCTCGTGGCGGATGGTCCCCTAAATTGAAAGGCTTCTGGTCAGCAAAAAAATACTACGCCTTGAAATCGGATACATGTTTAACTGAATGCATACCAAGGATGCCGCCAAACAGGAACACCTGGAAAGCTGTGCCATCAGCAGGCGACAGTTCGGTGATGGCGGCGGGATCCAGGAGACAGACAGCTGGCTTCTTGTCTGCAAAAAGCTCCTCCACGCTCTGATGCTCGACGGCCAGGTTGTTCTGCGACACCAGGTTGTGTGGCAGGCGCAGCGACTCCGGGACCGAAGTGAGCATGAACTTCGCCCCGACTTTGTCCAGCTCTTCGGCAATGCACTTATATTCCAGCGCCGACCAGGGGCCCAGTTCTGGGTCAAGGTGCTCGACGACGAAGGTAAGGGGTATCTGCTCGGCCATGTCTGCCACAAGCGCCTTTTTGGAGGCTTCCTGCTGCAATGAATAACTATTCAGACAGCTAGCTAGTTAGTTACAGCGCGTGTGTGCGCGTGCGCGTCAATCCAGTCAATTATCGAGAAGAGATCTCTAGCAGCTAACCCTCTAAGCAGATATCAGAATTTGGCCAGCTGCCGGCTATCCAGGGCCGTGAGTGTGAGTGTGAGTGTAGTTGGATAGTTTGTCCACCTTAGTTATCGATTACTGCCGCCAAGTTCGTTGGTGGGACGGAAGTCTTATCTTCTGACTTCTTAGCCGGGCGCGCCAGCAGGTGATGTCAGGAAGACATAACAAGAACAACAACACCCAGGGACTAGAATCCCAGACCGCTGCCGCTCTCCCGCTTCTCCTGCTGCTCACTACTGCGACGAATATTTGAATGAAGGCTGCTGCTAGCCTAGCTATCTGAATCTTTCCAAGGCCACCATCGCCGCCGTCTCTCCCACGCCCGGTCGCCCCTCTCCTCTCCTGCGCCTTAATACGCCAGCAGTGCCTGGGACTGACCTCCTCGCCCACGATGAACCCTCACCAGCAGAACAAGATAGATATAAACGTGAGCCACCGTTTCCACAGCTAAATACTTGTGGAAGGACTTGTTTTTCCATGGGCTCTATGCTAACTGATGTGGACTCCTCCTGTAGTCGCTAAGCCCTGACGAGCAGCGGCTCCTACGAATGTATGGCAAGATGCCTAATAAGAAAGATCTCCTGCAGAACAAGCTAAAGGTACACCGTCCTGAAAGTGTCCCCTTATCGTTCCTCCTCTTCCCTGTCATAATGTATTTTCATTTTCCTATGTTCTGGTTTGCTGACTCTTCAAACAGGAAAGAAAATATTTCGACTCCGGAGATTATGCCCTGAGCAAAGCAGGAAAGGCCTCGGACGTCACCTCAATCGGCTCCCGTCACCCTCTGCCAGAGAATATTCCACATCTCACGGCATCGTCCCCACCTCAGTCCACCGCTACCCCAAACCATTTCAACGGAGGCCATGGTCCCGCGCACTCTCACTCTGGCGGAGCAAATAGTGGAATGTCCCCCGGCATGGCCCGTAGCCCTATAAAGGAAGGAAGTTTCCTACAGCGACAGACCAGCATAGAAGACGCCAGTAACGAGGAGGGATCAAACAACGATACAGGAGAGAATCAGGGCTGCCCGGAGACCAGGGAGCCCCAGGGCTCGAAACTATCAATGTCAGAGAGTAAGACGGAAGAGACAGAGGACTCCTTGTTGCATGAAATCCCTATTCGACGATAGCCTTGGACCTCTAGAGGCTCGTGATGTTATTTCATTGATTCCCGACCGCGCAAGAAGCCAACTCAGTCAGTCAGGATGATGCTCTCCCCATCAGCTCATGGTTTCCAAACACCCATATCTGTTTTGTTCTTCGTTCTTCTCGTTAGCCTGCCCTTGACATCTTCTTGAACGAGGACATATTTGATCCGTGTTGTAGTTGGCATCCTACATTTCTCTCTCTCTCTCGCTCTCTCTGCGTGTGTCTGTCCATGGTTTTTTTTTTCCCTTTATTTTTCCTTATATTATTTTATTATATTAGGGGGATAACAGCCTCATAGTTTAACTAGGTAGTTAACTCACAATTAATTTGTGCACAACCTAACTATTGCTCAGATAGGTTACCAGCTCTATTTATATATCTTTCTTCCTCCTTAAAAGCTGATTGACTACTCATTTGCTTCAATAGTTGGAGTTATTAGTTAACTAGTTAGTTTTTAGCAGGTAGTTAACGGACCTATATAAAGATCCTGGAAGCCACCAGCCAGCGAAGTAACTTAGCTAGTTACTGTCCTCTGCCCTCCCTAGCAAAGATCAGTTACTGTGAGGCTCCCAGATAACTCGAGCGGCTGGTATTTGGTAAATACTTGGGCAACTAACCAGCCAACTAACTAGTTAAATAGCTTTTGCTAACTAACTAATAATATTATTGATTTAACCAAGACAGTTCTTAAGTCTTGCATCCACCCCGCACAGAGCCTGACTATTAGCTAAGTAGTTAGTTAATATCAACCAACTAGTTAAACACATAAAAATAACAATTATCTGACCTAACTAACTACCTAGGTTTAACCACACCCACCCGCACATAAACCTCTCGGCAGTGTAAAAGCGGTCAACACGCTGTCAACTTCTCGGACTCAACCAAGAGCAACCAGCCTGGCCAGACGACAGGGCTTCCAATCTTCTCCTCGCCTCATCGCATCTACCGTCTGCTCTGCGCCTTTCGCCGATAACTAGTTATTAAAGCTAACGAATAGTCAACTAACGACACGTCTCATCCCTTTTACCCGACCACGGCAACGAGCCCTAGCTTAACAGCCTGCTGCCTCCGTTTTCGCTTCCTCCGCGCGTCGTCTACGCTCTACGAACGTCAGGACAAGATGATTTGAATTGACAAGAAGCACCGGGAATCCTGACCACTCACGCCAGCAACGGCCAGAAACGAACACGGCTCGGGACTCTGGAGTAACATTAAGCTACTTATTCGAGCCAGCTTGTTTACTAGATTGCCTTGACTGATCGAGCTACCTGTCGTCGATATCTAGCCCTCTATACCACTTGATATCCTGGACGCCTTCCCCTTGGAACCACTAAGCTGGCCGCAGTATACTGTCTGTCCATGTGGATCTTTAGAATATTCTCGTCAGTCCTTTTTCTTTCCGCCGTGGTTCTCTCCATACCACTCGCTTTCGATGTAGGAGGAAGAACCTGCGGTTTAGCCTTCTCCCTCTCCCTCTCCGCGTTTTACTTCTTCCTCTCACTCCTCAAACTTACTACCCCGAGGAGGTCGATTATCCGGAAAACTTGCATCTTTTTCATTAGCTCTACCCAATGGCTAATCGTTCCCGCGTTGTTAATATGGTCTCTCAATCGGTTTTCCGTCGAATCAAACGGGTCTAGAAGCTGGGTAGAGCGGGCGTTTACAACCCTTAGAGCAAGTAATAGCTCGGTACGGCAATGGGTGTTTGGACAAGATGGCTTGCTGGAGGCTGCTATCCTTGGCTTCTGGGACAAGCTGCTGGTTTGGTCTATGCCCGTATTCCAGTTAGCGGAAGGCTTCTGCAGCCTGCTTGTTATTCAAGCTTCGGGACAAGTTACTAGATATCTAGTGAATAAGAGTGGGAGGAGCGATAGCTGGATGGTATGTATTGCTTGCCTCTTCACGGGCATACGCTCCCTCTTTCAATGGTCCCGGCTAACACCCAACCTTCTCAGATTGGATTACTTGTCTTTTCAGCTTCAATCATATCCAGCTCGCTGTACTTTCTCTGGCGTGTCTTTGGGCTCCCTGGAATCAGCAACCTCGACTCAACGCTCATAGGAGTGTCCATCACTTGTGCCGTCTTCCTTTGCGCGTGGGGCATAGGTAGTGGGAGAGGCAATCCTGTTGAGAGTTCTTTATTGTTTGCATACGCCGTGCTCTGTCTATACCAAATTTTTACCGATTATAAGCCTTCCGGATCAAAGGAAAAGCCAAATTCTACAGCCCAATCACTCGAGTTTCCTCCATTGCCGCCTATCATTATGGCATCCTATACGACTCTGATGCATACCATTTCGGCTTTGCCTTCGATTATCCATACGTTCTTTAGTGTGGTAACGGCAGCCTTCAGCGCGATAACCCCATCTGTGCTGATCTCGCTCATCTACCGTCTTTTCGTCCTCTATGCATCAACCCGGATTATACCTGTTGTACGAGAGTCAGGTGCTCGCGCATTGTCTCAGGAAGCATCTCTGGAAGATGCGGATGGTGCAGGCAAATTTCTCGGGCTCTTAAGCTGGTTTTCGCCTTCAATCCTTATAGCGGTATACACCAGTCTGCTTTTACAGCACTTTACATCGATGTCGCGAATGGCAGACGAGGATTTAGAGTGGTGGAAAGATACAGCCACTAGGCTGTCTCTTATACACATCTGACGCTGCCGACGACTC
>OJKM01000154.1_pt1 | contig 12035 bp, 10 predicted proteins | sample 1596631 | NCBI WGS metagenome assembly OJKM01 (sample SAMEA3904683, study PRJEB24821) | metagenome | biome: Builtin; feature: hospital; material: surface | place: USA | collected 2013-06-06 | reverse complement strand
GAGATCTGTATAAGTGACAGGGTTTGTTGATATCAAACCCCACAAAGCTGATGACAGTGAAGCGAGACAAAGACGCGCTAGCCAAACAAACAAAGGCTTAGTTACCTAGACAATGGCTTTGTAGTGAGGAAGAGAGAACAACAGCTTTGACAGCATCTAACGCTCGTATATTTCTTATAGTCTAGGTCAAAGTCTATACATCTGCCATCTTGTACTTCTGGCAAGATCAAAGCCAAATATCCAACAATTCTTGGACGATGTATACATTGCAACGTGTAGTGCGTAATAAGAAGCAAAAATAAGTTCTTTTTAGAGCAAACAGAAAAATGGAGGGAATGGAAGATGGGAACTATGCATGGCATAAAACATGCTGCCAGCTGCACCTGCGCTCGGGCAAGCATCTTGTCATTGAAGATAGATGACTCTATACTGCTAGGGGCCTTTCTGAAATGTCACTGGGCAAACATCAAGGAGAAAGGAGATGCCATCCACTATCCAGGAGGAAAAGGGGGATGGAGTGACGTCTGGAGTTGATATGATCATGTGACTTGAATAATCACGTGATATGGGGGAAGGTCCCATCTGGGGGAAAAAGGGGGAGGAAAGCAAAGGGATGTCGAAGTTAGTGTGCCAACGGCATGGAGGTAATCGAAAGTGGTGATTGGAGGGCTAGAATCAGTAGTGGAGGGCCTCCTTGATGGCGTCGTAGATTCCTACAGAAATCAATGGTTAGCATTACATGGAAGGTATAGTTAATGATGTAGCTAAGACAACGTTGCTACTATAGAGAGGCTTACTGGTAACGTCTGGCATGTTGAAACGTTCGTAGATAAGTCCTGTGTGGATATCCCAGCCGGTAACACGCTTGACAGGAGCCTCGAGACTCAAGAAAGCGCCTTCCTGGATACTGGCAGCTACCTCGGCACCGACACCTCCGTTCATCATGGACTCGTGCACGACGATGGCACGACCGGTCTTGCGCACGCTGTTGAGCACCGTCTCGCGATCCCAGGGGTAGACGCAACGGAGGTCAATGAGTTCAACGGTAGCGCCCTTGAAGTCCTTTTCAGCGGCAGCAATGGCTTGGCTGCAGAGATAGAGTGGCTGGCCGTAAGAGATGACAGTAACATCAGCCCCCTGCTTAATAACGTCCGCCTTGTCAAGAGGCAAAGTATACGACTCAGTTGGGACATGCTCGACTGCAGCACGGTACAGAATCTTGGGCTCCATGAAGATGACCGGGTCGTTGCAGTTCAGGATAGCATTGAGCAGGAGACCCTTGGCCTGCGTCGGGGAACGGGGAATGACAACACGCATGCCGGGAACATGGGTAAAGAGAGCCTCGGGGGACTGGGAGTGGTACAGAGCACCGTGGCCAACACCACCGCACGGCATTCGGATGACAAGCCCGCCAACGTGGCCGCCGGTGCTGCCCTCACGGTACCTGAACTTGGCCGCCTCGTTGACAATCTGGTCAAAGGCCGGGAAGACGTAATCCGCAAACTGAATCTCGGCTACAGGCTTGAGCCCTTCAGCGGCGGCTCCAATGCCAAATCCGACGATTCCTTGCTCTGTCAGCGGTGTGTTGAAGACTCGCTCGGAGCCGAACTCGGTCTGCAGGTCGACCGAGCAGCGGAAGACACCACCAAAGGCAACATCTTCGCCGAACAGCAGCACTCGCTCGTCAGCAGCCAGGGCAGTCCGCAGAGCCGAGTTGATGGACTGGTATAGGTTCAGGCGCTTGGTGGGAGCGTTGGCCGGCAGCTCTTTGTTCGAGGAGAGAGAAGAGGGAGCGTGGTGCAGCAGCGGCGTGGCTGCGTAGTTAACGGGCACATTCATTGTCGCCCCGGGGGCGTGGGACGAGTATAGACGGGCATTGCCTGGCTGTGCTCTTGACAGGAGCCGTCTCACGGCTGTTCGGGAGGCCATGCCGAATCTATATCTGGTCTCTGCTTAGACGGCGTATCTGTCCAATGTCCGTCCGTCCGTGCTGCGTCTGTGGCGGGCGTGTGCCTGGGTATAGCTCAATTGGCGGCCAGCAGTGAGGTCGGCGTCTGCAGCGGCAAGCTCGAGACGTTGCGTGATGATGCGTGTTGTTGTGTTGCTGGTGGAAGTCGTGGAAGTCGAAATGTCGAGAAGTCGCTTTTTTGCCCGTTTCGGCTGCGGCGCTGGGAAAGGCGGGACTCGCAGACCGACGTTAGCCGGCGTCACGTGGCCGATATGATAGGTCACCTGATAAGTTCACGGAAGAATTTCGAGCCTTGTGATTATGTAAGATTCTTATGTAATCTAATTGAAATCCTCATCACGTGCAAAAGACAGAACTTCGACTCCAAACTTCGACTTCCAAGACGTCAACAACAACAACTATTTCAGCCTCGAATTGACCGGCCGATAACCTACGATTGAACAGAATAAACTTGACAGAGTACTGATATTATCATTCTACAGGCGACAAAGGGTGTGGGAGACGTATAATTGAAGAAGATAACAAAATGATGTCATGACTGAGTGGACTGCTCCTTCATGTAGGCATCAACACTCCGCTTCATGGCCTCCTGCATGCCCACCAGCGGACGATAGCCCAGCCGGGTCTTGATCTTCGAAATGTCGAATGTTCGCGTCATGGACAGGTAGCGAACCATCTTGCGGTTGAGACTCGACTCTCTCCTACCTAGGCTGATGGCCCAGACAGCCCACTCGACCACGACGACAACGGCAAAGAAGAGGGCAGCTGGGACCTGCCAGATCTCCTCTCGTTTTGTGGGATAGCCAGCTGCGTCACCCACGGCATAGACAAACTCCCAGAATGATATATGCTCGTCGTTGGTCACCACAAAGACCTCCCCGTCAACCCGCTTGTCGGCCGGTGGTGGCGGCGCAGCCGGATCAATCTCGACCAGTGCCTTGGCGGCTAGAACATGGGCGTAGGCACAGTTGCCCAGATACGTAAAATCAAACAGGTTCTTCCCGTCGCCGACTCTAACCTTGTTCCGGCCGGTCTTTGCGTTATCGACCATGCGAGGAATTGTCATAGTGTCCCCTTCGCCGAAAAGAGTTGTACCTCGCAGGATTACCGTCAGCAAACCATTAGTTCTGTTGGCTGCAACTACCATCTCCTCCGCCAGTGCTTTGGTGTGCGAGTAGTACTCTGGCTGTTCTGGATAAAAGACTCTGGGTAGGTCTTCGGTGGCCTCTATGATGTCGGAAAAGCCATTGTGGATAACGGAGGAGCTGGATGTGTAGACCAAAGCTCTAACGGACTGCACCTCCTGGATGGCATCTAGTAGATATCGGTTGCCCTCGACGTTTATCTTCTCGTAGAGACGCTGGGTATTCTTCTGCTGCATGAGCAGAGGCGAGGCTGAGTGGAAGATGGTACGAGGCTTGACCTGTTGCAAGGCTCTCTGGATGTCTTCCTTGCTGCCTATGCTTCCCTTGATGTACCTGGCCCCATCCAAGACGTTTCTCTTCATCTCAATGTCAAACACCGTCACGTTTGATGCGTCTCCTTTTTCCAGCAGCTGTTTAACGATGGTATGGCCCAACCCGCCACATCCTCCTATCACCAGAACTGGATCCATCATAATAACTCTATAAACTTTGTCGGTGGTATTTAAGACCTGAAGTAATGTGATGATGTGTCTTGAAGACTATTGACCAACAACAGGCGGGCAGGCTCTGTATTTATAGTTGGCTAACGAACGGACAAAGAACCCAGGATCCCTGCTTCCACTAACCACAACATACGGACCATGCTGTGGAATATTATGACTGCAAAGGATTGATCTACCCTGGGGTTCCGGAACTTGGTTCATATTAAAATCATCTATACGATAGGAGAGTCGTTACTCAGGGATTGCCAGCTTTCTTCTGGTGTCCCCTGTTAATTTATTTACAAGTCTATACAATCATAGCATATCATCTAGCTACCAGGCTTCAGAACGAGCTTCCTTGCGTTGCTAGACCTTTTGTCTTTCTTTGCCGGAAGAAAGCAGGAAAGAAAATGACGCAGCTGCAGATTATCGCCAACTTCATCTCAACAGCGCTACAGACCAGTCAGTAGCTGTTATGCATAATGCATCAACCAAAATGAAATGGATGGGAACAAACCTGTACGGCGATAAAGAGGCACCCGTGTATATCGTGTCTTTCTTGTTGAACTTGGCTATAATGATAACCAGTCGGACTATGCTCATCGAACACGCACTAAAAACGCGATCAGCATAGGCCCACCTCTAGCAGTGTCGAATAACGCGGTAGTTCGTACATGAATCCAGTAAGGAAGAGGGTCAGGACTCCTATCTTCCTCTTATTTGGCATTTTCAAGCCCTGGATCTGGCTGATAGGAATTGCGAGGATATAGAAATCGCTAAGGACATTCCACAACCCAAAGACGAGGTTTGTCGTGCTCACTACCTTGTTGCTGCATATCATAATACCCAGGGCATTGATACCGTTGCATCTCGACACGCGGATGATAGATATTGCCAAATATGGGATGGTTACAATCGATATAATCACTATGCCGATGTAAATCAACAGGCGGAGTTGCCTTATGACATGAAAAAGCTGGTTGAGCAGCAGAAGGATTGATATCTTGATGAAGAAGCTCGTCAAGATATAGATGATGTCGACGGCAGCATATTGCTATTCCTGTTAGTATGTGGCAGCCCGCTAGGTTATGTCCAAAAATAAATGAGAGTGGCTCACTTTGGTCCTCGACACTGTGAGACTCAACGCTGGGATATCCCACATGTGCCTCCCATAGTTGACAGTGGTGTCTAATGCACAGGTAAGCCTCTACGCCACGTCCATGGAGAAACAAGGTATATACTGTGAATGGTCAAGGCTGAGTGGGCTATTGAACCCATCTACATCATAATGATTAGCATCGCAAGGCTGGCTTCGTGCATCAGCCACAGTAGTTATGTGTATACGAACCGTCGCCAACACACAAAACACTTATCCAAAACATCAGCAAGATACGAACCATGACAAAGGGATAATTCAGTTTTGGGGGCCAAAATGATGCTCACCATCAGACAAGTCCCAGCGCTGCTGAGAATAACGGCTCTTTGCAATGAACCTGGCCGTCACTGCGACCATCATCAGAGCTAGCGAGATCGCATTCACAATGACTATCGGCATAGCCAGGCTTGGAGGATTCACGAAGTTGGACTCCACGCCCGGCGGTGGAGGGCCGGCCGGCAGCATCCACAGAGCACTGAGATCGCGCGATTCCATGGCGGCGAAGATGGGAGATTCAAGACATCGTTTCTTGCAAGGATTATCAAAAGGGCCCGGCGTAGCATCTTCAATGGCTCTTCTCTAGCCCTTATATACATGCGGAACAGAAGTAGTCATCCGGATCTGAGTCTCATCCTTCCGTCCATCTCGGGTACTCGGGCGCGATGAGCTGGAGAGCTGCCCTGCAGCAACCTCTTTTGGTGTCACAGCCTTGCAATTGGGGCTCTGACTTCTTCATGGGCATGAAGCATGGGCTCAAAACGCGAAGAGATGCATCTCTGCATGGATGTCGGAACGAAGATGCGTTTAATCTATCCCGTGTTAAACAACGAAATATATTATTCTCTGCGCATTTCTGCACCTCTCTGGCAGCGCTTAAGCTCGCTGATGGAAACCTCTCTGAGTCCACCAATTATATGCTCTTCCCAGGTTCTGTTTTGCATTGGGGAAACATGTCCATGTCACTCTGGATGGCATGGCATGGCAAACCATAACTAACGAATCTCTCAGCCTTGCAGTCTCGCTATGCAATCCAATGGGAAGAGAGGTAACTATTCCTGCCTAACTGTCGCCCCCAATGTCTGTCGAGATGCTTTCATACATGTTCACAATTCATTCATCGGCGCTGATTGAAACATAATGCCACTCCTACATACGAGTTGTTCCATATAACTGCACAAGTTGCCCAAAAACTCCATACGCCTCCATCATATCACATCGCTCATTAACCAAAAGAAAAAGAAAAGAGAAACATTCATGGATCTGCCCACATGGGGCCCAGCATCGCTCAACAATGACTTCCACGAGGTGCTGCCCCGCATCAGGGGGATATCAAATGACGTTGCGAGGCCGGGATGGTGAATCCTTCAGCACAGGCGGGAACTCAATAACCGAAACACGATGTTAGCAAGCAATAGCGGCATCCCTTGGACATCGTCAGTTTCCTTGCCAAAGCTGAGTGTTGAGAATTACTTACTTTAGATCACTACTTGTTCGCCCCTCGTCTTTGCTGATTCCTTCTGTCCTTTCACCATCTCCAGCTGCAGATAATGGACGAGCCCGAGGATGCCGCAGTATGCCAGGAGATAGCACATCCATTGACTGCTGGTTGGCTGTATCATAGCAAGTGGTTCGAGCATTGTGGTGGTAGTTTGGACTTTTAGTTTTTGATAACAATCTCTCGCTGACTGTATGTCCGATCTGTGGTTTGAGATACAGGGTCTTGATCTCCTCTCGGCCCCCGTCCAGTGTTCGATATTTATAATTTAACCTACCGCCATGAGCCGCTGATCGCCATGCTTATTACACTCCAGGTGACAAGGCTGAGAAGACGGGTGCAACCTGCATGGCTAAGGCTGAGGGGGCCATGACCATCTATAGCCCCCACAGCCATCGCCCTGACTACCTTACCCTGCCTCTCCCGGACTTACTGTCTACAAACGTCATGTATCAGCTCCGTGCCTATTCTATGAACATGCTGACTGGGTCGCTGTTGCAATAAGTTAGAAGCCAGAGAGCACCGAGTCGCATACTTCTCTCATTATCCCTGACCCTGACTCGTCTAGTATTTCTCGCCTACAGTATTCCTAGCCTTGGTATTCTACTGCCTGTTTTCCGCAGATAATGGCTTTATTAAAGCACTCATATACGCCGGTCCTCAAGAGAATACCCCCAAGTTAATTACCATTTTTTAGACTCTCTGTCTCCCTTGGCTAGAGTTGGTACATGTATATTGAACCTTCAACACTTTGGACAAGAATGCTCTCTAGACTTGGATGGACAGAGTTCGCATTATGCATTCTCCTACCACTCTATCTACTATACCTCGTACAAAGGTGGATTGCACTAAGGGTTTCTATTAAGATACCTCCATTGGGCTGGTCTAAGGTGCCTTACATTGGACACTCTCTGTCCTTCCTTCGAGGAGGAGCTGAACTGCACTCAATGTTCGAGTGAGTAATCATTATGACCGCCCATAGATTCATACATGCTAATCATTAACTACAGGCCATATCGCAAGACTACAACCCCCATCCATTTTAACATATGTGGAACCGACCTGTTTCTTATAAATTCACCCGAAATTGTCAAGAAAATTGCCAACAAGCCTCACATATTCACAGAAGGTGCTCTGCGGGGTGATTTTGCTTTAAAGGTTCTTGATCTCCCTAAGAGCGCTGCTCAAGTACTAGGCAATGACAACTCTGGGTCTGCTCTCCGGCCGTTACCTGGAAGCTCTCTACCACCAGAGAGACGCATCGTAAGAATGCAGCATGAAACGACATTTAACCTATTAACGTCTCCATCCGGTATACATATGTTTGTTCTTCAGTTTACCAACTTCATGGAGAAGTTGATCCTTTCTAATGGGATAGGAGAGCAATGGGTCGAACTACCTGATTTATTTCATTTTATTCAAAACCTTACCTCTACAGCCATGATGAATGCTCTCTGTGGCCCTCGTCTCGTTGGAATGAACTCCGACTTCGTCAACGAATTCTGGACTTTTGATCTCAACATTCATTACCTCAACCTAGGTATTGCTCGATTATTTAGGCCTGAAGGTGTCAATGCTCGCGATAGATGCATCAAAGCTCTTATAGAGTGGAAGAAAAATGCCATCCAAGACTCAGTGGACAAAGACTACCCTGAATCATTGCTTTGGGATGAAACTTGGGGATTCAAGATTATGCGAGATAGAGATGATATGTATAGTCGTTTCCCCGAATACTGTAACGACCAGGCTCGTGCAGGTGCTGATCTAGGTATTCTCTGGGCGTAAGTAACCCATCCCAACCCTTCATGATTATATATAATGGGTCTCTAGGACTAAGTTTGGCCTAGATGCAACGATAACCTCATTCCTGTCGGCTTTTGGCTAGTCCAAAGAATTCTAAACTCTCCTAGCTTACGGGAACGTTTTATGAAAGCATTTGATAACGCAAGGCTGCCCTCACAACCAGGAGACATCCTCCCTCGTTTCAATACACATATTCTAGCAAAGACCCCTTTTCTTCAGTCTACATATCATGAAGTTCTACGGACTCAAGTGACCAGTTTCACAGCACGCACCGTTCGTGAAGACTGCCAAATAGGAGAATATATGTTTCCTAAGGGTTCCGTCATCCTTTCATCCTCATGGGGTGTCCACAACAACCCGGGTCTCTGGGAATCTCGGCCTGGCGCACAGGAACATCCTGTGGAAGAGTTCTGGCCGGAACGATTCCTTGTTTGTCCGTATGAGAGGGCGGCAAGGGAAGGAAAGTCTTTCCCTGAATCTGAAAAAGACCCAGAATTTTCATTGAAGGGACTGGATGGCACGTTCTTCCCCTTTGGAATGGGCCACAATGCATGCCCAGGCCGTCATTTTGCTACCCATGCAATCCTTAATATAGCGGCTACAATGCTGTCTGTATTCGAATTTGAGCCCATTGATACCTGGGCAGGTGAGGGCATGGACTACACGACATTCGGGTATACACCCGCTAGGCCGTTGAAGAAGATACCCTTCAGAATACGGCGGAAGTTACTCCCAGTGGTGGTAAAAGATGGATGCCGCTGTTAGAGCCCCAATCTTGTCCTCCGTTCGAGTCTTCGGCTCGTTTTCCCAGGCCAGCGATTATGATAGTGGTATTACCGATGCTCAGTCTATTCTACTCTAAAAGCAACTGGGTGGAGCAGTATAAGTATAGTTATTAGTTACGTACCGCAGGCCATCCACTGCTTTCTAGCACAAGCAGTTTCGAGACTACTTGAAGTGCAAATATTTTAACATATAAAAACTCTTGTGTGTATACATGGCTAGATTTCATATTCCATCGTTAGATATATCGAGAAATGAAGATAACAGAGTCTGCAATAAATCTGGTCAACAGTTCAAATAGTAATGTCCCTCCTTACTATTGGATTCATAGGTGATGACATTGGACACGACATAGTGTGGCTTACATCGTTTTTGAGCAAAGCCGGATAGCACCGGACTTGGAGCCTCAGCTGAAATAATGTTCTTTTAGTGCCATATTCCGTCCAACGATTCCAGAATGTCGGTATCAAACCCTCTAAAGCACGTAAAAGGCAGTTCAGGAGGTGTCAAATCCCGCCACGGCAAGATCCTCTTTCTGCTCTTGAGATAAAGTTTGATTACTGCTTATCATCCAAATTCCTTCACGGTATCGGCCGTTTTAGTCCGTACGGTTTGTCCGGTTTATCATTAATTCCGTGGGGAGGAAAATGACTTATCGGTACTCCGTACATGTTGAGGTATAGATATTGACGTATCCGAGAAGCGATTGTCTTCTGGGAATTTTGGAGTATGTATTCCTTTAAAAGGGCTGCTTCGTGCTGGTCAACTGCATTTTGATTTGTTCCGTCGTTTTCTGACGTGAAAACAAGCACTAGGTAGATCTTCATGATGTTAATAACGCTCCAAATCCTCGGATCAACAACCCCTTGGCGAAATTTATGGCTGGAAACACCCTTTTTTTCCCCGTAACCGCGAAGATCACCAACCCTAGTCCGAAGAGGAAAGACGCATGTTTTATTCCCATACTAGCACTAAACCACAGACTGAAACATTACTGCCTGCACGATAGTAAATTAAGCAACGCGTCAATTGAATATGACGTCTTGTGATATGATTCATAACCACTGAACCCTTGCTGGAGTCGACCAGCAAATCATGACAACGATCCTTTGAGACGCAGGGTATCGTGGTAACAGTTTTCATTATCATATCCTGAAGGAAAGCAAGATTTCTCTCAGGAAAATGGGATCAAATGATATTATCACCCTGAATTAACGCCTTGAAGGAGTCAGCCCGGCGGCTGTGCTCCGAAACCTAGGCCAGGTCGTCAGGACATTGAATATCTAGTGACAAGGAACGTATTCCAAGCCCCATTCATGAATGATTATTCGGATATTCCAGTTTCCATACAGGTCATGATCGTGAAGCAGTTGGAGGAAATCAAGGCGATAGAAAGATTCCACATTCGGTGGGTCAGTGGTGTTTTGGAGTGTCTGTATTAGATAGTTGTAAGAAACTAGAAGCTGTCACCTGCCGAATTTCCAAGCCTAGAAGGATGCTGTTGTCTTCGCAAAATGCCAAAATATCATATCATCTCATGATGAAAGAATTCGTGAGATATCCGAGGTCTGTAGATTCTTCTCCTCTGCGGCTGATTCCTGTCGTTAGTAATCTCGTTCTCAAGGGGGCTATGAACCAATGACAGCCCCTGAGAGTTGTATAGCTTAGCTGTATAGAGATATTGCAGATATGGAATCGCCCAGTGAACAGTTTTAAAGAATGATACTACCGGGTTTGCCCGGTATTGCGAACAAACAGCCATAAAACGTCCTTTTTGGGATAGCCCTCGTCACTTATTCCCTGCACCATTCAAGCAGCATTTTCAAATGGAATCATGGTGTTGCTGAGCTCATCCTACGCTGGGTCAGGAGGATCAAGCAAGGTGCAGGGAATCGGGAGTGATTGGACGGCCGGCCGGGTGGGTATCCAGGCTGACGCACCGGGTATAACTGGTTCGATGTCCACTACTGAGAAACTCTTCGGGAGTTTGGAACACAATGGGTTAACGGAATTAAAGAACGAGGATGGCACTCGCCGGTATCTGGAGTCTTGATAACGATTCGGCGTTGTGGAAAGAGAAAAAATGAAAAAAAAAAAAAAGCCGGTGTATTAAACGAGAATGCCAAGACTCAGAGGCTGAATCATATACTTTCTTGGCATTTCAAAACCTTAACTCAAGGAGAGGTTTGTGCTCTGCTTAGTCAGCATTCTAACTTTTCTTTTCTTTTTTTCTATCTTGTCGACCGAATAAATGGACATTATTCTGTCTGTACTATGATGCTGGTGATGCTCTCACAATGATGGAAAATGGGGCGTTTGAGTTACCGCGAAAAAGCCCATGGCCCCGCCTACTGGGCTGGTTCAAAAAGGCATATCTCGACGCCTATATATATGTCTTATTATTGTCTCGTGAGCTGCTGGCTTATCATCGCCTTCACTGAGCATAATATATTGTGCCAGCTGTTAGTTACGAAGGACTATCAAGCCGCCATATCGGCTTACCCGCCCGGCCATGTAAGTATTTCTCTCCTTCTCCTTCAAGTCTTTCTCCTCTTTCAAAACGGGGTCGGACTTCCCTTGGTTCACGAAACGAGCCCGGCCGGCCCCCCTGAGGCAAGGAGCATGGAATAAGCTTAATCAGCCCACCCGAGGTTCCACCAGCTTAAAGCTAATTTTGTTTGGCCCGAGCCAAGCCACGCGAAGCAGTTGTCGAGATGATGTTGATTCGTGCCCGGTCTTCGTGACCCGCAGAATGAGGCACTATCTTTTGCTAAGGAGTATGACTCCCCCTTCATTGCTATGGGAAGACTCTGGCATAACACCCCGAATGACATGTGGCTGGCGCCTCCGCTAGTTAGTGCCTCACTCAACCTGGGGCACTGGGTAAGCTTTCGTCGAAGGTCTTAACTGGAAATATGGGGTTTTAAAGAAATTTTTGTTCTGACAAGCCAAAGATACGTGCATAGAAAACACGAGTTATCCAACTTTGAGTTCGGTCCCAAACGTATCTGACATGAGAGAGTTAAGGAGCTTTTTGCAACGGACTTCTCAAATAGTCTCCTTGTGACCATCTTAGAGCATATCTTGAAGTGATGATCAGCCCCTGAAGGTCTACTATATGTCCAATCATATTGCCCTAAAATGATATAGAATGAAGGGGGATATTCAGGCTGTCTCTTATACACATCTCCGAGCCCACGAG
>OJKM01000153.1_pt1 | contig 12052 bp, 4 predicted proteins | sample 1596631 | NCBI WGS metagenome assembly OJKM01 (sample SAMEA3904683, study PRJEB24821) | metagenome | biome: Builtin; feature: hospital; material: surface | place: USA | collected 2013-06-06 | reverse complement strand
GTGTATAAGAGACAGGGTTCTTGTCAGCACAGAATGGACTCTCCGCGACTCCTCTCGCCCCTTACTGGAACTTAGAATTGCCTCGGACTGGGATAATACACTTACCATGAGAAGCAGTCGACCTGGTTTTCAGCCCCTAGAGTATATGGTCGGTGGCCGATATATAGGCGAATTAGTCCGTATCATTGCCCATGATTATTTCAAAACCGTTTGCGGGATACCCGATGAAGCACTTCCTGTGGCAATAATCGAGCCCTACCGGCTTACAACCGACTTACTTTCCTTAACCATTGCCTCTGTCTCCCTGACCAAGAAGGACCTTGCCTCTGAGCTTCAAACTAAACTACCCCCTCATCAGTCAACAGCCGAATGGACATGGACTGAAGAAAGTGCAGGAATATTACGCACTATTGCAGCCACAGTGCAGAACCGTTCTGCTGCCATAGCAGCCGCTGCCACCACAGGACTGCTTGCATGTACAGGGCACATCCACCTACGTAGCCTTGAAGAGCTAGCCTCCGCTGCTCCCACACCTACAAAGGAGGCTACCTCCTTCTTACAACCCAGCGACCTTCGAAGCCCTGAGGAGCTGGTTGTTGGATTTTCGGGTGGTGTGATACAGCATTATCCAATGTACAAGCAGCATGTGCAGAGATATATTGATCAGGTATTGCTGCGCGGTGGGCCGCAGGATGGAGGGAAGAGTATTTTCTTACGGGAGGCTAGTGATGGCGGCGTAATTGGAGTGGGTGTTCTGGCTGGAACGACCAAGGGGAGGATTGAAACTATTACAGGAGCAGGCATGAAGTCTGTGGAGCATAAAAATGACCCTCAATCATGAACTTCATTATCGACCGACTTATCAACGTTCGAATAAGTAACTAGTTAACTAGTTACTATTTGGAAACTTTGGATACAAAACTGGATTGTATATAGGTAGCATCTCTGGCGCTTCTTGTTCTAGATAGCTTGTGTATAGACAATATTATCTCGTACAGACCATGGTGTACTATGCTATACGGAGTATCCATCCCTCCCTTCTGCCCTTGCACTGCTTAATAGGCCCCCCTATCGAAATAAGTAACCCTTGTCTTTATGACTTCGTGACACCCCTATTCTCTCTTCATTCACGTGACGGTTGTCATGGTTTCGCTGAGTCAGCAAGTCATCAACATCAAACAAAACAACGAGCGAGATGAAGAAACAAAGACGACGAAGACGAAGGCGAAGACAGCGAGACGACCAGCGACTTCAACGGCGACACAGTCAGCAGAGGGACGGGTAAGTAGCAGGGTAAGTAGGCTGGTTCCTCTCCGGCCTGTCTGCGTGAATACTCTGTGCGGCACGCTGAGTATTTCGACGATAACGCAGCATCTCTTACGTCAACTACACCCTTGGGCGCAAATTAGAGACGGCCGCACTCAGTTATCCTCGACAGCGCGGTGCAAAGGACCATAGCGAATACAGACTATCGCGAAATCGAGAAAAAAGCTCGATACCTGCCTCTGAGACACCTAAACGTCCATAGTCTGGAGGGCGGTTTCGGGTGACCAACGCAAATATGGCGGTGGCAGAGCCCCCATCGTCGCCGCCCAACGCATCGACCAGCACCGCCGACGCCATCGCTTACTACAAGTCGCAGTATGAGCTGCTCGAAGCCGAACTGGCTGATTTCCAGTCGTCGAGTCGCGAACTGGAGGCCGAGTTGGAGAAGGACATCGAGGCATCGGAGAAGAGGGAACGGAAGCTGAAGGAGAAGGTTGAGAGCCTGGGATATGAGGTCGAAGAATGGAAGGTGAGAAGATGATATCTGCACACCGAAATGTATACGCAGATGCTTACAGGTTGATAGACCAAGTACAAACAGGCTAAGTCAGAGGCCAACTCCGTGCAAAGCACACTGCAGAAAGAGATCACTACGCTACGAGACTCGAACCGGACACTGCAGCTGAAACTCCGGGACACGGAGGTGGCCAACGATGACTTTGAGAGACAGGCTCGCAACACGACCTCTTCGCTGGAAGACATAGAATCCAAATACAACATATCTATTGAGCGAGGTGTTCTGCTCGAGGAAGAGATCAAGAATGGCGAGCAGGAACGAGAGATGCTGCGAATCAAGGAGCAGCGCCTGCGTGATGAGCTAGCGGATCTCAAGGTCGAGACCCATATCATCCAGGAGAAATTGCGAAAAGCCGAAGCTGCTCTGGAACGAAAGGCAAAGTTTTCGTTGCTGGAATCGACTTCAACGAACGGAATCGGCCATCGCCTCGACGCCGCAGACCACTCACCAGCAACGACTACCTCTTCGCCCATCGCAACGCCGCTGACAAAGTCTGCATCTTCTGTTGCTTCCGAGATCGCTACACCGCCGTCACCACCATTCTCTGAGTCGTCTACAAATGGGGCATTCAGGGGTGCTACTCCAAATATGTCTCGATCTCGCGTCTCTATATCCGAGTCAAATGGCATGTCAAAGCATCAGAAGTCGGCTTCTCGATCTTCACGGCACTCTCGAGTTCCGTCGGTATCTATGAGCAGCACAACCGGCCGCATTACCCCATCTGCAGGACGACAGCCTACTTCGAATGGCCTCCCCAAGTCGAGTTCTCTATATCAAATCCGAGGACTGATCGGGAAGATGCAAAAGCTAGAGGAGCGTGTCCAGTCTGCACGATCGCGACTACCAGCACCGGTGGATACGCCACCCCGAGCATCTCCTCGCACCGGCTCTGCCATGGGCGGCCCAGCATACAACATGCCTTCATCGGTAACAGTCCGCAGCAATAGGAAACGATCGAGCGGTAGTGTGGCCAGCAGCTCCAAGGACAATAACGAGATGCCGCACACGCCGGTGACACCTGGGGCCCGAGTTTCCCAGGGACGAGGCTCGTTTGGACTTCCAGCACCATCTCAGTCAGCACCATCGAGACCCGAAAGTCGCACTAGTATGTCATCGCGCTGTTCCGTCAGTAATATGACCTCGTCAAGCAGCATCGCTCAGCCGCGCTCTGAGTCTCGCCAAAGCTTAAACAGCCAGAATCTAAATGGCTCACGCACGCCAGGACATTATACCAGCAACTCACTGAACATGAGCATGGCCAACATGTCCGACAACCACCAGCATCATAGCCATAACTATAACCATAGTCATCAGCATCACCCATCAGTTAGCAGCACTAGTAGCGGCGGCGGCCTTCGACGCCCTCGCTCATCACTAAGCAACTACAACCCTTCCGCCAGTATGTCGTATATTGACGAAGATAACGCTGAGATGGACCTGAGTATGCACACACCCACACCCCGACGGTACGATAGCGTCGGGTCTGGCAGCTCCATCCCGACTCCCGCAGTGCTGAGACGAACTAGTGGCGGGATGTCTTCTATACCAACACCAGCCGGCCTGACGCCTCGACGCACCAGCTCGGCCATCGGAAGGAGAGAAGGCGATATGCCTCCGCCATCAGCTGGCAGAAAGAAAGCGAGCATGACGCCTCGACCGTCTTCGTCTCTTGGTAGCCTAGGCGAGACATATTAAACTACCAACCCTTTAAATTTAATGAATATACAACAAACAACAACAACACCAACCTTTATGCCACTTTTCTTTGAGTCTATCTATTCTTATATCTCACCTTGCATAATAATTCTCCTTCCATGCCAGTCTCGCCATCTACCCGCGGCGAATAATACGGGACCGGACAGTTTCTATGCCCAGCCTTATCCAAAACCCGAAACCCGAGACCCGACCAAGCAACATGAACCAACTTGATTCTACCATCTACTTCCTTCCTAACCACTAGTACTACTAGCTATCATTCTTTCAAGCATTACCATCTAGATACATAATGACGCATGTGTTTTCATCCTTTTGTTCATGCCCCCTATACCCTCTTGTCCAGTTAAGCTGTGTTTCCAACCATGTATGTAGCCACTAGAGAAACCCGACTTCTCGGAGCATTAAATACTCACCACCGCCATCTACTCTACCACCTATCTCTGCGTCTCTTTTCTGTTTGTCTCTCCTAGCAACATCCATTACCTGCCACCTTCACCTCCCTACGGAGTACCGCCTACTGTCTTAAATTATCTCCTTTTAATCTCCGTCGTTTTAAGCTTTTCAGCCTCGGCTTGTGTCTCCGAGCCTTACCTAAACCTTGCTTAGTCAGTTACTCTAACCGGATTAGTTGTCGTTTTCTGTTGGGGGAAAACTCAGGCCCGGTTGAGACGACGCGAGGGAGCTGGAAAGCCGCAGGTCAAGCAGACCGTATGCATAGTCGGAGGATCTGGATCTTTAGACAGATAGTAGACAGGCAGACGGCCTCAACTGAGAAAGAACGAGCTTTATCGATGTCTTCCTGGGAGAGATATGGAGCGTCGCAGTTTTGCGGACACTTTCAGCGCGCGCTCAACATCGAAACAAAAAGCTCCTTTTGCAGGTGGATAGTAAGGCGGGTAACGGCTGTTACGGTAAGTTACATGCTTACAGTGTGGGTTGAGTGTGGGGGCGGAAGGTTCGTGACGCCCGCGATACGCCATCAATACCGCGAGGAGCTCGAGGTTCGACCGATCGGGAAATAAGAACAGCAACTTTTCTTCTTCATCAACTTCAACTTCATATCTTCCTCTCCTCAGCTCCATATTTTCTCCCTCTTCTTCTTCTGCTTCTTCTGCTTCTTCTCCCTGTCTTTGTCCGCTGCGTAGAACCGCATTCTTCCTTCTATCTAATTCTCCTCTTCTTCTTACGCTCCCTCGTCCCGCAGAGCCATTGACAGCTGCGTCATTCAAGCTAGAGATATACGACACACGGACTGACAGCAGACAGGCAGTCGGTCGTCGGCATACACATAAATACAGATACATATAGAGCATTGACAGCATCAGCTCTGTCTGAAGTGGCTCTGCAAATCGTTGAGAGACGCGAGATACTTGACAGGCTCCGAATCCGAGTGTGAAAACTCTCCGAATTCCTTATAGAAGTCAGCTCGTGGCCACCGGATTCCCTTTGCCTACCCGACCAAACCACCATGCCTGAAAGCAATTCTACGGCCGTTAACGGCTACGGCAGCGCCTACGCTGCCAAACATAATCTCCCCTCACATTTTATCGGTGGAAATCGGTTGGACTTAGCTCCTCCAGGCGCAGTCAAGGACTTTGTGGCTAAGAATGACGGTCATTCCGTTATTACATCGGTACGCTAAAATTGCTGCTATTTCAATTGATTTGCAAGAGCATAGGTTAACAATTATACAGGTTTTGATTGCGAATAACGGTATTGCGGCCGTCAAGGAGATCCGATCAGTGAGAAAATGGGCCTACGAGACCTTTGGCGATGAGCGGGCGATCCAGTTCACCGTCATGGCAACCCCGGAGGACTTGAGGGCGAATGCAGACTATATTCGTATGGCAGATCAATATGTAGAAGTGGGTAGTTCTCTTCTCGTTTTCAATGGCACGGCGGGATAGCTAATTCGGGATAGGTCCCTGGTGGAACTAATAATAATAATTACGCAAACGTCGAGCTGATCGTCGACGTTGCGGAACGAACGGGTGTGCATGCAGTTTGGGCTGGATGGTACGTGTTACGCATTTGCTGAAACTACTTTGCAAATGCTTTATATACGAGATCATTGAACTAACGATGGCCTGCAGGGGACATGCATCTGAAAACCCCAAGCTCCCTGAATCCCTCGCCGCTTCGCCCAAAAAGATCATCTTCATCGGCCCCCCTGGTAACGCAATGCGCTCTCTCGGAGATAAGATCTCTTCTACGATAGTTGCTCAGCACGCGGGGGTTCCCTGCATTCCGTGGTCGGGCACGGGCGTAGATGAGGTTAAAATCGATGAGGAGGGCATCGTTACCGTGGAGGACAGTGTTTATGATCAGGGATGCACCCACTCTCCCGAGGAAGGTCTCAAGAAAGCCCGAGAGATTGGCTTCCCAGTTATGGTTAAAGCCTCTGAGGGTGGTGGTGGTAAGGGTATCCGCAAGGTCGACAGTGAGGAGAATTTTGAGGCCCTCTACAATGCCGCTGCTAGCGAAATTCCTGGCTCTCCTATCTTCATCATGAAGCTTGCTGGAAACGCTAGACATCTGGAAGTCCAGCTTCTCGCTGATCAGTATGGCAACAACATCTCGCTCTTTGGCCGTGACTGTTCCGTCCAGCGAAGACACCAGAAAATTATCGAGGAAGCTCCTGTTACCGTTGCTAAGCAGACTACTTTCCAGGAGATGGAGAAGGCTGCTGTTCGTCTCGGTCGTCTCGTCGGTTACGTCTCTGCTGGTACCGTGGAATATCTCTATTCCCATGCCGATGACAAGTTTTACTTCCTTGAGCTCAATCCTCGTTTGCAAGTCGAGCATCCTACCACTGAGATGGTCACCGGTGTCAACCTCCCAGCTGCTCAGCTGCAGATTGCCATGGGTCTCCCTCTTCACCGCATCCGTGATATTCGTCTCCTTTACGGCGTGGATCCCAACACCTCCTCTCCTATCGACTTCGGCTTTTCAAACGAGGAGAGCACCATGGTCCAGCGTCGTCCTCAACCAAAGGGCCACACTACTGCTTGCCGGATCACCTCCGAAGACCCAGGTGAAGGTTTCAAGCCTTCTAGCGGTACTATGCACGAGCTGAACTTCCGAAGTTCCTCCAACGTTTGGGGTTACTTCTCTGTGGGTACCGCTGGCGGCATCCACAGCTTCTCTGATTCCCAGTTTGGTCACATCTTCGCCTACGGAGAGAACCGCTCTGCTTCCAGAAAACACATGGTTGTTGCACTCAAGGAACTGAGCATTCGTGGTGACTTTAGGACCACAGTTGAGTACCTCATTAAACTGCTTGAAACCCCTGCTTTCGAGGACAACACTATCACTACTGGATGGCTGGATGAGCTTATCACCAAGAAGCTCACTGCTGAGAGGCCTGATCCTATGGTTGCCGTCATCTGCGGTGCCATGACCAAAGCTCATCTTGCCAGTGAAGCCTGCGAGTCTGAATACCGCAAGGGTATTGAAAAGGGACAGGTGCCCGCCAAAGACGTTCTGAGCACCGTGTTCCCAATTGACTTCATCTATGAAGGTTCGCGTTACAAGTTTACTGCCACCCGCTCCAGCATCGATAGCTACCACCTGTATATTAACGGTAGCAAGTGTACAGTTGGTGTTCGTGCTCTGGCTGACGGTGGTCTTCTTATTCTTCTTGACGGGCGAAGCCACAATGTTTACTGGAAGGAAGAAGCTGCGGCCACCCGTCTATCTGTTGATGGCAAGACCTGTCTCCTTGAGCAAGAAAATGACCCTACGCAGCTCCGAACACCTAGTCCTGGTAAGCTGGTTAAGTTCACCATCGAGAACGGTGAGCATATCCGTGCTGGCGAGGCTTTTGCCGAAGTCGAGGTCATGAAGATGTACATGCCTTTGATTGCCCAGGAGGATGGTGTCGTCCAATTCATCAAGCAGCCCGGAGCCACCCTTGAAGCTGGTGATATCCTCGGTATCCTTGCGCTTGACGACCCATCCCGAGTTAAGCATGCCTCTCCATTCACGGGCCAGCTACCTGAGCTTGGTCCACCACAGGTACTCGGTAACAAGCCTCCACAGCGCTTCATGGTTCTCCTCAAGATTCTCCAGGACATCCTTCTCGGATACGATAACCAGGTTATCATGGGGAGCACCTTGAACGAACTCGTTCAGGTCTTGCGTAACCCTGAACTTCCCTATGGTGAATGGAACGCTTATGCCTCTGCTTTGCACTCTCGTATGCCCCAAAAACTTGATACTCAAATGACTCAGGTCATTGACCGTGCAAAGGCTCGCAAAGCAGATTTCCCAGCTGCCCAGCTTCTCAAGACTGTCACCCGTTTCATCGATGAGAATGTCAAGGCCGCAGCTGATGCCGAAGCTCTGCGAACCACCATTGCTCCGCTTCTTCAGATCATTGAGCGATACAAAGATGGACTCAAAGTCCAGGAGTACAAGATCATTGTCTCCCTCCTCGAGCAATACTGGGAAGTTGAGCGTCTGTTCGCTCAAGGAAACACCCGTGATGAGAGTGTCATCCTGAAACTCCGTGATGAGAACAAGGATGATATCTCAAAGGTAATCCAGATCGTCCTTTCGCATAGCAAGATAGGATCCAAGAACAACCTCATCCTCGCCATCCTTGACATGTACCGTCCTAACAAGCCTAATGTTGGCAATGTTGCAAACTACCTCAAAGCTATCCTTCGTAAATTGGCTGAGCTTGAGTCTCGCGCTACTGCCAAGGTTGCTCTCAAGGCTCGTGAGGTCCTTATTCAGTGTGCCCTGCCATCTCTCGAGGAGCGAGTTGCTCAGATGGAGCACATCTTGCGTTCTTCTGTGATCGAATCCAAATATGGTGAGACTGGCTGGGACCACAGAGAACCTGACCTCAATGTTCTCAAGGAAGTCGTCGACTCCAAGTATACCGTCTTTGACGTTCTGCCTCTCTTCTTCGCCCACAATGACCAATGGGTATCCCTCGCTGCATTGGAAGTCTATGTCCGCCGCGCTTATCGTGCCTACGCCTTGAAGGGTATTGAATATCACAATACTGGCGATGCACCATTTTTTGTCTCTTGGGATTTCATCCTGCGCAAGGTTCCTCACTCTGAATTTGGATTGTCTTCTCAATCAACCACCTCGTCTGTTCCAGGAACACCGATTTCGGAGATCAACCCCTTTAAGAAAATCGGATCAATTAGCGACATGGCCTTCGCCAATAAAGGATCTGACGAGGCGACTAGAAAGGGTGTCTTGATTCCAGTTCACTATCTCGATGAGGCAGAGGAAGTTCTATACAAAGCTCTCAGTGTCTTCCCGCGTTCCGCTCCCGCCGCAGCCAAGCCAAAGAAGAGCGGTACCTTGCCTGACCGTAGCAAACCTGCGCCACGCTCTGAATCCGATGAAGAACTCTCCGGTGTTTGCAACGTGGCTATCCGTGACGTTGAAGATCTGGATGACTCTGAGCTGTCTTCGCGTCTCACTGCTCTTGTCAACGATGCAAAGAGTGAATTGCTTGCTCGTGGAATCCGCCGACTCACTTTTGTTTGCGGTCATGAGGACGGTACTTACCCTGGTTACTTCACTTTCCGTGGTCCTACTTATGCCGAAGACGTGAGTATCCGTCACAGCGAGCCAGCACTTGCTTTCCAGCTTGAACTTGGCCGTCTATCCAAATTCAAGATTAAGCCTGTCTTCACCGAAAATCGTAACTTGCACGTTTATGAGGCTATCGGCAAGGGACCAGAGCTCAGTGACAATGCAGTTGACAAGCGCTACTTCACTCGTGCCGTCGTCCGCCCTGGCCGACTACGTGACGACATTCCCACCGCAGAATATCTCATTTCTGAAGCTGACAACTTGATGACTGATATTCTTGACGCTCTTGAGATCATTGGCAACAATAACTCTGACCTCAATCATATCTTTATCAACTTCACTCCCGTCTTCCCCTTGCAACCAGTTGATGTTGAGAAGGCCCTCGCTGGTTTCCTTGAACGGTTCGGTCGTCGTCTCTGGCGTCTACGTGTCACTGGTGCCGAAATCCGTATCCTTTGTACTGACCCAGTAACCGGGACGCCTTACCCCCTTCGTGTTGTCATCACCAACACTTCAGGCTATATCATCCAGGTTGAACTTTACGTGGAGCGTAAGTCTGAAAAGGGTGAATGGATTTTCCATTCTATCGGGGGCACTACCAAGATTGGATCCATGCACTTGCGTCCTGTCTCTACCCCTTATCCTACCAAAGAGTGGCTCCAGCCCAAGCGTTACAAGGCCCATCTGATGGGGACTCAGTACGTGTACGATTTTCCAGAGCTGTTCCGTCAAGCTTTCCAGAACAGCTGGACTACTGCTATTGCCGCCCATCCCGCTTTGGCCGAGAAGAGACCTGCGCTAGGAACCTGCATCGAATATTCTGAACTCGTTCTTGATGACAGGGACAATCTCTCTGAAGTCTCGCGTGAACCAGGCACTAACACCCACGGAATGGTCGGCTGGTTGATCACAGCTAAGACCCCAGAATATCCTCGTGGACGGCGCTTTATTGTCGTTGCCAACGATATCACTTACCAGATCGGTTCTTTCGGACCACAAGAGGATAAATTCTTCTACCAATGTACAGAATTGGCTAGAAAACTGGGAATCCCTAGAATCTATCTTTCTGCTAACTCTGGTGCACGTATCGGTATGGCTGATGAACTCATGTCTCAGTTCAATGTTGCTTGGAACAACCCCGACAAACCAGAGAACGGATTCAAGTATCTCTACCTCACCCCAGAGGTTGAGAAGCGTCTCGAGAAGGAAAAGAAGAAGGATCTTATCACTGAGTTGATCACCGAGGATGGCGAAGAGCGCTACAAGATCACCACTATCATTGGAGCTAAGGATGGTCTTGGTGTTGAATGTCTCCGAGGTTCAGGACTGATTGCTGGTGCTACGTCCAAGGCATACGAGGACATCTTTACTATCACTCTTGTTACCTGTCGTTCCGTTGGAATCGGTGCATACCTCGTTCGCCTAGGTCACCGTGCCATCCAGGTTGAGGGTCAACCCATCATCCTTACTGGTGCACCAGCTATAAACAAACTCCTTGGCCGTGAAGTATATACCTCCAACTTACAACTCGGCGGTACCCAAATCATGTACAAGAACGGTGTCTCGCATATGACTGCCAACGATGACTTTGCTGGTATCACCAAGATTGTGGAGTGGATGTCCTTCGTTCCTGAGAAGAAGGGCGCTCCAATCCCAATCCGCCCTTCCTCTGACCCCTGGAACCGAGACATTACTTACTGCCCTCCACCCAGGCAGTCATACGATGTCCGTTGGATCATTGGCGGTAAGGAAGATGATGAAGGATTCTTGTCTGGTCTCTTCGACAAGGGCTCCTTCGAGGAAGCTCTCGGTGGCTGGGCTAGAACCGTTGTTGTCGGCCGTGCTAGACTCGGTGGTATTCCTATGGGTGTTATTGCTGTTGAAACTCGCTCTGTCGACTGTGTTACCCCTGCCGACCCTGCCAACCCTGATTCTATGGAAGTTCTGTCCACCGAAGCTGGAGGGGTCTGGTACCCTAACTCTGCATTCAAGACTGCCCAAGCCCTCAAGGACTTTAACAACGGTGAGCAGCTACCCGTCATGATCCTCGCTAACTGGCGTGGTTTCTCCGGTGGCCAACGCGATATGTACAACGAGGTTCTTAAATACGGTTCTTACATCGTTGATGCCCTTGTTAAGTACGAGCAGCCAATCTTCGTCTATATTCCACCACACGGTGAACTCCGTGGTGGTTCTTGGGTCGTTATTGACCCAACTATCAACCCTGATCAGATGGAGATGTATGCCGACGTTGAGGCGCGTGGTGGTATCCTCGAGCCTGAAGGTATCGTCAACATCAAATACCGCCGGGATAAGCAGCTTGATACCATGGCCCGCCTGGATCCCGAATATGGTACTCTCCGTGAATCTCTTAAGGACAAGTCTCATAGCCCAGAGAAGCTTTCTGAAATCAAGGCCCAGATGACCGAGCGCGAAGAGAGGCTCCTCCCTGTCTACATGCAGATTGCCCTGCAATTCGCTGACCTTCACGACCGCGCCGGCCGTATGGAAGCCAAGGGTACTATCCGACAACCACTCGAGTGGAAAAACGCACGTCGCTTCTTCTACTGGCGTCTCCGCCGTCGCCTAAGTGAAGAAATTATCCTTAAACGCATGGCTGCTGCACCCGTTTCTTCTGCCACTAGCTCTCAAGCCTCATCCTCCCCTCCCTCATCCCCCATCCCAACTCACTCCGACGCTCCACCCCGAGTCAATGCGTCAAGCATCACTACTCCACGCACACAGCGCGACGAGAACCTGGACAAACTCAAGGCCTGGACTGGAATCTCTGATGATGAATTCGAGTCGAATGATCGTGAGGTCGCGATCTGGTATGAAGAAAACAAGAAGAACATTTACGAGAAGATCGAAGCTCTCAAGACCGACGGAATTGCCGCAGAGGTTGCGTCTTTGCTCATGGGTAATAAAGAA
>OJKM01000152.1_pt1 | contig 12055 bp, 11 predicted proteins | sample 1596631 | NCBI WGS metagenome assembly OJKM01 (sample SAMEA3904683, study PRJEB24821) | metagenome | biome: Builtin; feature: hospital; material: surface | place: USA | collected 2013-06-06 | reverse complement strand
ACCGACGAGCCGCGAGGTCTGAACTATGGGCAAAAGCAGGAGGAATCTCCGCGCGCAGGAATCGCTCGCTACGAGCCCCGAGACTACAAACTACCCGTCGTCCGAAGACAGCGACGCCTCGGACGTCCAGAGCCCCAGCAGAGAGGATACCAGCGTGATACCTCAGAAAATGGAGGCCACCGTATGCGGATTCACCTGCAGTTCTTGTTTGGCCCCTTGCCGTTTGTTCCTGTGCTGACGCTGGCGGTGGATTTTGGTAGCAGACGACATCCGAGAAAGAGCAGCAGCCGCAGCCGCAGCAGCCGCTCTCCGACTTTGAGAAGAAGAGACAGACGTTCATCACCCGGACGATATGGACCTTTGTCATGATTGCCGGCTTCTTCGTCATCATCTTCGCCGGCCACCTCTACCTGATCATCGTTGTCACCGCCATTCAGATCGTCTCCTTCAAGGAGGTCATCGCCATTGCCAACGTCCCCAGCAAGGCCAGAAACCTCAAGTTCACAAAGTCTCTCAACTGGTACTTCCTCGTGACAACAATGTACTTCTTGTATGGAGAGAGTGTGCTCTATTACTTCAAGCACATCCTCCTGGTTGACAGGATCCTGCTCCCTTTTGCAACACATCATCGGTTTATCAGCTTTATGCTCTACCTTATAGGTGAGTCCGGACCCATGCAACACACCCACATACACATATATATATCTGTCTGAAATAAACTAACAGGTATCTATAGGGTTTGTCTTCTTTGTTGCAACACTGCAAAAGGGACACTACAAATTCCAGTTTACCCAGTTTGCGTGGACTCACATGGCCCTATATCTCATTGTTGTCCAGGCTCACTTTGTCCTAAACAACATCTTCGAAGGGCTGATCTGGTTCTGTATCCCCGTCTCTCTTGTGATTACAAATGATATCTTTGCCTACATCTGTGGAATCACATTCGGCCGGACCCAGTTGATCAAGCTCTCCCCTAAGAAAACCGTCGAGGGCTTTGTCGGCGCTTGGGTATGCACAGTTATATTCGGCTACGGCGCAACAATCCTCCTGAAGCAGTACAAATATTTCACTTGCCCAGTCAATGATTTGGGCTCCAACCTCCTGACCGGTCTCGAGTGCACTCCCAATCCTTGCTTCAAAGCACAGCCATACACCATGCCAGAATGGACTCACATCAACAAGACCTTCCACATTGCCCCGGTCCAATTCCACGTTTTTGTCCTTTCTACCTTTGCCTCTCTTATTGCTCCGTTCGGCGGCTTCTTCGCCTCTGGGCTGAAGCGAACGTTCAAAATCAAGGACTTCGGAGAATCCATTCCCGGCCATGGTGGTATTACTGACCGAATGGACTGCCAGTTCATCATGGGCCTATTCGCCTACATGTACTACCACAGCTTCATTGCCGTTCACAAGGCTAGCGTTGGAGGGGTCATCGAGAACGCTATCACCGGCTTAACGGTTGATGAACAGATAGAACTTATCAAGGGGCTGAGCAAGTACCTGTACAACCAGGGTGTTGTCTCTGAATCAGTAAGTATCTCGGCCAGAACAGTAGATATACAGCCTTGCTAACATACCTATAGCTCGTGGAATGTTTGAACGGAGATTATAGACGACTCCGCCGATGATTGTTTTTCTTGGTCCTAGAATGGGTTGCCGCCCTTGATGCTGCTATCAGGCTGCTTGCCCTTATTATGTCATGTTCTTTTACCCGCTGGTTTTTCTCGTCTTTCTACTTCGACTTGTATCATTCAACATATCACTTGATGAATATTTTGGGCCTTCTCCTAATCCTGTTTTATTGCATCATTTTATTCTCCTTCACTCCGAACCCCAAAAAGATAACCGGTGCATTACATCATAATTGTATAGGCTTCTCATTCGAACGTGGATCACCTTCTCATATCATCTCTTACAGCAATTCTTTCCTGCCAGGAGCTTAACGGCAACTCCTTTTACCTCTTATGAAATGAAAATATCTCTGCTTTTGATAAATGGCTTGTTCTGCATTGCTTCCTGGTATCGTCGCTAATAGTTTCTGCTTCCATCTGCCATAGCTATCTTTGTACAACCAAAACTAACTCCCTTGTAGCTCTCCGAAATAGTGGGCATTTCTTAGTTAGTAGCTCATTATGTCTCTCCGTTGGGGAATAGAACACAAGTTTGCCATAAGGGGGATGGTTCATCAGGAATTCTTCCAACCATACCTATTCCCATGAAACATTACAAGCAGGACGTAGAATCGAGGCAAGACGGCTAGTTCTCGTCCAAATCATCAGATATTCGGCCAGGTCTCAAAATGGCTCAGCTTCTGGGTCAAGAAAGCTTTGGCCACAGCGCAGCTGTGACAGCATGTACCCAGGATGGCCATATGTGGAGTGTCTCTCTTCACATCCACACTGGAAGAGGCTGTCGATATCAATCACAACAATGCTGTGTGCCAGATAACGCAGCAGTCTTCTCGCCTAGCCCTCGGTTGAGAGCTGAATTCCACTATAGTGTATCTTACAGCACTCACTCCTCAACTTCATATTCTTCCATTTCGACCTTGAAGTACGCTGACACGGTCTCACGTTCAGCCTGCGCCTGTTCAGGATCCAACATAAACCGAATCGCTGTGTCTCGGCTGCGTTCGTGGGCTTTAGCAACAGAATCATGAGCCGCAGTAGGCATCATTGGGTTTATGGGCGGTGCGGGAGGTGTTTCGGGGCGGTCTTTGCTGTGTCGGTGATGGCTATTTTTAGATTTCTTTGAAGAAGTCCCGTTCGATACGCCATTGCTGTCTGCCTTCCTCTTCTTCCAGTAAGCGAACCGTGGAATCTTATAGGAGTCCGCTTCTTCGTTTAACGGGATGCGGATATTTAAGAATACGTCGAGGCTAAAGTCAGGGCCAACTGAAGTTGATGATCGATTATGCGTGTATAGTTCAAGCAGATCGAGTATGGTTTCTAGAATTTACCTGGTCAGAATAATAAACGATGATAAGGCGGGAAATTAGGAAACTTCATACCCATGACTTCAGCTCTGGATGTTTCCCATAATTTATATTCTTCCTCCGAGTGTATCTTGTCTACCGGCTCCTCGAGAAGCCTGGCTGCTAGCTCGAGACAGGCAAAGGCCATGGTAGCAGATGTTTGCTTTAGAGGGGCAAAAGTTCTGTACAGATCCAAACTTATAGTGTATGCGACTCGACCAACTTTGGAATCCTTATCAAGGCCGCACTGCCTTGTAAGTTTCATCAGGATCTTCTGAGGGTGACGATTTCGGAAATCAAACCCAGAGGATTCCAGCATCAGTCTCTCAAGACCGATAATAGACCGAGAATGGGTTTCAAAAATCTGCGAATGCCATAGTTAGAAAGGCGGCACAATAAACGTTTCGTGGGACGTATGAATGTCTAATGCAGTCTGTAAATACCGGGTCATCGGCAGATAATTGTTCTGTTGGAGGTAGTTTAAGATTATACGAGCAACATAGGATATCTCTAGATTTCTTTAACGTGTCCTCGATCTTGCACGCGGTAAATAGAGCAGCAGCAGCCGCTTCCTGTAACCGTAAACTTGTGAGTAAAAAGAACCTCTAGAAACAGCTGCTAGCAGGTAATAACATAGTCGTGATACATACTATGTAGTTATACTCATTGTCCGGGTGGACCAGCCGGAATTTGTGATAGTAGATTGACGCTGTGTTGAACGTCCTGACCGGCCTGGAGGTATTGATTAGCGAGTTGAGTAAAGAAACCAGAGATAGGGCCAAAGACAAATAGCAGAATCACACATACAGGTGAAGGGCTTTGCGAACATTATCTATCCAGGTAATTCCCTGGAGTCGATTGCTGTCTTCCCGGAGAGGATTAACCCCCGTCGCAGCAAAGCAATCTTGCACTGTTTTTTCAAATATATAGGGATTGGCGACCTGTATAAAGGATGGGTGAGGTGCCACCGGTGCTACATCTGCCGGCTGCGCCTCTGGGGTACTCTCCTTCGCCGTCGGCGACATATTTCAATGCCGGTCGTCTGGTGCATTCAAGTCAGCTGTAGCGGTGTTGAAATATATCCAGCAGGATAGACTAGCTTTCCAGAAAAGCGCGGTTGAAAGCTCGCGGCCGGCACCTATGGACGGTTGGCGCGCGGCAAAATGTATTTCCGGAAAAGGCAGTCCTGCCGCGCCAAACCCGACTCTTAACATACATATCATCTAGAGTTCTCCTTTCTCGAAAACAATGATCTCTATCGTTTTTACAAGAATGATCTGTCGTTTAGTGTGGATTTTCTCGTCTGGTTATTTAGGATACTCCAACGAGAGCTACATGAAAGCTAACGATTTTTCCTACAAAATACCCCGGCAGCGATGTAGACCAACCGCTCCATGAGCATTTCATCCGGATACCTGATTATTCCCACTCTGTTCACTACGTGCCTTTCTCAGATGCTTTTCCGTCTTGGAATGGTTGGTAAGGGCAAGACCATCCGTAAAAGAGCGATTACATGGCGAGCAGAAGTTATGTTTCTCCTGCTTTTGATGGTCCTTCAGGGAATTCAACTTCGCTGCCGAAAAGAGACATTGGGCTGCCATGCACTTATAAATATGCGACGTTGCCACATGCCTTTCGAAGCCGGACTGGCTACTCATGATCTCGTCACACTGATCACAGTAGCAGTGTTGAATTGTTCGTTGGTGCTGCTCTAATTCCTTTTGGGTTTGGAACACCTGTTTGCAAGTCGGGCATGGCATGCGCATATGGTATACAAGATTGTGTTTGCGTTGGACACTCTCGTCTCGGAAGTAGCAACAACACGCACCGCAAAAACTGTGGTTTGTTGCTTGCTGGTGAGCCCACAGCTCATCAACACTTGCAGATACCGAAGCACATGTTGGGCATTTGAAATTATGTGCCACATCTACGTGCTTGTCCAGGAATGTCCCATCCGCAAAATAAGCGTGGCAAAGGCCGCAATAATTGTGGTTTTCGGTCATCTGGTGATGCTGAAGCCCTATTAAGGTGTTGAAGCCCGCTTCGCATTGGAAGCAGATGATTCTATAGCTGGTTGTCGAGACTGGCTGTGATGGTGAACTATCAGGACTACACCAGCATCCTCTCTCGGATAGATGGGCCTGCCTACTAGGCGATGGTGGCCCTAAATTACAAGCTTTTTCGGGTAGTGCCGTTTTATTGAGAGCTTGGCCTGGCTTCCTGTCTAGAATTGCATGGTCGAAGTCACGGTTTCTAAGAAAAGTCTTCAAGGACTCGGATGTGATGCCCTGTTTGCTCTTCATGTTGGCAACCTGAACCCCGCTCGTCTCATCATCTTGCAGATCAAGAAGGCTTCCCAGGGTTGGGCGGATTACGTTGTGTTGCCCTGTATTCCAATGCGAAGACTCCATCAGCGTGTCATGACCACCAAGGCGACGTGGCAATCTGTTATGAATTGACGTGTTGACGCTGCAATCCTGGCTCATGTCGGGAAATTCTTTCGTAGGGGAGACTTGAGGTCCGATATGGCCCTGGACATTCCTATGTCTATGTTAGTTTTGACTTTTAGGTCATCATAATGGACACTTCTTCATACCACGAATGATTGTATCTTTCATGCTCTTGAAAAGTATACCAACTACCAAATCCCAGGTGGCATTTTGGACATGTTATAGCATTTCCTTCGCATGTATGTGCTCGGTAGGCCTCTTCTGAGGCCATTAATACCCCACAGCTTTCGCAATGGAACATTTCAGAGATATGCAGTTTAGCCTGTTATATACCCTATATCAGGCACGTAATAATATTGCTGATGTGCTAGAAACCATAGGCAGACAGATTTAGTCCCATAAACCTACAATGGATAGAATAATGCTTGCTGTTCTTATATATATGATAGAAACACTATGTTTATATGAACAGCAACTTGGAACACAAATGGCCTTTGTTTCCCACCTCTAACGAGCCTAATCTAAGGTTCAATTTTCATAGAAAAGGAGACATAGATGAAGGCGGACAATCAAGGAGAGTGGCAGCACAGCAATAAGATACTCCTATAAGGAGGCATCTATTAATGTTACTATACTTTTAAACTTCTAAATGGTGCTTGTTTGTTCTATCATGTAGCTCTACGGCACCTTAGCGTTATAGGAGCCCTATCAAATTTGACTTGTCTTCTGCTTAAATATTCCACAGATGTAAATAGAACGGAAAGTTGAACCACCTTACGACAAATTTGATATTCTAAGATACAATCTCTATTTACCGATAAAGCAATACAATACTATCTTTGATAGTTCCACCATAAACAGATAAGAAACTTTAGCTAGTAGTAGACACATGTACCTTAAACTTGTACTTCCAAGCCTACTTAGCTTAGCAATGACCTCATGATTAATAATGCATAATATTGTAGTTTGCTCTATAAAAAGCCGTCAAAGCACTTGAAATACACGGATTGGTAATTCAATTCCCTCAAAGGAAAAGAGGAGAAAATATCTAGAAACAATGGGACTTCCCCCTGATGCTGATATCCACCCAACTGCAACCGGTCGAGCGAAGGAGGTTGTTGACAAGCACTCCAAAGAGCAGCCACTCAAGTTATACTCAGGCTGGTTTTGCCCGTATGTTTCAAATTTCATTCTCTAACAGATGGACATAAAAGGATGCCATCTTCTCATAACAAGTTTCTTTGACAATTATTAACCAGGAAATAGGTTCGGTATGATACTACTCTCGAATCTCTCCATATAAACAAAGAACATACCTTGATAAAAGGTGGCCCTAACACACGAGTTATAGTCCAGCGAGTATGGATCGTCCTTGAGGAGAAAAAGATCCCATATCAATATATCGAAGTGAATCCTTATAAAAAACCGGACTCTCTTCTTGCCCTTAATCCACGGGGTTTAGTACCGACGCTTGCCTGTCCAACTATCCGGCCAGATGGGTCGACCGCCGTTAAGCCATTATATGAATCCACAGTGATCAATGAGTATCTTGAAGATGCATTCCCCAATCCGGAACAGCCATTGCACCCGGCAGATCCATACCAAAAGGCAAGGGGACGTATCTGGATCGACTATGTGACCTCGCGAATCACCCCTTCTTTCTACCGTTTTCTCCAATATCAGGGTGAAGAGGAGGGATTGAACAAAGCCAGAGAAGAGTTCCTTGGTCATTTAAAGGAGTTCATCCTGGCGATGGATGAGATTGGTCCTTTCTTTCACGGAAGCAATTTTATGATGCCGGATATAATGCTCGCACCTTTGGCGATTAGATTCTGGATTATTGATCAATTCAAGAAAGGTGGGCTAGGTATACCGGCTCCAGGCGAAGGAGGGAATGATGAGGTGGTTTGGAATAGGTGGAGAATGTGGTTGGCAGCAGTTGAGACAAGGGAAAGTGTGGCTTCGACTATGAGTGATAAAGAACACTCTATGCCTATTTATAAACGCTATGCAGATGATGTTGCTCAGAGTGAATTGGCAAAAGCAACAAGGGTTGGAAAGGGTGTACCTTGAACTTCTTCGTCATAGGTAGAATGAAATACCCCCTTTTGCGCCCTCAAAAAGAGGAAATGTCTAGATTATCATTTTCCATATTTTTTTAACAGCCTTTGCATTGTGGACATGGCAGATAGGCCATACCCCCCACCAAAAATGGCATTATGATTGAGTTGATGATATCTAGGAAATATACCAAGACGTCAGCGTTCCTTGTCGGATTTTTGATTTGTAATTCTGAGAGTGAAAAAAACCTACAATTCGTATAGATCAATCCGGTCTTCGTATTCTTCTACCGGTTCGGTTTTTGGCACAATCCGGTGATATTCTTTGAAGAACTGGCTCCCAAACCCGCCAAACATCTTCATGATACCCAGTTCAAATTCACTGTGGGCGTAGCATGAGGATGGGTCGTAGACCACGTCACCTACCACAGCTTCTTCACTAGCTTGTCCCGCAGACGCGCGGCGTATCTTCCCTACATCAGTGTTGCCGCTCCAGAGATCCCCATGGACAATAACAGGAGTTACCGGTTTCCCATTCCCTGCCTTGTCGAACCCAAGGTGGTCATCGCCCAATATGCGAGGAACGACTTCCTGGGCAGTCCTTTCCACCAGATCTCGTAAACGTTTATCTTTCCCGTTCCTTCTTTCAGATTCCTCAAGGACGGTTCTCAACCGTTGATTTGCGTAAAAATCTGCCCACGAACGTCTAAATTGATTGGGTTGCCTTACATCCCCACAGAAAGTCGGGACTGGAAACCCAAATTGAGGCACTCTCGCATCTTCCACGTTTCCATCATCACCTTCTGCACCATTCAACTTGAGATTTGTAGTTGCTGCCTGCCTGACCTCCTCACTGGATGGTGGGGCCGGTGCCGGGATGGAATGTAATTTGCCCAATCTAGCTGCTAAGCTGGCTGGGTCTGAAGCTGGTCTGCGGCCGAGAGTGCCACCCAGCTGCAAAAATTCCGTGACAAGAAACCAGCTTGACGATGCCTTGGGTATTGCTCCACCATTCTTATCATCGTCGTCATCTTTGACTTCACCCCATGCAATTGCCCGAGGGCACATATCTGGAACCGCACCGGAGATTGCATTAAGGCTTGTATATTCACCTCTAAACATGGCTCCTTCTTCTGGGAGAGATGACGACGAGGTGGATGATGATATTTTCACGAAGAAATCTTTCTCTTGGTTGGATTTGTTTTCATCCTTGCCTGTGCTGGAAATTGAGGCCTTAAGGTGGGCTGTTTGAGCGAAGCCCGACCCTCCATGAAGTGGCGTAAAGGACGTCCCAGCCCCATCTAGGGGCAGAGAGAGAGCCTTGAGGACAGATCTAGGAGCTTTACCAGCTGGACGAGGCATCTTTTCTGCGCTTATCTGTGTTGGAGAGACGATAGTCGCTTTATACTGATATTCTGATGAAGAATGTTGTTTTATCCGGCTTCTGGCCCTGTTTGTCATCCCTGGAAGTCGTTGACTATGAGCTCATCGCGCAGGCCTGGCCCATCACGTGTTTCACTCACTTCGAATACCACCCCTGAATATCATGAGGACAGCAGCGTGAAATGAAGATGTTTCTTTTGTAAAATATATTCTACACATTATGAAGCATAAGGAGTGGCTAAAATAGATACATCATCATGAGAAACTAACAGGTTAGACGGCATTTTATTGGCCCAAGAGCGTCTTCATCCAATCCAAAGCCGTTTTTGTCCGTTCTCTAACGTCGGATTCGCTATCAATTTCCAAACTGCTCAGACGTTCCATAACCCCTAGGCTCTTCAGCCTCATGGCACGCTCAACCCGGCTAGCTCTATCGGTCTTGTCATCATCAAGAGTGAGATTAATCACTATCCAGACGCAATTGGCCCGAATCTGCCAGTTCGAGTGGCTTAACAAGGCCATGGTTAGTTTGAGCAGGTCTTGGTGGAAGACTAGCAGGTGGCGATGTCGCGAGACGCCAGCGGCAATGTGGATCAGGACATAAGTCACTGCGCGGATTATTTCGGTAGGGTGGAGTATTGATTTTTGCTGTGAGGTGGTTGATTTGTCCTTGAAGGAAGCTATAGAGGCGTTGGCGGTGGGAAGGGGTCTAGGACGGAGTTTGCTTGCAAGGATATCTAGGAAGTCGGTCTGGCCGAACTTCTGGAGAAGATAGTCGATCATATCGGGCGCTCCCGGGCCACACATGATGTTTCGAAGCAAGTCGAAAAGCTCCTCCTGTGCTAGCGTATCGTCTTGGCGTAGTTTCTTGGTCTGGTCCAAATCTCCATTCAGCGCCAATCTGCGCTTCCGAACCTTCTCGGCGGAATGAGTATCAACGTCAGGTTTCGAGGTTATCGAACTATCTGGAATATGGCCATCGAAGTCCATCATAGGAGACTCTGATTCCAAGCTGCTGGGTATCACCGGGTTGAGGATGTCTACTTGTTCGCCAAATGAATTTGAGGTGCCCATCTCTATGAGTGAGGATGGCAACTCGCTTGCAATGTCGTCCTGTCGTCTCCTGACATTGAGAGGATCGTTAGGGTCGTGAGAGAGAACCTGTTTGATCCACTCGATACCAAGAGCCTCTAGGATATCTTTCTTCATCTTGTTCGGTACATTATAGGAAATGTGCTTGAGAGACCAGAGGGATTCTATTCTAAGGTTTGCATTTGGTGAATGGGAATTTTCGCACAGTAGCGGGACCATGTTTGCCTCAAGAAGAGCCTGCAAGTAGGTTAGCTTGAAGAGTGATTCAATCATGAAAGGGATAATTTTTACGAAATATATATATATATATTTATATACATACCTCCTTCATTGGGCTGAAATCAAGGGCCAAATTACACATTACTGAAGTGGCCGCAATCTGTATTTCGACATTGCTGGATTTAACCAAGTCACATATTGGCGCAGCAATGCCGGCATCAATCAAGCTGGTTCTAAGCACACTGACTGATCGAGTCAACGATCTAGCAGCGGCACAAGCTGCAAGTATGACTGGCGTTGTATTCCCTTCCAATTCGGTAATGCAAGTCTTGTTTCCTAGAACTGTTGTCTCTGGATTCCAGGGTTTCATCGAGTCAATGATATGCTGAACAACACCAGTATCGCATATAGCCTTTCTGTAATCATCATTAACCAAGGAGAGTGCTGCCAGGGTTTTGAGAATGGCTTCTCGGTATTTTATCTTGGAGAGGGCCTGGCGGGTGAATCCTGGGGGTCCCAAAGACGTGTCTGAGTCTGTTGACTGAACTAGAACTGTGGCAGGTCTCTTTGTTGTACTCCACATGGGAGTGCCGGCTTCTGAAGTTGGCGCGAACGACTCTTTCAGCATTTGGGTGAGTTTCTTGATAGCACCGCTATCGACGGCAAATTTTTGCAGCTCTCGGCTATCCATGACCAGGGAGGCTAGCACAGCGGGAGCTTCCTCTTTAACACGCAGAGTGATTGAGTTCACGCAACCATCGAAAGTGGACGAGTCTTCAGCATGGTGAGCACTGTCGAGCATTCTAACTAGGAGCGGAACCAAGAGAAATCCGAGCATCGGGACGCGGCTCTTTTTCAGGAGATGATGGCGGAATAGGGTGGCAAGTATTCGAGCTGCCATGAGACGGACGTAACCACGGTCTGCTCGGGCAACATAAAGCAACCAGGATACCAACACGCTCTCTGGCTCTTCTGGAGCAGGACTGTCGGTACAAGGCGGTTGAGGGCCAAAGAACTGCCCTCGCTTGTCATACTGAGGTTGCGAGCCCAATGGGGGGAAATTGGATGAGCCATTGTTTTGCATTGGCTGCACTGACGGGAGAAGGGAATCAATGGGATTCAAGACGTTGCGTTTGGTAAAGCCATAACCGGATGAATAGGGAGATTTCCATGGGCCTTTCTTAGCCTGGCCGAGGTAGAGGTCATAGAATGACCGGGGAAAGACGGTGACCAAAGCGGGACATGTCAAGAGATGTTCTGCACGAGCCGCGGACTGTTCGATGATGACGGCAATCGCATGGAGAATGGGAGTTAGTTTGGCATCGGCCGGAGCAGGATCCGGTATGTATCCCAATGCGCCGGAGTTGGTACAGGAGTTCTCTGCTCCGGGAAGAACAAACCCTCCCGCAACGACGAAAGCTGCCAGCCTTAAACCTAGGACATCCAAAATGCCGCACTCAGCTAGAAGGCTCTTCTGCTGCTCTCCGGAGCATGTCTTCGAGATGAGGTCTGCTACAAGCTCTATGCAAGGTTGTGCACCGGGAGAGTTGGCTGGTTGCTGTAGAATGCCACGGAAAGTAGGGATATACTTGCGGGTGAAGAGCAGGGCGCCCATGGGTTGTGTCTGGTTATCTACATTTTGATATACCAAGGCAAGCTGATCCGCAATGGTGTTGAGGGTTCGAAGGACAGCGAGGGCGAGGGATCGAGGACAGGAGGGCGATGATAGTACGGAGAGCAACGAGGGTATGGTCTCTCCAGCTAAAATAGGCGCGGTATACGCCGGTCCACCTAGCAAGAAAGTAAGAATTAGCATGCCTGATACAGATCAAACAGAAGAATAGCAATAAGGGGAAAAAAAAAAAAAAAAAAAAAAA
>OJKM01000151.1_pt1 | contig 12060 bp, 9 predicted proteins | sample 1596631 | NCBI WGS metagenome assembly OJKM01 (sample SAMEA3904683, study PRJEB24821) | metagenome | biome: Builtin; feature: hospital; material: surface | place: USA | collected 2013-06-06 | reverse complement strand
GTTTGTGTTTCTTTCGACTTACAGTTCAGTTCCCCCACGGATCCGCAGATAATGTCATTCTGGTTATCAAGGTGGAGACCCTCAAGACCGTATTTTTTCCACTCTTTAAATATCCTGACAACTTCCTTCTTTGCACGTGGCTTGGAAACGTTTAGCGCAAGCACCTTGAAGGCAGGCTTCATGAACATGAACCTGGAAAACCAATTGTTGGTATAGCTAGCGGTGGTCAGTGGTATATCATCGCTATTTTTGCGCATGGGGGTTGTTGCAGCTGTACTATCATCATCTAGCTCAACACCACTATCGTTTGGCTTGCTGTCAACATCACTAATGGTACTCGTAACATCAGTTTCGTCAAGATCTTCAGTAAGCTTGTGGATGCGGCCTGGAACTTTCTTTCTCCTGAAGAGTTTCTTTAGTCGAAGCCCACCGGCCGTTGCTCCTAAATCTCTGAAGTGTTGTTCAATATTGCTAAAGGCAGACTTTCTCCTCTCCTCTTGCATTCGATCAAGGAGATCTGTAAATGGCTTATCTCTAGATGCCTCAGTATCAGTGGTATCACTGCTGTTCTGACGGGACTTCAACCAAGTCCGCTTTTTAGCTTCATCCGAGTTACGAGCTGCGCTGCTTCTAGCAGAGTTCGGGTTTTCGTCAATGGAATCCAGACCAGAGTCATGCCTAACTACCGTATCCCGAGGAGATGAGATATTGTCCTGGTTGCGTCCAGACGCAAGGTATCCTGAAAAATCAAAAGATTTAAACTCACAGTCCAACGAAGACAATTCTCCTGTTTGCTTCTTTTGGAGGGTCAACGATTTGACACTGTCTAGATCGTTTTTCAAAGAGTCACTCTTCACAACACGAATTGACTTCTTGGTTTCCCAATTATCCAGGCCCAAGTCCAATGGTTTAGTTGGTTCTGGTGGTGAGAGGAAGGACTTCGATTCAGTCTCAAAATAATTTTCTTCGGATATAACTGGGAGGCGTCCGGTTGACTCTCGGGCTACCAAAGTCTGCTTTGTCATTGATTTGCTCCCAGAACTCGCAGTCTCTCCGTCAATAAGACGGTCCAGGTGAGCAATAACATTTTTGAGATAGTCTGGTAGTCCATTAACACCAGCCTGTGCTGAATGTTCTATAAGACGACGCCGAGCCTCGGCCAACTCCAGGGCAGCATATGTACGGGGCGATTCCTGTGGCTGTTTAGGTAGTAAATCCTTTATGGCTTCAACCTTGGGCTCCGGTTCTCCATTGCTGGATATGGAGGACATTGAAGAAGTGTCTGATGCCCCTTTGCTTTCGGAGTAGCCCTTTGTGGCTGACGAAGAGTCAGATACCTGGTTGAATGCTTCTTCACATAGCTTTTCAAGTTCAGCTGACACCTTTCTCGCGTCTTCTCTCCATGATAACCTAGCCTTGGATATTGCCACGCTATCCCTTTTTGCGGGGTCACGTTTGCGAGCCATCAATGGCGGTGTAGGTATGGTAGGTGAGTCTGCATGATTGGGAAATTGTCCCTGAAGTTTTGTTGCAGTCTGCGCTTTTGCGGTTTGCGCTGCGGCTGGCTTGTTTGGGCAGAGCGAATATTGTGAGACTGGAGTAGAAGCCCGTTTTCTGACAGGAGTATGGCTGCCTGACAAGTTGTGAAGATGTCGGAAGCTAACATTCCGTCGATATCTAATGTGTTTCGAACCCGTTGTGCGGCATCGAGAACTTCCTAGGGAACTATATGATCGAAACGATGCCAAAGAGGTCTTCTGGGAACTAAATCCTTGGATAAAAGTGTACGATGAGGGGGGCCCGGTTGTCAGACCAGGAGGATTCGGCGATGGTGGCGGGACAGTCCCTGTCGTGCGAGTTGGCCGTCTATGAATTGTAACATTGGCAAACTCTGCTCGCGGGTTTGGAGTTGGCGTCTGTGAGGATCGGTAGGGATCATAAGTTGATATGGTGCCTAGAGACGACGGCTCTCGGTAAGTACCATCTTTAAGAAAACCTCCGCCCACAAGGGAGAATCTAGAGCCTTTCCATGACTGAGATGGTGTGAATAAACCCTGGATGTGAGCTGCTGGAGCATGATGATAGTCACTGCTGGAGTGTTTGAGTGGCAATTCGCCAGAGGCCTCTAGTTGTGCCTCCCGGAACTTTTGCAAGGTCCGATAGAATACTTTCTCAAGGCTGCCTCTATTAATTGTTACGAGTTAGAAAGATAGCAGTCATGCCATGTGAGAATTGGGCAACACTTACTCTTCGCCAAGGAGTTTTTTAATCAACTCCTCTGAATCGACAGCATGCCAAAGTGTTTGAAGGTGTCGTAATATCTCCACGTTGATGTCCTGTCGCTTATTAGCGACTTTACTGTACATCCCCAAAGGCTGAGGCGGCGCAAGACCAATAGCAAGCCCACTCTTTAAGAGAGGATGGTTTTCATATTTTTTCAAAAGAGGATGCTCCCACATGTCAGTAAGGGTTATCCTATTCTCTGGATCCTTCTGAAGGATGCTTTGAACCAGATCTATAGCCTCTTCGCTCATCCAGGGCGGAAGCATGTATTCTCCTTTTTTAACAAGCTTGAGTGTGCTTCGCAGGTCACCCCCGTCAAATGGTAGAAATCCACATAAAAGAGCGTAAAGTATGATCCCGCAGCTCCAAATATCAGCTTTATCGCCGCGGTATGGCTTTCCATAGATAATCTCGGGCGAGGCATAATGAGGGCTGCCACATGAAGTATTTAACATGTGGCCTTCGGGCTGTAGGGCTGCCATTCCAAAGTCAGCTAGCTTAACGTTGAATGAACCGTCAAGCAGGATATTTTCAGGTTTGAGATCTCTGTGGCAGATATTAAATCTATGACAGTAAGACACGGCCGAGATTATCTGTCTGAAGAGTCGCACAACCTCAATCTCAGGAAGCGGTCCATGTTCAGAAATATATTCGAATAACTCCCCTCCCTCCACATACTCGAGAACGAGGTACCTTTACAACCAAAATTAGACGCAGAAAGAATATATGGGGGTAGATAAGAAATTAGCTTACAGTTCGCCTCTATTTTCCCATACATCGAAGAGACCAATTACGTTTGGATGCTGGATGAGTTTCATAATAACCACCTCCCTTTCAATTCCACAGGGAATAGCTCTAGACTCCTTAGTGAGTCCTGGGATTCTCGATACCTTATCCATAACCATAATGCTCTGGCTTTGAACCATAGTTGCAAAACGCTTCGAGACGATCTTGATGGCTGCAGATTGGCCAGTTACAGCATGCTTTGCAAGCCGCACCCGTCCTGTCGATCCTTTGCCAAGCGTCCTCCCCAGCTGCCATGGCCCAATGTGAGTCTTGCGTCGAGACTTTGTAGATGTGGTTGAGGCGGTGGAGATCGTCGAGTTACGGTTTGAGTTCGGCTGGCTCTCGAGAATGGCTGATATTCGTTTATTTTCGACATGCATCAACGTGGTTTCCGTACTCTCGTTAGACTTAGAATCTGGCCCGTCAAAATTGAGCTTTTCGAAAGACGGAGAGAGTGTAATATGACGCGACCGTTGCAGGTTAGGGTGGGCCATATTTGCGCGGTTCTGTGCATCACCAAAAGGTGGCCTTGGCTGCTGGCTACGGCTGCTCGCTGAGTCGACCTCCATGGAGCTGGAAAGCTGGTGTTAGCAGAATCGCGTAGTTGTGAGGGAGTGATGGAGAAGCATTTATCAGGGTGTTTGAAATCAAATTTTTGGGAGCCCGAAATCTTTCGTGGTTGTAAACACAAACTTGCAGTTATCACGCGTGACTCTGGTAAGTAGTGTGTGAAGAGGAATGGGCACGCTTCCTATATCAACGCGCCAGTTGAACTGGCACCTCATAAGAAGCAGGCATCAAACTGCAAAAGCCTGGTAGAATGCTGTATTCCACCCTTAGTGAAACAAGATGATACTAAACTGCTAATATAGACAGTTGCTAGATAATTTGGTATGGGGGTATGGCAGGATCGGTTAAGGATGAAGAGGGTAAGTAAATTAAAGTGTATACACAGGCTTGAAGCTAGAATAAATAATCTGACTCACGATGTTGACACTCGCAAGGTAGCAACCCTGGAACTCGTTTTTAAAGAGAACCAGTTGAGGGTCAAAGCACTGTGAAAGGGTTTAATGATGCGAGAATATTTCAACGGAGAATTTCAAACAAACGGCCAGCAGGACGTTTGGAAAACTGAAATTAAAAAACAAAATAAATAAAAATAAAAAAAACTTATTAGGAAGCCCACGAGGAACGAGATCCCAATGGAGTGTATGCCTAAAAAGGGAACAAGAAAATGCAGTATTCTGCAGTTTAAAGATGGAAGAGATGGCTCCGGTTCCAAGAAGTGATATATAACTATCGTTACTCCTCGCTTTCACTCCTAATCGTCATGTATGAGCGGTAGACAAATCATGTGCAGAAGTCTGCAGGGCCCCAATGGTAGTACATAAATAAGAATCCAGAGATAGCTATTCCAACGCTTTTAGGGAACGATAAGAAAATTGGGAAAGCGGGGGGAGTTAGAGGCAACGCGGTAAGAGACAAAGATTCGATTCAGCTATATACAAATGGCTGAATCGTGGCTGCTGTCAACAAATGAGATCTACAGAAATAAAAGAAACAGAATATCGACAAGATGCAATGCATCCTGCCATTGTCGCTCTTAGCCAACTAAGAGAGTGATTCCCAATTTTCCACGGCTGGATGGCCAGGAAAGTCCAAGCAACATCGGAATCCATGGGAGTACATGAGGAAGTGTCTGTGGCTTTCCGGTAGCACACAAGAAGTACAACGTATGCAAAGCGGAACACGAGCGTTTTTGCTTGTTCTTTGTTCGAGGGAAAACAGATGATCCTGTGGCCAAGCGTGGTGATACAGACAGGTCCAAAATCTGAACTATCTCGCAGAGCCAGGAAAAGTCGGCATTGTCCAACGCGGCAGCCTGGTTGGATAGCGCGTCGGCGTCGGACGGTGTGCCCATCTGATGGTTGCTCGTTGCTTGCTGACGTTGAGCAGAGCGTTGTCCGCGCTGGCTCGAAGCTCGAAAAGCTCGAAGCCGATGTTGTTGATAAGATGAAGTTGAAGTTGAAGTTGCCCAGAGCGGACGCAGGTACCAAGCCGGCCCGGAACTTTGATTCTCCTATCCGCTTCAGCCTCCTCCCGTTAGGTAGGTCCCCGCCCGTCCACTCCACCCCGTCCAGTTTTATTTCATTATTGCCTACTCCGTACCTATTATTTCCAAGTCCAGGGCAGCGACTTGCTGTACCCACATCCACACCCGGATATCAATATCAACAATCCCTGGTGCTTTTTCGAAGGTCAAGCTTCCCTAACCAAGTAAGTGAAGGAGAGGGTGTTTAATCAAGCTAACTAATATTATTAACTTGCTTCCTCACCTCCAAGACCTCCTCCGTTGATTCGCAGCTCCCGCTTTGCTTTTTCTTTCCTTTTCCTCACTTTTGCTTCCGCTTGCCTTGCGACGACTATGGGGGAAACTATTACATGCATCTGCAGCTCACTGGGTCCCCCAGCATCCTGGGGCTAGCTATTTCTAGCGAACATCACCTATACCTAGCTAGGGACGGGAATATCAAATGCAGGCTTCCGGGTTACGAGAATAATGAATTTGGGCTCGGAGGTCCTGCGAACAGCCTCCACTAACTTCTTAGCATAAGGGATCGCGGCAGACTATCTGGTTAGCTTACATGCTTCTTACAGCCACATTGATATATCTGGAGCAATATCTGGTACACTAGGACCTGTCAGGCTATTGCACTCTTCTTTTTAATATAAAGAGTCTGGACAAGCCGCTTCGATCGCCCTCCCCCGTATGTACTGTTGATCGACGAAGACCCTCGGTCCCGGAATTTCCGACTGTCATGCAGTGATGCAGCCGCAAACGAGGGGGCCAATTACACTCCATACCTTGCCTACGCATTCGGATGTCGACTGTAAGTTGCATTGACATGTCATCCACACCCTTTTTTCTTGTGCATGAAGTGGAAAATGTACTCCGTACTCCGTACACAGCCTGGAGGCGCTCTTCCTGCACGTAAAGAAAAGTTTCGGCCGTGCTTCCTGCATGCAATTGTCAACCATCCCGCACCCGGAGTCACTTGCCCAATCAGACATACCTCAGGTCACGTCTTCTGATGTTGTCTCTCTGTCCCAGTCCTTCAACAGGCCGGAACAGGGTGTTGCGTTTTCGGTCGGGTTCGATGATGCAGACCGTGCTAACCGATGTAGTGCAATGCATCGGGTTATCGGGGTCCTCTCTTTGCTTTACATGCTTCTTGCTCGCCTTGCTTATCAGAGCTAACGTTCGAGCCGTTCCTCCACCCCGTTTACTTGCCATCCCCCTGCCTTGATGTGCGCTGGAGCTGAGAGAAATTCAAGCTTCCTGATCAGACTAATGGCTTGGCAGGGGAGAAACCTTTTTCGCTTGATTTTTCTTGCCCTGCTGTCATGAACAAATTAGCCGTGGAGTCACCTCACTGACGATTTAGAGCAGGCTCTGTCAAAAGCCGAACTTCGAGAGCTGATCAGGCAGCATATTATCGCGCACCTGCGGATACAAACTGGTACCTGGCCGTGCAAGCTGTCTTGAAAATGCTTTGATAAAACCTGCAATATGGATAGTATTCATTCTCTACCATTCACTTTGCGCTCGGTATCTGCAAACGACACAGAGTATTGAATATTTGACCTGAATATGAAGGCATCAAGCCACGAAGACACTATACGGATGCTTGTTTTACAAACAACGTGGTTCCTCTCGTTTGTCTTACCCGAGTGTCTAACTGGTCGTGAGGTATGACCGCAATGTCGCCTCCCATGAAACAGCTCTCTGCAAGACTTCTTCTTCCCCAAATCGAGCGGTGAGAACCCGATAGGAACTGTGTTTTGATCTCAGGTTAGTCTCGCATCCGTTTGTGCATTGATATCCAGTATACGCTGCGTATAGCATGGCTACCCTCTGTAGAAGAATCATTAGCGCCGCATTGGCTTAATTTATGCAATCAGCAACACCTGCGACATCAGTATAATAGCACACACCTTCATTCCCTAACATCAGACGTTATGTCCGGTTTATTGTCGAATGCTCCTGTGTAAAGCTAACAAACGAAAAAGAGTGATCCAACTTTTAACCTTTGAGATGTGGCCAAAGTGCAAAATCTTGCTATGACTCACACCGTCTCCACTCGCCAACCAGCATCAAGGCAAAAAAAAGAGAGAGAGAGAGAGAGCGAGAGAGACCGTCTTCCAATGACGTTACTCCGAAGTCCGCTGGAGCCCTTCTCATTCCACTTACGAACCTTTTATTGCTAGTTTATCGCATGAATTTAAGCATGTTGGCGCAGCGGAAGCGCGCCGGGCTCATAACCCGGAGGACCTTGGATCGAAACCAAGACATGCTAGGATTTCTTTTTGACATCGTTTGGTGATGTCAACTAATTAATCTATTGTTACTTTTTGTTCCAGTAAGCAAGAAAAGAGCCTTGTGGTCCGTCTAACGAGGTCTCGATAAGTATTTGACGTTCCCATCTCTACACATCTCGTCTTTTCTAGGGCCGGTTGCATGGAGATTATAATGATATGTACAGAGAGTGCCTCAGAGACGGCTGGCTAACGGCCGTTTTCCAAGAGTCTCCGTCACCATGCGTTGAACATCCTCAGCTATGCCCCAGCTGGTCTCGAAACCTCTGCCGCCGATTCCATAAGCATGGACGACCGGTCTCTTGTTAGGGAGGGTCTCGACTTCCAAGCGCATTCCTCCTTCTCGTGCAGGACGTCGGCCAACAATGTCCTTGATGACATCAAAGCCTCCCTTGGAGTTGACAATGCCAGGGTACATCTTTGCAGCGTTGCGAAGAAGTTCCTCTCTGACCGCCATAGAAGCTGTAGGGTTCCAGTCACCTACCTCCTTTGTACCACCGACGACGGTCCCACCATTTAGAGGTCGAGGAACCAGAAATGTCCATGTTCCATCCGCGTTTTGCTGTGTCACCGTTTTTGTAGCAGTCTCTGCAATAAGGCACGTTTGACCTATGGTAAATTGTCAAATCTCGATCTCAGCATAGTGCAAATCAACGCAACTAAATGTTAAGTGATACCTCTAATAATGAAAGTCTTTTGATCCCCAAACCCCATTCCACTACAGTTCACCACGAGCGAGACCTTGTAGCCCTCCAGACAGAAAGCCTCTTCCACGGACTGCAGCCTCAACCGTAAGATTTTACCTCCTTTTAGGCTGAAGCGTCGTAAAAGATGGAAGCAGTAAGTGTCGGGTTCGACTATAAAGGACTCATATCTCGCGGCAAACTCAACACCCGCCGGCTTTTCGGGGCCTTCTAATAGCCGAAACCCTTCTTGCTTCACGTAATTCGGCGTCATTGCCTTATATTTCTCAGCGGCTGGCCCGGATACATACTCAATTCCTTCCAGGAATTTGATACCAAATGCCGGTTCCTCTTCAGCAAGTTTCTTGAACCGAGAGTATGTTCTCACAGCATGATCACTCTCCAGTTCTGTCTGGGTATCTGTGGCAGGAATAGGACGAAAATGTGCACCAGCATTTGTGGTTGCGTATACGGGATTTGGGGGGTCTGTTGAGAAGTGGTCTGCCACAAGTACTATCTGGTATTTGGACGTTTGGGGCTTCTCGATCAATTCCAAGGCCGACGAAAGGCCAAGGATGCCAGCTCTTTTTCATATATGAGTTCAATGCCAATGTCAACTGGGCCTTTGTATGCTGACTCACCCGATCACCACTATCGTTCCCTGTCCACGAGCCTGCATCTTGACGGGAAGTTTTAGTCTTGCTTTCTCAATGTAGAGATCTGTGTAATTACCCCGTTCTATGGGTGGATTATAATTCTGGGGAAATCTGGGGACAGCTGGTTATATATATAGCAAGGCGATCCCAACACACGAGGGTGACCGAGTGGGGCCTTTTGTATATAAAAGCCACAGCAATTTTTAGCTAACATTTTATCTCGGAGTTCTCCCCGGAGCTTCCTGTTCTGTAGATCAAGCCAAAACATGCAGAACGCCGAAGCAGTCAAAGTAATCCTCCATATAAAACGTCCTTACGAGATTCTGCCACCAGAGTAGTGTGGCCCGCACTGGCTGGCTATTATTGATGGCAGCTTCAGACACTCCTAGCCTGAGGGCCACGACTGAACCCAAAGAACGACAGATTTCTGTACTTGTGGCGAATTGAATATTGACATCGGCGCCCTTCGCACTAGTTGACCAGGGTAAGACCTAGACCGAATCAGTGAGACCACTTAATGCAGTCATACACGGGAACTATTTTGAAATCGTTATCATCTGACTAGTGTTGAAAAATCGTTTCATGGAATTGCGAAATCCACAGGAATAGAAGGATTTCATCTTCAAGGAAGTTTTGCTCGGTCAATAGAGTGTATACACCGCCATGCTCCTCTTCCTTGGCTGGCTACCTCGTACAGGGACAGTAACAACTGCTCAGAGGAAGCGTTTCGTCCCATACTTGAGCCCCCGAAGTTGTTGGTCGTTGCTCTGGTTGGTTGCCAGAAGATCAAGCCTCGGGCCTAGTTACTACCACGTGATCTAGCTACACGTGATGAATATTATGTCATCATATTTTCTAACCTCCAAGTTGATGAACTACGTCCAGGTTGCGGTCGACGGTGAAGCAGCAGCCTCGAAAGCAACGGCAATTGGCCCCTCCTCGACGAAACCAGAGGCTACTCTGTTATTATTTGTGATAATTGAAATCCTGCTGATTTCTTGTGGCCCTTTTCTGGGATCCGTGACGCATACAAGGTGAGCATATTCCTACCATGGAAAATTACAACACGGCCACTTCTCGAGAATTGTCTAGTTTGCGCAAATTGGGATCGAATACTGACCTCCAAAAGCCATGGGAGCAGGCACTTCGAAACCGGCGGACTCGGAGAAAGGGGGGAAGCATGTGTTTAGCAGGTTTGTTTTCCTTGTTGATGACGATGCGAAATCTTCATCCATCACCCACCACCCACCACCGGACATAGGCGTTAATCGCTTATTGGCAACTATGCCATTTAGGCTCTTTTACTGATAACCGATAACTGCAGTAACTCACCTGTTCAATTCTCCCAAGTCCTTGTCGAGTCGCTGCAATCAAGCTCAGAGGTAATTATACACCACCTACCCGTTTACCATATTCCAATCCGACCAAATCCACTAAGTACCGATAAAATATCCCATAAAATAGACCGATGCTTCGCGCTCCCAATCGCTAGAGCTTCATATCCAAGCCCGTGTTGCCGAGGAGCTGAACCGCATCCGTGAGCGTGAGACACAAACTCTCGCCGATATCGAAAAGAGAATAGCAGCTTCATATCCATCTGAGGGACCCGCAACAGCCAAAAGCAACATTTCTACTCTTGCTAGCCAGCCACTATCCCTCGAGTCTCCTCGAGTCCCATTTGCCGGCACCGAATTCGACCGTGTTCCGGCCACCTCTGCGCCTGCGGAAAGCAGTGATGAAGCTGCTGCAATTAATCCCAAGATGATAAGCAGCGGAAGGGTTGCTAAGGAAATTGAGGCATTGCGAGAATCACTGGCCTCCAGGCCTACGATCCGAAAACTTGACCCCGAACTTGAAACTGCAAGGGAGGGAGTTGTGAAATGCCTGCGTGATAACCAGAAGCGACCGTTAGACTGCTGGCAAGAGGTGGATACTTTCAAGCGCGAAGTTGCAAGGCTAGAAAAGGAATGGGTCCAAAAAATGATAAGCTGAGAGAGCCTGGTATGAGCCAACAATTTGGGTAGAGTATCTGAGCCTTGAGGAAGAAAAACTATATTGTAACGCCATCATTAGACAGTTTCTTAGCATGTGTACCATAGCAACAGTAGGTGGAAATGGGAGAAGTGCATAATCTACTGCGTTGCCTCTTGATATATAGCTACGATGCAGCGAGCGTAATGCAGTTCTGATATATGTACCCAGTACGTTCAGGCAACCTCCCACCGTCCTAGTCTTCCAACACTCTCCCCAGCAGCTCTAATAATACATATGTTCATGAGCCTACCTTCTTGGTGGTCTTTATCAGTTGAGGGAACACTAGACTCATCTAGGGTTCTGTGAGAAATTATCCTATTGACCAATATGGCACCAATACCCGTTCCCTTTCCTGCGGCAAGATTAAAATTGCCCGAGGTCACAAAGCCCAGCAAGTCCTCTTCCTGTGGAATTGGTAAATGTGCTTGTTCCTCAGAGTTGTTCCTTGTCCTCCTTAATGGTTTCTCTGATTGATTTAAGAGGGAAAGCCATTTTGATCGAAGCTCTAGATCTGAGGTTGGGAGACGGTATATTCGCGAACGTCGCATAGGAGTCCCTCGATTCAAGAGAGTGATGGAAACAGTTGCAAGTGCAGGCTTCTGATAGAGAGATTCCATTGAGGCAGGAAGCTGGTTTGATTTTTGCAAGTTCGATATTATGGCAGAAACAGTCAAGGGGTCAAGTTGGATGAGATCTGGAGGCATAATCAGATCCGCTTCAACTGTTTTTGATCTACCTGGTTGGTTATGTCTCTCTCCTGGCGCAGTCATTGAGGCAGGCCCTGAGAGTAGGCGTTCCCAGTCGCAAGCCCAACCTTGACCAATTTCACCACCTTTCCCAGTCCCAAGATCAACGCTGCTATATTCCACTCGCTTTGCTTTGGGCTTACGCTCCCAGGCTTCCCTCTCTCTTTTTCTCTCACGGATCTCCCATTCCCACCCAGCTCTGGTTCCAGGGAAGTCACCTGGAAACCACGGTTTCTTTGACTCAAATGCAAGCTGTTGCTGTTCCTGTATTCCGCCAAACCGGGGATTTCCTCCGGAAGAAAGGGGGTAGTAGAGCAGGTAATACCAAACTGGAGTCACGCACTTCCATGGTAGTAAAACTGTCCAGGAGCCTTGTGAGTTGAAATTCTTTGAGGTATTATTAGACGCAATGAGGATTATGGGAATGTTTGGGTCAGTTGATTTCGGGGGAACATTTTCTCCTGGGCTAGCTTCGGATTTTCTTCTATTAATTGC
>OJKM01000150.1_pt1 | contig 12075 bp, 14 predicted proteins | sample 1596631 | NCBI WGS metagenome assembly OJKM01 (sample SAMEA3904683, study PRJEB24821) | metagenome | biome: Builtin; feature: hospital; material: surface | place: USA | collected 2013-06-06 | reverse complement strand
CTTCTAACTATACCCAACCTGGACAGACTCAGAAGAGTATTTCTCATTATTGAGTGCAAGGCCGGTGTTAAGAATTCAGATAAGGAAGTTCTCTCCATCCTCCGAGAATTTACTGTCCCTCATCAAATTATCGTCAGTAAGGCCGATAACTTTTTAACCGAAGGCAGGGCCGGAAACCAGGAGTCCCATCGCACTGCTAGTCTGAAGCAGTTTAGACAGATTATTTCCCGAATAAGAAAGGAGGTCACTCCGACTCTAGAAGAAGGGATTCCGCCTCTGGGGCACATTTTGGCTTGCAGTAACAGAATCCGGATTGGAGAAGGCCATAATAAGCATCCCCTGGGTATTGATGCATTGCAGTGGTCAATCCTACAGGCTGCTGGCTTTGATTATCAGCCATCCCAAACATTGCATCCCCAGTAAAGTCGAGGCTGGAAGATTTTCAACAATTACTTCCCTGACTTGCTGTGTTGTCATATTATCTCTGCAACTTCTGTACCAGAGTACTAGGCGGAGTTTTCAGGGGTTACGTTTAAGTTTACCAGCGTCAAGACAAGAGTAAGTGGTTTGAAGTCAATATAGAGGCTGCAAGGCAATTTGGCGTTTGTTTTGTCTATCCTCGCAGTTTACTTGTACTTAAAAGAAACCTTTGAATACTATTTCCCGCTCAATTCTAACATACAACTAGCTGGACATTAGTAAGAAGTAAAGGGTTCTTTGGGCAGCTGGAGGGCCAACACTAGGAATCAAGCATGAGGTAGATAGACATCAACAGACAGGTGAAACGTGACATAAAGTGGTACTCATACAGCCGCATTTGTGAGCTTATAACTCAAGCAAGAAATGAATGAAACGCAAAGGGGGTATGTAGATGACATGTAGAGAACAAGTGAAGAAAAAATCAAAATCAAACGGCTAACCGCCTCACGTCTTATGAGAAACAGGAGAGTAGGCTCGCAACTCTCGAGGTGGGCGAAAAACAAAGTAACTCCATTATCACCGATGAACAAGTAAAGGGGTAGTATCCGAGTATGCGAAACCGTCACTGAAGGGCATAAAATGCATGTCGTCCACGCTATGCGATGCGTCATTGGGTTGAAGGCGTATTTGGTAAAGGGGTTAGGTATCATCTAATAATAATCATTGAACGTGCTCGAATAATGTTTGGGTATCTGGGTGTGGCGTTGCAAGTGTGAGAGCGAGATAGTGCACAAAAGTCAGTCAACTTTTTGGGTTGACCGGCTATTCAGGTTGGATGGTAAATATGTAGGTTTAGGAATCCGAGACTTCCTCTTCTACAGGAGGTTTGGCTTCATCGCTAATTTCTTCGCCATTTTCATCGACGACAATGCGCTGGCCAAGCTTGTGTGCGGGCGTTCCATCACGATAGGCACCAAAATCAAGAACCTGTAGTAGACTGTTAGTTATCGAGTGCACAAATTAGAAGGTTATAGTGGTTATGTACAAACCTCGATATATGTAAGGCGGTTTCGCTGAACAGCTGCAACACATCGCCTATCATTGAATCTAACTTGCCAGACTCCGCTGAGATCAGTGAGAAGGTCTTTCAAACACTCGCCGGTTTTCACGTTCCACATTTTTAACGTCCTATCAGAGCCGGAAATGACTTTCTGAGAATCATGTTGGAAGCAGGTGATGGCATTTGTATGTGCGGTCAATGTGTTCTTGCATTGACCATTCTCGGGATCCCATATTCTTAAGGTATAATCCGCTGCAGCGGAAACGAGGCGGCCGGCATTTAAGTCGAGAAGGCCAACAAGTGAAGTATGCCCTTCTAGGTTATAGAGGACAGCACCAGTGTCAAGAGACCAAATTTTGACCATGTGGTCCATTGAACCACTGATGCAGCGGTTTCGTTTATGATCCAGAACCACACTGTAAACTTTGAAACTGTGGCCTTGAAGGCAATGAATGGCCTCGCCAGTGGATATTTTCCAGACCCTGACAGTGCAGTCATAGCTTCCACTTACTAAGGTATCGCCGTGGGCAGCAATAGCGCGGACTGAGTGCGTGTGCCCTACCATCACTCTAACGAAGTAGGGGCAAGTCCCATCATCCTGTGCAGGACCCGCCTGGAAATACGTGGGATCACTAGGCTTTGGCAACGTCCAGACTCTAAGCGTAGAGTCGCGCGACCCAGTGATAATCAGTGGTTCCCTAGGCATCATCTCTGGAGTGCCATCTGGAAGAGTTCCGACCTCTGCTGGCAATAGGATCTGCAAGCATCTAACAGTAGATGTATGGCCATGGAAAATTTGCGTGCATTTTGCACTTTCGATATCCCAGACACGGACAGATCTATCCGTCGACCCTGAGACAAGAGTATTACCGTAGTATTCGAGGGCCCAAACACCTCCCTCATGGCCCTGAAGGGTTGATTGAAGGGCTCCAGTTTTGGTGTTGTAAACATTGATATTTGTATCATCACTTCCAGTCAAGATCTTATCAGTATCAAACTGCAGGCAGGTAACGACATGGCGGTCATGAGCGCGAAATGCAAGATGCAATGGTTTCGCATCTTCGCGCATCCAGTTATGTTTTATGGAATAATGTCTCTGATAGAGTGTCTTGTAGAGGTGTAGACTCTTCAGGGAAGGCAAGCCAAAATCTGGGTAGGGAACAGCCATAGCTGCTGCATTGGCAGCAATAAAAGGACTTTCACTAGCTGTAAGCTGTTCTTGGAGCCAGGGCGTGGCTTTATCTTCGGAGGGAGAAGGAAGGACTGTTTCCGCCCTTTTGGCAGCTCTTCGACCGCTTAGATGAGCTGTGGCCTTGCGTTTCAGTTTCCTTGGAGATGGAGAAAACGGCGTTGGAAGGGTGGTTATCTTAGAGTCTGTAACATCAGGATGCCATGCGCTTGACGAGGAACATTCGCTATCAGATGATCTGAAAGATTGGGTGCGGAGGTCCTTTTCACCATCGCTGGGGGACATAGAGAACTGCCACCCCCAGCCTTGTTCGATGGCTTGCTGTAACTCCCCAGCAGGGAGAACAAATCCATCAGCAACAAAATGTGCCTTCCATGTCTTCTCATCCGAATTGATGATGTGCCTCCATTTTCTGCAGACCTGGGAAGCTCGACACATGGACTTCACATCGAGATATTTCACAATATTTAAACCAAGCTCTAAGGGTAGGTTAGACAGAAAGTCACACTTTAATGCAGGATTGACGACATTTGCAACAAGATGAAGGGTTGATTTCGGACATCTGCGGAGGAACTGGTACATCATGTACGACTTGAGTTCATCTGGTATCGCCTCAAAAGAGCTCAACATGTTCGGCATATCAAGTACCAAGGAGTTTGGCGACAATGGCATACATCCCCTGCTGGCAATTTTCTTGCTGTAGTCCATTATTTTCTTGACCTTCTTTGTACGGATGCCCTTATTGCTAGATTTCAGCAGCTCATCCAAGCTTGAATCTGCACCTCCGTCATCTGTTGAATCCGACGCTTCTCCCAATTGTTGTGCGTTCATGAGAGCTATCGGAGAGAGGCTGGGGCTGGGCAAGCACATATTTTGCGAATTCGAGGGTTCTAACCCGAGTAGTCCTTGCTTGTTGCGTCGTGACTTTACCTGAAGCTTCATTTTCATTGACTTCCGTAAATTGCCCTCAATCGAACCATTATCCAGCTGGGTATTACCACGACGGCCAGCCGCCTGGGTGGGAGCTGTGCTAGACTGCTTCTCTAGAAGTGGGGACTTTTCTAGACCATCTCCACAACTATCCCCATTGCTATCTTTATCCGAAGGTGCTATGGGGCTAGCTATTCCAGAGACACTTGATGGCTCTTCATGGTATTGTTTCCCAAGCATTGAGCGGGTTCGTTGGCCCCGCTTCCCCTTATTGCAGTGTAAAAAGCTTGTATTCTCTGTTTCAGGAGTTGCTAAGCCCAGTTCCCGCTGGGGTAAATCATAACGTCGTGATAAAACCGATTGCTCTGACCCAGTTTGCTGTAGTTTTTCTTCAGAAGAATTATGAATCGTTGCAGGAGTTGGCTCGGCAGTAGCGTTAGAAGTGGGAGATGGCGGTCGTCGTGTGTCTGAGGATCTTGGGGGCCGACTTCGAATTAGAAGGTTAGAATTTGAAGCATCAGATTTGCTACTTTCTGGCGCGTCTCTAAGCATCGAACGAATAGCTCCTGAGGTTTTCAGCGATTCCTGTTGCTCATTAAACTGATTTGACGAGTCAGTATATACTACAAAAAGTTACCACCTACACAGGTGTCGAATAAAAATTCTTACTTTGCTCAGTATTCCTGGAACGTCGTCCGCTTCGTGAAAAATAACCGATTTCCCGTTCAGAACAAAACGTATGTCACGAAGGGGCGCTGGGGTCGGCATAGATGCTAGCGGGTAAACCTTTGGGTCTAATTGTCCAGAAAATCGAGGAGGTCTCATCACAAATGGCGGAAATTTGGTTGTAGTGGTTGTAGTAGTTGTCACAACAGTAGTTTGGGTAGCCGGAGCAAACGAGAACTGGCCCACGGTGCCGCTTGAAGGTATGCAGTCGTCTGACTTCTGTGCTGTGTCCCCCTCTGATACCGCATTAAAACTGGACGTAACGGTAGATTCTGGTAACGCCGATTCAGCATCATTTGTCGATGAGTTGGCGGGTTTCCGCGTGGATTTCCCAGATAGTGGAGACATATTGGTCGTTGTCGAGTTGTGTATCTTATAGAGACCGCGGGTGAAATCGAGATATTGGGTTTTTTGTTTTTTGTCTTTCGTTCGTTTTTCCCTTTTCTTTTGTTCTTTTATTTTAATTGTAGCACATCCAGAAGGCATCGAATGTAAGTAATAATAATATTAGGACAAGGCGTAGGATAGAAGCTGTGGCCAGGGAAAGGGAGACGCCCTTTTCAAGCGGTCCGAGGTGACGGCAACATCCAGTCTTCGAGTGGTCTTCCTCAGATCATGTCTAGCAAAAGGCCTCGGCAAGCTATCATGAAGGTGTAGTTATGGAAGACAAAGCCGGGACGGTCGTGGTAGGGCAACGAGGGGTGGGTTGTGGTGCAAACACGGCCAGTCCTTTTTACATCGGAATCGACCTGCGCGGATTAGTATTCGGCAACATGCCGTAGATGCGGGATGGGGGCGTACAGTAGACGACAGAAAACAACAGACAAGCAAAGCAAATGCTATAACAGAGAGGTATCGAATATCTGTCGCGAGGCTGTCAACGCGGCCTGTCGAGATATTTTGATAGATGGATGAGGGGAGCGAGCGAGCAGAAAGAAGGAGAAGGCGGCGAGACCTTCGTCGGTCGGTCGTGGCTGGCAAAAAAGAAGCGCGGTGAGAAGACCCGAAACCGGTTTAGCGCGTTCCGGGCCCAGCTTCCCCCATATAAATTTGATTCATTAGATAAGATTAGAGTGTCCCCCAAGGGCAAAGCCGAGCATAGCAAAAAGGGGGATGAGACGAGACACTCCAGCGGCTCTCTCCCTCCCAGCTCGTCACTCTCTCCGGGCTGCGCCGGCGTACAACTAACTGCGTCCGTCTCTCCCACCAGAGGCGTGGCAAGACATCTTCGGGGTGATGTCTGTTGTGGGTTTTGCCTTGCTTCACGTGCAGCAGTAAAAGCTGCTATTTTCCCACAGCAGCACGGAGCAGAGAGGAAAAAGGAAGGAGGAGGACCAATCACTGGAGAGTCGATGGCCTCTCCTGCATGATGAATGATAACTCCGGAACAAGCCTGATGTTTTCTTCTCCCAACAGTCCAATCCGGTCATCACCTCAGGCATAACTAGTCACAGACCGCTGCTGTTGAGCTTTTAGTTCTTTGTTTTTATTTTCTTCTCGTCTTGGTTTGTTTTTCAAAAGCGCAAGGCCGTCGATTATGATAAGCCGTGTTGACAACAATTGGAGGCTGCAGGTTGCTTACACGTCGACCTCAACTTCCATGCAAGTGGAGACGACCTTTTGCGTCATGTACTCATGCTGAACAGTCTCCATTTCTTTGCTGCAAGATAATTGCTTGCCTTGACAAGTTTTGGACCGCATCAGGTATCAACAAAGTCTCAACATTAGTCCGCACATTGTGGGTGATACCCTCCTGCCTTCCAAGTGGCTTGAACTTCACTGGCCCTAGCGGCTGTAAATATTCAATGCATTCGAAATTGAGTTATGCCTCTGCATTTGTCTTCAGTATATCAAGCATGGTCGAACATGTTTGGCGTGTTCTTCGATTAGGATATACCCTGGAACTAGCGTTTGCTCCTCCAGCGGCGTTCCATTTTCATGAACAGCGATACCCTATGCAGTTTATTATCAATCTTCGTGGCCTCAATAGATACCTCGATAATGTCTGCTATATTATTTGTTGTATCATATATCTTCATGAAACTGCCCTCGATTACACTGTATGAGGCTGATTTCTGAGGTTGAAGTAGAATTTGCCGCATCGGGAATTCACATGACATGGCCCGATTGGGATATCCCCTACTTAACTTCAACGCGTAGCTTCAAGTTCTTTTCCTTTTGATTGAAACCTCGATGAAGGAGCATAATCACCAGCTTAAGTCTTGAAGCAATCGTGGCACAGGCAGTCTGTACGCGGCCGGCTCGACAAACTGCGGCAGCAGCTGCCACAACGGCGTCCGTGGCTTCGGTAACTGCTCAGAGAAATGCACGGGGCCAACACGCTGCTAACGGCCCGGTTGCCAAAACTATCTCAAAGCCACTATCGCTATGTCAACCCCAGTCTCTAATGCAGAAGCAAAGTCTTGCGTTTGCTCAGATTATGCTACACGCTTCAGTAGGTTATCTTCCCGTCTTTCTGGTATAGACAACCATGCAGCTGTAGCTAATTATGTGGTAATAAGTTCGGAACGCTGTTCTACCTTAGGTATGATCGAAAAAATTTGGAGTAAAAGCAGATTACTAAATACCATACAATTTAGAGAATTCTTGCCTTTATCCTGTTTCGGGGAGCGAGACCTTCTCAACCTAAAGCGGCCGGACTCAAACATCTCCTATGGTGACTTTGTTGATGGTTGCTCTGGTCCAGAAGCTGAGGCTGGAAAACGTGGGCAGCCGTTAAAGATAATTTTACGGGGCCGCAACCCAAAGGCTGACAGTGTTTTGAACCTGCTTGTTAGATCTTTACCTTTTTTATATTCGTCATCGTAGAGTTTCAGCTGACTTTGCTTAGGAACATGGGATTTTTGACGCTCTAGAAAAGAATGTCCTTGAAGCAGTCCAACTTACGGTATTCGTCGATAAGGAAAACCCCTCACACGTTCTAGAAACCTATACGTTTTCCTTTAACTACACAGACGGAGGCGTCAATGAACTCAAAAAGGGGCTGGAGGCAGTGTCTCTTGAGACAAACGTGCTAACGACGGAAATCAAAACATTTCGAACCGCAAAGCAAGGCCTGGAGATGATAATCCGGCGGCTTATAACTCTGAGCACTTTTCTCCCTATTCTACCCAGTGAGAATATACCTGCACTTTCCAGTTTGGTATTCTGTACTAACAATGTATAGACAAACGTTTTCTGGAGATTCATCTTTTTTATACTCAAAACTGCCCACAGCAGTACGAACCTCGTGGATTTAAACCCACAACCCACGATCAGATATTATACCCTAGAGATGACAACTGGAGAAAAGAAACACAATTGTGTGGTATAATGGATTCTGGCTGCCACAGGTGAGCGAGGGCTTTCTCTATGGAGTTTATTGCCTTGTGAGGGTATTGACTGTTTGACGCAAAGAGTTGGGCTTAAAGTTACTTCCCTTAAATGTACCCGTGAGGATGCAGATGATGAGGAAGCAGGGACACGACAGATTCCAGATACCCTTAAATATTCGGAGAAAGTAGATCGGGAGAGTGAAGTTGGGTTAGAATGTGAGGAGCCTTCTTCCCAGGCCATGACCCAGAACTCCGACGAAAGGAGCTCACAGGAATCAATACAAGTTCCGGAATCAACGCAAACGAGGCAAGATGCCATTACGAAGGGAATGTTACAGAAAATGGTGAGGTTATAGTCTGAATATACTAAGGCCTATCGGCTGCTAACCTCGTTTTCATTGGCAGCTTGAGGTGCCACCTCCAGACAGTGAATTAATACCAACCCAGGCGGATTCCTACTCTAATCCCTCAAAGACAACCTCGGGTGCTAAACCGTGCCTGAGCCAGGCACAGACATCAAAAATCAAGCAGGGAATCAATCTTTCACAAGCTACTCATATTGCTGGTGACAAGGATCCGCAAAATGGCAGGGGCCAGGTTAATTGTCAATGCGGCTGGCCCGAGCCAGAGCCAGATATGGTGAGTCCTGTTGACATTGGCTTCACGTTTGACCTATTCTAATGTGTTTTGACCAGCTTGAATGCGATTTCTGTCATACCAGGCAGCATTTGACGTGCTATGGATTTCTACACCCCAATGACGAGAAGATTCCCGTCACACATGCGTGTTATACATGCCTTTTAGGATCGGATGAAAGTAAAGTCTTCAGACAAATCGAAACACTAGTGTTGCTCCGACAGGCCCTCAAAATAATAATCGAAGATGGCTATCCACTTCGCGTCAAAGAGTTTGCACAAAGGCTGCGTAAGCATACCCTGCCCTAATCGAGCGTATATATAGCTTACTTACCGTTATATAGACTGTAGTGGAAATGAAGTTGTACAGATTACAGACTTACTTAGAAAGAACGGCTTTCTTGAGCCAACTCCAGGTTCAAAACGGAGGGGATTTGCAGAAAAGGGTCTACCGAGGTTCCGAGTTCCAGATTCAGAGAATATCAGGCATCGCCTGAGGAATGAGATCTTCAACCCTTTGGCCAAAATCTCACACCACGTACGTATCATGCCTACTAGCCCAGAATATCAGCACTAATAATATTTCTACATAGTACATGATACCATCCACTCAAGACCCTCAACAGAATGGTGCCCGTCCTATTGCGGTTCCCACTACCGCCCAGATTTCGAGTACGAAGCCAGGAAATATGTTAAGTAGCCACACTAACCCTCCGCACAAAAGAGCGGCGAATGTCCAGATCATTCCAAATTCGGAACCTATTATTATTAGCGAAGACGAGGATGACAGCATTGCCATGCCTCATGCAGCCACAAGTGTGGCGCCTTCGAAGTGCCAGCGCATATTGCCTATGGGAAATGGGGGCCGGACCGAGCGTGACAATGCTGCGACTACCAGCCCTCCTTCGTCTCCTCCGCATTCCCAATACTCACTTGCATCCCGTGCCCAAGAGGAGCTAAGAAGAGGCCTGAGATATGGCGGTGGAAGGACCCGGCCTCTGGTTGACGCCGACTCGCAGGTTGCATCTGTGAATCAGCCTGCAAAACAACAGCCATTGAAACGGCGTAAACTTAGCAATGCGGCCCATCCCATTGACATCGGCGACTCTGCCGCAGAAGAGAGTGGTTGAGTATTGAGGCGAATGCTGAATTTATTGCATGCTAACGCAGTCAGCTGCCTTTCTTCTCGTGTTCTCCCTGCGCGCGTCATCTTATCATCTATCTTCCCCCTCGTCCATCTACGGAGTGCTCCGTACTCCGCACATTTACCTGATACATATTTACCTGAGCCCATATCCATTTGTCCGAGTGACGCCGATGGGTGTCTTATCAATTTACCCGATCTGCTTAATATGCCGTTATACGGAGTACCTTTTAGCTACATCCATCCCCCTTTGACCCTATTTAGCAGTGCGAGAATCGAAATTTCCTATGTGCCGGACGTGAGGTAACTATATTTATATCTGGGCCACGAGACAGCATCTAGAACAAGACATATATCACAACGCTGATCTGCTGTCTATTGAACTCTCGCTTGGCCGATCTCCCTTTCCGTCGAAACACCTCTTGAGCCCCAATTCGCTTCCTTGCCTTCGCCACCGTGATGATGGGCGGCGCGCTTTGGCCTCAATTCGGCCTGGAGCATCAAATACGGATTTTATATTCGCTCGTGTAGGCAAGAGAGTGTAAATTATTCCCACTGAGGAGTTATCTGGACGGGCTTAGCCCGTTATTATTCCAATATTCCTTTTTCTAGTGGAATATAGTTAGTTCGTTAGCCAGTGAACGAGTTATCAAATTCTCCATCGGTTCGTCATTTTGCATAGGCGGCCTCGCAGGCCATACTCCGTAACTCCATCACCTTGATGACGCCGCCACTTCGCCACGAAATAATAATAATACAAATGCAGACGGAAAGAAAAATGGGGGCAGGATGGAGAGAAGATGGAGATGTGGTATTAATTGGCAATTTTCACAAGGTGCATATATCCGAAGAGATGCAGGGTACTCCGTGAGTGCACTGCTAATTTAAAAATTAAGACAACTTGGCACGATGGTTAATATTCGTGGTTAGCCATTATATGGTTATCGGCTATTAAGACTACTGGCATCGGAGCTACTGCAAGCTAGACATTTGATACCACCCTGCTATTATTATTATTATTATTATTGATATATGATTATTGATATATGGAGAATAAGATAATAAACCATGTCGATTTAAGCTTCTTTGACGAAAGAGCTCGATCAGATTTACCCCAAACATGCCTATGGCGATCGTGTGGCGATTACGAGCCGGGTTAAGTCAACCTTTGCCCATGGATGCTGAAATGGTTTGATTGTCATAATAGTGCCAATGAAATATGAGGCAGGGTGTGTTCCAGGGACATCCTACAAAAAATATTTGGATAAATGGTCAATCATGAAGTGGTCAGTAAGCGGTTGAAAATGGGTCAGGCCAGGGACGGCCAGTTGAATACAAGAGAGTATAAACATATTTTGGAGGCCAATTCCAGTACTCCGTACAACAACAAATTATGCTGCTCCTTTTGTGGCTTCGGCTTTGCGAAAGTGACAGGAGATGGTGCTGACGATCAGAATTATGAAGCATGCTCTGTATGCACATCGTATGGGGCATCGATTTCAAGATATGCAAGAGTGCTTTGTACACCGGACATGATAGGGGAGAGGGGAAGGGAGGCTCTCTGCTGCTCACCCTTTTTGGCTGATATACTGACCTTCCCCCGCTCAGTGGCAAGGAAGATAGTCGTCCCTGCGGGTGCCACAGGGGGACAAAAGAGAGAGAGACACGGAAGAGAGGCCTGTCCAACCTCTGGGTCTACCGTTAATGTTAGGCGTAGCCAGTGTTTCAACCTCCCGTAGTCGGGAGACAATCGTTCAAAGCGTGGGACGCCACGTTACTCTCTATAGTATCAACACGCATACACATACTCCGTACACACCAAGAGGGTCGGTCTATGAATATGTAAGTATATTGCGTGTGCATGTACAGAAGTCGTTCGAGGCAGCGACCGATCGAGATAGTGATAATGCACTCGGCCGTAATCGTCCTTGGATCAGGCAATAGCCCTGGTAAATCTTGCGAATCGATTCAGCTATGGGGCCCTGGGGATAGAAGTAAGCTAGTTAATATATCTGCTAGCTATACTCGAATCGTGATATAAGGCGACAAAACGAGCATACCCAGTCGTTTGAGATTTGATCCAAGCAAATGGGGGGCAGCTCAGGATCCATATATATGGTTAGATAACTAACCAACTATCAGCAAGGAGGCAGAACATTGAATCCTTTGACGCCGGAAGATGGTCTTTTTCAGTCCTAGCTCTTGCGGCTCTCCCGTGCCTGGTTGGCTGAAGCGATGCCCAGGGCTTCTTCTTGCTCCTCTTCCTGGCCCATCAATCACGTCCCAGCCCATCCGGCTGGACATGCGTGGCTTCATCTGCCGGTCTGCCGGTCTGCCGCTGTTTTTATGTAACTGCATCGTACTTTAGATAGAGATCTCGACAGCCCGGGCTGGCGTAGACGAGGAGCTGCTGCCAACGGGAAGGACTCCCGTCTCGTAAGTAATGCAGCGACTGTCAAGGCCTGGTCTCTGGAACCCGCAGCTCCAGTCAATTTGTGTTTCAGGTTCCTATTTCCCTCTCCTTGGTAGGCCAGTTTAATTAATCCTAGACCAACCAGCAGCGGTACGGAGCATATTTCTCCACAGGCACAGAACGGGTCGAAGCCGAGGAGCTCCAGCAGGGGGAATCCAGACGC
>OJKM01000149.1_pt1 | contig 12092 bp, 15 predicted proteins | sample 1596631 | NCBI WGS metagenome assembly OJKM01 (sample SAMEA3904683, study PRJEB24821) | metagenome | biome: Builtin; feature: hospital; material: surface | place: USA | collected 2013-06-06 | reverse complement strand
AAATATAAAGTTTAGAGTTTTATAGCGTTTTTTTTTTTTGAAAAAAAAAAAAAAAAAATCCACGTGACATGTTTACACTATGCTTATGTAATCTTAGAAACAGCGTGACGTGATTCGACTTCGACTTCGACCTCAACTCGACTTCAATTTCACTTCATCGTTATACAACGGCTGGCTCGTTATATAGAGCTATACTTCTAGCTTATCACTTGAGAATACACACGGAGTATGCGATGGTTGAGGAATATTACACTTTCGAGATGGGTTGCAACACCTAGCCACACGGCACCGAAGGCCCAAGAGTGTATACGGGACTGAACTGTGAATGTATTAAGTACAAATAAGGGGACGGGCCGCCAAAGGATCCTGACGGATGCTCCTAGTTTGCCCATCCCCGACACATTTCCACAGCCTTTTCCCAGCGAGAGAACCGTTTGTTGGCCTCTTCCCTTTCAATGCTAGGATTAAAGGTGGTTTGGCCGTCTGTGTTGACATTTTGGAGCTCCTCCAGGTTGCTCCATACCCCAGCGGCAATACCTGCTGCAATTGCAGCACCAAGGGCTGTGGTCTCTCGCATCTTGGGGCGGTTGACAGGGATGGAGATCAAATTTGCTTGTGTCTATTGACCTGTCAGCACCAATCTCACAGTCTAGCGAAGGCTTTGTCCGGATATGGAAATTGGCACGTACCTGCATTGTCAAATCGCTGGCACACATTCCTCCATCAACAGCTAGCTCAGTGAGCTTATGTCCGCTGTCTTTCTCCATGGCATCGAGGATCGCCTTGGTCTGGAAACATGTCGCCTCAAGAGTTGCTCTGGCTACATGGCCTCGTTGAGTGAATGTTGTTATCCCAAATATCGTGCCTCTCGCATCATCGATCCAATATGGAGCAAACAATCCACTAAATGCTGTGACAAACACACATCCACCGCTGTCTGGTACTGTCTCTGCCAAGGTTGTCAAATCCTTCGAGCTGTCCATGAACTTGAAATTGTTCACCAAAAATTTGACACTGGACCCGCCAACAGCAATGCTTCCTTCGAGTGCATAGGTCAGCTTTCCACCTTCACCTCCTCGGAAGTCAAAGGCTACAGTTGTTAGCAATCCATGCTTTGATACTACCGGTTTCTCGCCAATATTATACAGAAGGAAGCAGCCAGTCCCATATGTGTTCTTGGCCTTTCCAGGCGTGAACCCCTTTTGGCCCACGAGCGCAGCAGATTGGTCTCCTAAGCAGCCAGTTATGGGGAAGCCCTTGAGGGCAGAGATCGCCAATTTGCCATAAGCCTTTGGGTCTGCTGAGTGTACAATCTTAGGCAGATGGATCTTGGAAGTGTCAAGGCGGAAGAAGTCAATCAACCTCTCATCATATTCCACCTTCTCAAGGTTCATAAACATGGTTCGCGATGCGTTTGATGGATCCGTTACAAAGACACCTCCTTCCGCGCCACCGTTTAGCTTGTAAATGAGCCAAGTGTCGATGGTGCCGAACGCAAGTCTTCCCTCATCATATGCCTCCTTGACTTTAGGAACGTTATCGATCAGCCATAACACTTTACCGACGGATGGATAGGTGGACAGTGGTAAACCGCAGATCGGTTGCAGCTCTTGGTGGCCTAGGCGGTTTTTTAGTCCGCGCACAAGACCCTGTGTGCGGGTATCCGTCCAAACTATAGCATTATACAGCGGCTCGCCCGTCTCCTTATCCCATACTACTGTGGTCTCCCGCTGGTTAGTGATTCCAATCGCTTTGATAGAATCGATTTTGTGTCCCTGGGTTTCGAAATCGGCGACGGCGCCATCTATGCAAGCAACAACGGATTCGACGATCTCGTTTGGGTCATGCTCATGCCATCTACAATATGTGAGGTTAGCGCGTTTGCGAACAACAGAACGAGAAAGAAATATGCTACACTTTACCCTGGTTGAGGATATATCTGACTGAACTCCAACTGATGTGAAACAACCACCTCTCCGTCTGTGTTAAAAATAAGAAATCTCGAACTTGTTGTGCCCTGATCAATCGATCCGACGAACGACTTTCCATGTACAGCCATTGAACCGGACTATGTCATGTCAAGCACCTGGGCAGTTGGAGTAAGGGCGGCGAAAAGGGGTACAAATAACTAATGAGGGGAAAAATATACATGTGGGACATGACAGGTGCCTCTTATCTGTCAAATAGACTCCTGGGCCCCCGGACTTGGGGTAACCTAGGACATTCCATACATCGCTTACAAGTAAGTTTAGTAGGATGCATCTCGGCACATACTTCTGCTGGTGATACCGCGGGTTGGCGGGCGAAACTAAGTATGTTAAAATGTCTCGGCCGCAACGGGGATTCCCGATGAACCATCAACCAAAGCTCGCATTTGCTCCGTTCCAGCGCAGCTTGACTTTATCTCTGTTACGCAGCGATGTTTTTGATATATCCATGGAAATGACACCCGTCCCATAATCGATTTACCCCAGGATCTGGATGTTTATCAACATGGAGAAAATGCGGAGGTGCTCACGACAACTCCCGTTGTTCACCAACGAGTGGCGTGATCGACGCCTTAGCGACAGGGGCCCCCTTGTCTAGTGCAATCTTTAATTTGCGCAGTCCAGACAGGACATCACGCATGGCATCAGTTTTTGGCACTGAATCAATCGGATTTAGCCTTCATGCAGTACAGACTCTGTTGGTGCGACTCTGTGCTCCGTGACTTCGAAGGAGGATTCGCCAGCTCTATACTAGAATTTTATGCTTTTGGTCGGTTCCGGCCGACCCTTGCGCTTCACCATTGGAAGCAACCCTACGATGGATGGAGGACGGAGAGCAGGTTCATGACCGGACCAAAGGACGATGCAGCTGGCTAAATTTGTGCCACTGTTTATTGAAACGAAAGTTGACCACGGCAGGGCAAAGCATGGCATTGCTCGGGGGATACAAATCCTGAATGGCCATGCCGATAGTATGCCAGGATCCTTCTTTCTGCATTTTTCTTCATCCCTCTGTATAAGATCGTCGATCTGCCCGTGGGGAAAATCTGCAGAATCTTGTGCAATCACCCTTCTCTCCCGTGGATCATCTACTCTTTCTAGCGGAGCCTTCCTCCCCTAGTTCTTTTCTATCTCTTTCTGCGGTTCTTCTATCCGTCAGCTTGTCTGCTTTCCATACATGGACATTCCGGCAGTGAGTGAGGGTTGGACAATTAAGCCTGTGAAAACCGGGATATCTTCCTCCCATACCTTGCATACCGAGAATATTGGGACCATTTCTCAAGGAACCACCGAAAAGGAACTCAGTAGCCCTTCCTTGGATGGAGTTCATTCTAATATCCACGGGTTTTCCGAGCCGTTGAACGCCCAATTCACTCCACGTGTTGTTATTGAGCATGAACCTCAGCCCGTCAAGGAATTACTATGGACCAAAATACGGACCAAACTCCGCGAACCCTTTGCTGAATTCTTCGGGGTATTCATTATGATTCTCTTTGGTGACGGCGTTGTTGCGCAAGTGGTTCTAAGTGATTCAAAGAAAGGAGACTACCAATCGATATCGTGGGGTTGGGGGTGAGTTGAAGCTTTTTTACTTGTAGACAAAGGACACCTTAAACACATACCAGGAACCGTCTCGCAGAACTTATCTGTTCATTCTGACAATAGTGTTTCAATAGCCTCGGAGTTATGTTAGGTGTTTACTGCTCCGGAGGGATCTCTGGAGGTCATCTTAACCCTGCAGTAACATTCGCAAACTGCGTCTTCCGGAAGTTTCCTTGGAGGAAGTTCCCTATCTACACGTTGGCCCAGTTCCTTGGAGCATTTTGTGCTGCCGGTGTCGTTTACGCAAACTACAAATCCGCCATTACGACCTTCGAAGGCGGGCCCGACATCCGAACCGTAGGGTTGGACACCTCCACTGCCGGCATATTTTGTACTTACCCAGCCCCATTTCTGACTAAAACAGGACAGTTCTTTTCGGAATTCATTGCCAGCACGATTCTGATGTTTTGTATCTACGCCATGGCTGATGATAAGAATTTAGGAGCAGGAAATTTAATGCCCCTTGGACTGTTTTTCCTCATATTTGGTATTGGTGCTTGCTTCGGGTGGGAAACGGGGTACGCGATCAATCTTGCTCGTGATTTTGGGCCACGGTTGATGTCCTATTTCCTCGGATATGGACGTGAAGTATGGTCAGCTGGAGGATATTATTTTTGGGTGAGTTACTTCTAATCCTAATCAGTTCCACTCTTGTCATGCTTGAATCCACTATTGACTCAAATCAAGGTACCTATGGTCGCTCCGTTCTTTGGTTGCTTATTCGGTGGCTTCCTGTATGATGTCTTTCTATACACCGGCGAGAGCCCCATCAATACCCCGTGGATGGGTCTAGATCGCTTTATCAGGCCTAATCGGGATGTGTGGTCAAATACCAAATCCATAGACGGAAGAGTGTGACACAACCTGGAAAGATGCAAATATATGTAATCAGGATTTATTATCTTCTCCACTACGGCGGTTAACTAACGATATTAGCAAAAGAATTGACACGCAAAAAGCATTGTGATTTTATGACATTGCGTCTCTCAGTAAGGAAACTTAGAGGTGCCAAAAGTATCTGTTGCTCGCCTATACTATCCTCAAGCAGCTTTTGATCTGTCTTCCTCCCTGTAAATGGCCGATAAGAGGGGTAAATACGTACCCCGGTCGCTTCCCTGACAATACGACTGCATGAGATATAGATGAGGGGGGTTGCCGAGCCGTGCCATCGTATACTTTATCAAGCTACATCCTTAGGAAGCGCATGGCCCGAGGTAGATGAAAATGAACAAAGCAGAGTACACTCGAACATGTGCACGTCCATAGAAGAGGTTCAGCCAGAAAAAGGAATAATTGGTGCCGGGCCTAGATTTGTATCCCTATGCATGGAGCGAAGGAACAACAACGGCGTTCACGTATTTGGATTTCACACGGTTATCAACTGGTTGGTTGGCCAGAAAATCGAAGTTGAATTTGTGGTAACGTCTACCAAGCACGGATACGAGCCGTTGGTGATCCTACAATGTAACGTACTATCGAATCTCAAGTATAATTTCAATGAAATTTCACCCAAGCAAAATCAAAATAATAACGGCTCGAGTCCCCGTAATGCCCAAGGTAGGAAGTCAGCTGGTTGAGGCTGAGCGTCATGTGATTGGTGGGTCGAAAATCGCCAATTTCAACGTCGATTACAACTTCAACTCCAGCTTCAACTTCACACCTTGAGGATACAGAGAGAAATGCTAAATAGTCCTGGTACTATTTCCTAACTATACCCTTGATATATTCTAATTTTACGTGGATACTGTTTTCTAGGTTAAGTTGAGCTCGTTCCAACCTAGAAACACACGTTCCTCTTTCAAGTCCAATGCCGTTTGTCAAAGTCCATGGATGAATGAATTTGGGCCAGCCGATATTCACGGTAACTTCCGCCTCCCGGACTTTAGTGGCTCCAGATAATGGTTCAGAATTTCAAAACAATACCCACCACTTCGTTTCTTACTCCTCTCTCCAAGTTATTGTTTATTTTTAAGGAAAATCAACAATACGTACCATGCCAACCCTTAAACAGCTAACCTGTCATATCGAATGGGCTAACTGTAGCATACCATTCAAAGAATATGGCGTCACTTATCGAGACGGGTCTGTTGAATGCCTTATTCCTGTGCAGCCCGCTTCGACACCATTCTCTATCAGGCTCACTTCCAGTGGCTACATTGCACCTGGTTTGGCCATGTTTGTTTATATGGATGGCGTCTACCAATGCAACCGCAACAGGGATGATCTTATTTTTAAAAAGGGGTGTAAAGGTAAGACGAAGGTTAGAGATGTCAATTTCTGCGTCCGCCAGAAAGAGGAACGCCTGCAGGACGGGAGCTGGATAGGAAGGCCCTGGAGATTTGAGCCGCTCCAAATAGGTAACCATATTGAATTCTCTGGTTCTGGATCATGGATGTAATACTAATACACCCTCTAGTACAACTTATGCCGGGTATGCCAGAAGTCAACAAATATCATTTCGATAACTTAGGCGAAATATGCGTTGTTGTTCTTCGATGTGAGTCACGAGACGACCAATCCTCATTTGAGGGTTCTCTCACTCCAGAATCAGCTATGGCATTTGGGCCAGATTTGGACGGTAAGATTGCTCTATCCCTATAATCGAAATTCGACGATAATTCTACCGTAAAGCTGACGTTCACAACCTTACTGCAGATTTTCAAAGCGTCTCTAGCGATGAATGCCTACTCAATCCCATTAATACAGTCAAAGAAAATGATACAAGTTGTGGGTTTATGGGAGGATTGTTTGACGGGGCAAATGACACTAGGCACTGGGAGAATAATATAAGTTGCTGCGAATCTTGCGATCATGATGAACCTAAGACTCGTCGTGAGAGCCGTGGCCACTGTCATGATAACCAATCGTCCATAAACAATAGGGATTCCAGACGACGCCATCCAAATCCTGCGAGGTCACAACCCCAGTGTCGAGTCCACTGGAAAGATCAGCCTGAACTAGAGCAGGAATCAGACTGGGATAATGGATGGGAGTCGTATGATACAGAGTCCACTGCAAGCTCCGACCGTGTCTGCCGAGGATATAGATATTATCGATCAAGTGGGCCTACCAATCCGATCCCTAGGCAGGAAGCTGGGGAATCTGATAGCCCTCGTTCTTGCATGCGTGAACATCGCTCTAAGCCAAGACAATACCTCCCTTACAGGGCAACACAAGATCAAAGCTCCAGATGGAAGATTCGGAAAGGTTCGGGGAAACTAGCTTCAGAAGAGCCCAAGGAACCCCAGAATCTCTTATCTGAAGAAATACACAGCGGTACCCGTGGATGTGCTCCTTCCATTGTTCTCAATGTTAACTCAGCCCAACCGGCACAGGAGGTGAAACCAGTAATCAATCATACTTGCCACCAGTGTGCTCACCCAAAGTGTTGTGTGACAGATGATACCACAGATGATGGCTGCTATATAGTTTCTAACAATAAACGAGTTAGCAGACGCTGCCACCATCATAAGCGGAGCCGTAATCATTGCACGCACGGAGAGAAAAGCCGAGAGTCAAACAGCCATGATAATACCCTATCAACGAATGCCGATACTGGTGCAGGAAATAAAGACGGTGATTTAAATACCTCAAATGAAAACCAGGATAATAATGGTTCATCCTGGGATAATGATAATGATCAAGGTAATTCAAATTGGAATAATGACAACAATGGGACTTCTGCTGGCTGGAATAACCAGGACAATCAAAATAATACTACGAACGACAGCTGGGATCAAGGACAAGGAGACCAACAAAATAATAATGATAATACAGACGATTGGGACAAAGGCAATACCAGCTTCGATTCTAATGCCCAAGGCCAGCAACAAGATACTTCCTGGGACAACGGCAATAAATCTAATGGCCAAGAGTGGATGGCACGAGATGTAACAACGGGTAATGGCGATGCCCCAGCAGCTGGCTGGCTAAACAATAATTCCAGCGACAACCATGGGAACAATAACGATGGCCAATGGGCTCCTATGGCTAGCCCAAATAATGGATATAACAATCCTCAGCCAGGTCCATCAAGCCCACCTACGATTCCAGTCCAAGCTCAGGGCCCAATATGGGAGTCCCCACCACCCATCCAAAGAGTTCATACGCTAATTACTCCGTTTTGTCAGGGGCCAGAAGCTAGTGAGCCTCCGTTATATACTGTTCCTGAGCAAGTTGCGCAAGAAAGATCGCTATCTCACCAAGTGCAGGTTGGTAGATCTTCAAGGTACTCTCATAAAATCAAAGTACCACAGTATCTTGATACAATGGAGGAGCCTTACGCAAAATTCATTTTCAAATATCGGGTCAAAGGCAAGTACACTTCTAAAAGCACTCTTTGCCGCCAGCATACACCTAACATATGCTTGACCAGGTGTTGTTGAGTCAGAGATTGGCCAGCCAATTGAACGAGATGTCGAAGCTGAAAGAAAACTTCTCGAGTCTCTTCCTCGAGAAGAGATTCTAAAGCAACTTTTCCACGCTCAGGTATGGAATTCTGCACTGCCAGATTTAATACAAATATTGACAGGCATTTAGGGATTACTGGCTGCTCAAACTCTTGGGCAACCAATGGTAACACCGGCTCAGGGGCAACCTCAAGTCTCCAGCCCACAGCAGATCCAGCATCAGCACTCCAATTCAAACAACCAGCAATATGCTCCGGCTCAACACCAAAGTCCCCCTGGGAGCAAAAATGGTCGCGTTCACTACTCCAATCATGGTTCACAGTCCGGCCCTTCGCATTGGAATAACGCTCCAGCTCAGGAGCAGGTTTTCACCGTCCCATCAAAGCTCACGGGCTACAATAATAGGGCGAGTAATCCTCCTAAGAGTCCCCCACAGAACAATAACTTGGCGGCTGCCCTCACTACTGGTTTACAGAATGTTCAACAACAGCAACAACAACAACAGAGTTGGTCCAAGGGCAGCAATGATGCTCCTAGCTGGAACGCCCAGGCTACACAGGATGATTCCGGTGGGAAATGGTGAAGAACCATAGGGACTTCTCTATTCTAGGCCGCATCCTGCTGTGAGTTATTAAGATTCAAGACCCAGGTGTTGGTTGGGTTGTCTCTACGTATTTTAGCGATGTATCACTTAGTTCAACATATCATAGTCGTATTGAATCACTATGCTATCCCCAGCTTTGAAACTAGTTAATTAACAGCTCATGTAGGTCACGTAAAATATTCCCATCTTTATGCCCCGCTGCCGTTGTAAAGAAGCTTGTTGGTGGTATTGAAGCCGGGGTTCTGAATAGTTGGATTGGCAAGCTCTTTGAGACGGCCACAAACTTTCTCGGGAGCAAGACCTTCGGTAGCCATGATAAGTCCACCAACGCCGCAGACATGAGGAGTTGCCATCGAAGTTCCAGACATGAGTCCGGTGAGGTTATGGGGTAAGGTGGATCGGATGTACTCTCCAGGCGCGAACAGGTCGACTGCCATCATTAACGACGTTAGCTCCAATAATACAGAAAACAATGCAGGGCCAAGACATACCGAGTTCTCCGTAGTTGGAAAAGATTGCTTTGGTGTCGTTTCTGGTACTTGCACCCACCGTACAAACTTCAGGGGCGGAGCCAGGCGAATAGAACTCGGCGTTCGTAGCTTGGTTACCAGCAGCAACAGCGATGAAAATTCCTGCTTCTTGTGCACGTACTGTAGCCTCGTTCACAGCTCTAGAGCGTCGAGTTTTGAGACTTATATTCATGACAGACTTGCCGAGGCCGCGTTCTTTGGCATCGTTGATAGCCCAGTTAAGTCCGTTGATGTATCTGGTTATATCGCCATAACCATGGCAGTCAAGGATTTTGATGGAAACGATGGACGCTTTCTTGAGGATACCAAACTTCTGGCCTGCAACAGTGCCTGCAGTATGAGTTCCGTGGCCGTAACAGTCGGTATCTACGTTGTCAGCGAGATTGATACCCCAGCGAGCATGGCCAGTGAAGTCAGCCTGATTGATGTCGATGCCGCTGTCAATCCCGTAGAAGGTAATATTCTCGCCCTCTCCATAGGTAGACACGTAGTCATGGCTGAAGTTCTCTTTGTGAGAGATACGGGCAAGTCCCCAAGTGACATTGCCTTGCTTGATAGTAGAGGCAACTTGCATCTCTTTGTTTGGCTCAACGAACTCGACCTAGCTAATGAGTTAGATGCTGACAGAATACTTCAAATTATCATGAGATGGCTTACGTTCTCATGGTTCAGGATCTCCTGGACAGTGTCTTCGTCAAAGCTGCCGCTGTAGGCCTGCCATCCGGCAATGTCCCAGGTGGCACTGAGACCTTCAGTGAATGGAGTACCACGCTTGGCCAGGTTTCGACGGTGAGTTCTCTTCAGCCAACGGACATGAGAGGAAAATTCAAGAGAAGAGACACGGTCCTTCAAGACAACAATGTACGCGCCTGGGATGACGCCGCGGGAGTCGATGTCAAGGAGCTGGGCTGCATTAACAGCCCAGAAGATGGCAAAGTAAATCAAAATAATCTTGAAGATAGACATGATGCACAATATTCCTTACTCCTGGAGCTGTCAGATTTCTCTCTTGTGATAGTTAAAGTGTCAATATCTGGTGTGAAAGATGTTTGTTGACAGAAAGATAGACAAGCAGCAGCAGAAAAAGATATTTATATATAAACAAGAGCCCTCTCGGCGATGACAGCGACGCTCATTTGATATTAATATTGCTTATCACACTGAGGAGACAGTATTTCACGTTGATAGCTTGCATCTTTGTGAAATATAGGGTATAATCTGCACCGAGAGAGAGCAATAGGAATATTCTAGTCAGAGTCTTATAAAAGATATCAACTAGATATAGCAGATAGGGAGTATCTACTTTGATATCTAGGATTGTATGATGTGGCTTGGGAAAGGCCTTTGTCAATATAAAAAGCCCTGATACCTGAGAAAACACAGGGTACACGGCAAAGATTATTATACATAACTGCATGGTATCATGTATATAACCATGATTGTGGTTATATTCAGGGGTATATATATCTCTCGAGAAGATAGATGTTTGATATCCGTCATCGACTCTTTAACGCCTGGCCGTTCTCCAGCAGCAACGGACCGGTGGTCATCTTTCGAATATCCAAAGATATGTCGACCTCTGCGTCGCCACCAGTAAGTCATTATCTTTGAAGTGAGGCGTAGGATAGCTATGTATTTAAAGGGTATCGTTGATGGATGGTGGTGGTGGATTGTTTGGTTGTTGAAACATCATTAAAATTTGACTCGGAAAAAGCAACTTCTGGTCTTCAGGGAATCTCAAGCCTCAAAGACCGTCGGCTAACAATAGCAATGTCAGTAAAGAGGCTTGAATGAACACGGCAATGACTTCGTTTGCTCCTGTAGCTGTCTCTCTCACGGCCTCTTCCTCGAGCTCCCTTGATTTGATCGCGACCCTTTGTCGGCGCATCCTCAACGCCCTCACGACGTCAAAGGCGAATCCCGCGAGCGCTTTATAACACAGCATCATTCCACCAACAGACACGTTTATTTCGTCTTTCGTCTTATGGAAGACTATTATCATAGTCAATATATCCGGGGCACAAGATGTAGTTTATATATCTTGTCGTGCACCGGGCAAAAATGTCCTTTCTTTCTTTTCACCCTCGCCAGCTGTCGCTTCCCCTGCGAATCGAGATTTGGCTCGATACTGCTGGATATATTGAACGGCAGGCTGGATGCTTTATCAGTGTCAGACTGCTGTTTTTTATTATCACTTTTATTATTATATACATTTGTTATGCCAAATGTTTATCCAGTCAGCCCTGATGCGATATACTCGACCTACTCTGCCTATTCTGTACAACGGGAACCCATTATACTCCCTAGTTTAAGCCCATTGTGAACCCATTTGGAATGACTGTGGAAAGGTTTGCCCATGAATTAGTCTCTAGGAGCTGGAAATATTTCATCTAACAATAATCGAAGAGACACTGCGGTTCCATCCAGGATGGAGCCGGGGGCGACCTATGTCCAGAAACTCCCCTCAGGAAAAGTCGGATTCGTTCGTCGTCCAATAAAGATCAAACCGGCCAAATCGATACTCGCTGATGCGTTTCTCCCTAATCGAGATGGCTCTGCGTGGAGTTTCCCCTATTCCTACAACCTGGATGCGCCTCTTCCTATTGAGACTGGCCCTAAGGAGACTGACCAGCCCATACCCTTGACGGATGGCCCGGCTCAGATGTATAACCATGGACGAGAGTACCCGCACCAGTTAGCTACGAGAAGATACGATCCAGTATCACCCAATCTGTATCATCGTGATGCTGCTCTTCCTCCCCCGGCACCGTCCCCTATACTCGAGCCCCTAAGCCCGACTTACTCTAGGGCACACGCAACTCCAGCACCAGAGACAAGACACAGATGTGCAGTGTGTGGACGCTACCGTTCTCCTTCATATCAACATCGGCATCCCATTATCCCAGGACCTGTCTCTTATACACATCTCCGAGCCCACGAGACCAGAGAGGATCTCGTA
>OJKM01000148.1_pt1 | contig 12114 bp, 14 predicted proteins | sample 1596631 | NCBI WGS metagenome assembly OJKM01 (sample SAMEA3904683, study PRJEB24821) | metagenome | biome: Builtin; feature: hospital; material: surface | place: USA | collected 2013-06-06 | reverse complement strand
GCGCTCCCCGGCTGACGACGCATCTCCCGGCCGCCCCAGACTCCACGATAGTCCAGACCGGAAGACAGCAAAACAGGAAGACATTGAGAAAGAAGACACGGAGACGGACGACAAACAGATAGACAGACAGACGCAGACACAGATTGAAGTCTCGCTGGCCGACTTCGCAGGGGATGACGACGCCCAGCTGCTAAGACATCACCACCAGCCACACGACCGTCCCAGACCTCATCTCACCTCCGGCAAAGACAAGACACCCTCACACGACACACCAAGACTCACGACAAACAACTGCCAAAATGCATCTAACGCCGTTACTCTCGTTCCTCTTCGCGCTGCTTTCCTTCTCCCGTCTCGCGGCTGGCCTCAAGCTCATCGAGTCCAAGTCCCTCACGCCCTGCACCAACACCGCTACCCAGAACAACGCCGACTTCACCGCATCCGAGTTCAACATCGCCTTCACCCCGGAGAACCGCACCCTACGTGTCAACTTCCATGGCGTCTCCTCCATCAAGGGCTTCGTCAATGCCCGCATCGAGCTCTTCGCCTATGGCTACCCGGCCCTCGACCAGCGCTTTGATCCGTGCAAGTCCGGACTCGACCTCCAGGGCCTCTGTCCCATGACGGCCGGGCCCATCGACCTCATGACCGACTTTGTCGACGTCTCAGACGAGGTCATCAACAAAGTCCCTGGTTAGTCTTTTCAGTCTCTTCTTGTTGTCCATATCTGCTGCTTCGTTCTAACGGACTACTAGGTATTGCGTATAATGTCCCCGATATCGACGCCAAGTTCCGGGCCTACATCTATGCTGCTGATTCTGGATCAACCATCGCCTGCTTCGAGGGACAGCTCTCCAACGCCAAAACAGTCTACCACAGAACCGTAGGATGGATCGTCGCCGTCATCGCTGGCATCGGCCTCATTGCCTCTGCCATCACCTCGGGTCTCGGCCACTCCAACACAGCCGCCCACGTAGCTGCCAATGCCCTCTCGCTCTTCAGCTTCCTCCAGGCTCAGGCCATGATCGGTCTCACCTCCGTCACCTTGCCGCCTGTCGTCCAGGCTTGGACCCAGAACTTCCAGTGGAGCATGGGCATCATCCACGTCACCTTCATCCAGAACATCTGCACCTGGTACCAGCGCGCGACGGGCGGAACCCCAACTAACGTGCTCAACTCTCCCTCCACCACCTCCATCCAGATCAAGAAACGCTCATTGGAGTACATGCGGAATGTTGTCTTTACCTATCCCAATGGCCTGACCAAGCGTGTCAACAATGAACCCACCGTCGGAGAAACTATCAACAACATCGTCCTGCGTGGCATCGATAGAGTAGCCTACCGAGCCAAGATGGAGACCACAAACGTCTTCATGACCGGCCTGCTCTTCTTCGTTATCTTCGTCACCTTTGTCGTGCTCCTCGTTACCGCCTTCAAGGGCTTCTGTGAAATCGCCGCCAAGAAGGGCTGGATGAAGAGTGACAAGTTCCAGGACTTTAGGAACGGATGGAAGATTGTCATGCGCGGAATCCTCTTCAGACTGGTGCGTTTCTCTCTCTCTCTCTCTCTCTCTCTCTCTCTCTCTCTCTCTGTTCTTTGCTTTTCTTTTCTCCCACGTCTTTTTCCCAGATTTTGTGCTTGAATTGCATCTAACATATATACAGACCTTGATTGGCTTCCCTCAAATGGCAATTCTCTGTCTCTGGGAGTTCACCCAGGTCGACTCCCCAGCCATTGTTGTCCTGGCAGTCGTGATGTTGCTCTCCATCATCGGCTCTCTCGGCTGGGCTGCCTTCAAAGTCATCAACCTCGCAAAGAAGTCCGTCCAGATGCATAAGAACCCAGCCTACATCCTCTACTCTGACCCTTCCGCCCTCAACAAGTGGGGGTTCCTCTACGTCCAGTACCGGGCTACTGCTTACTACTGCGTCGTCCCGCTTCTCGCCTACATCCTCATCAAGTCCATGTTCATCGGCCTCGCCCAGAAGGCTCCCTACGTCCAGGCCATCTCCCTCCTCATCATCGAACTGGCCGTCCTCGTTGGTGTCTCTATCCTGCGGCCGTGGATGGACAAGAAGACAAACATCTTCAACATCTCCATTGCCGCCGTCAACTTCTTCAACGTCATCCTCCTCCTATTCTTCAGCGAAATCTTCAAGCTCCCAGTAAGCATACTCTATCCCATAACCCCAAATAATATACAATCACTAACTAACGTCCCCAGGGCCTTGTCGTCGGAGTAATGGGCGTAGCCTTCTTCGTCATCAACGCCGTCTTCGCCCTCATCCTTCTCATTCTCGTCCTTATTGCGTCCGGATACGCCATTCTCTCCAAGAACCCCGATACCCGCTACCAACCCATGCGCGACGACCGCGGCTCTTTCATCAAATCCCACACCCAACTCACCACCGAACTCGACGCCCTCGGCGCCACCGCCCGCGGAGAAGGCAAGTTCAATGAGTTCGAGGACGACTCAACCTCCCTCTCAGGCCAATCCAATACCCGCACTCCCATCGACACTCACTCTGCAAACGATCCGCACCGTCCTGGCCAGGGATACCCCAACCGTCCCGTGCACTCCCCAGTGGACCCATCAGTCCCTCTCTTCCCATCAAGCGCATCAACGCACTCCGGACACTCACAAAGAACAAACATGCCCCCCGGATACCAACAGCCTGCCTTCCAGGACTCGGTATCTACACATTCCTCACCATACCGCCACAACCCTTCCCCCGCCCCAGGCGGGTATAATGCCTCTCCATACCCTCGCACAGGCTCAGCGAACCCCCACGCAGCCAGATCACAAAACAATGCTAGCCCATGGCAAAGGGGCGCCGGTTACGACTAAACGTTGCTTTTCCTAGTTTTTTCCTTTCATTTTTTTTTTTTTTTCTCTTGTTCGTTACCATCCCACAGTTTACCAAGGCCTGGATTCTGTTTCATTTCCTCTTGCATTCCATTTCATTCACCCCTTTTACCATTCAGTGTACAAATATTTCACTTCTCCCCCTTTACTGCCCCACTGCACACAACAACGGCCGGCAAATTACTCATGGAAACTATGGACTGGATTCATGGAGTTTATCTTTTTTTTTTTTTTTTTTTTTTTTTTTTTTGTGCTCTTTTCTTCTCTTCTGGTCTGATACTACATAACCAAACCACAACCCCTTAGTTAGTCATCCTTCCCTTGTGTCTCTGCCTTCTATTAAATGGCCTTGCTATTTCCTTTGCGTTTTTCATTCCTCAAGTACTATGGGATATTACCTTGCCTGGTTCTGCTTTTTTCCCTAACCTCTTGCCCGTCTTCCTATCTGTTTCATATGGGTCTCACTCACACTCACATTGCTTTGCTCATTTCCTTGCTGTTTTACTCATCGTCTGTTCTTTTAACATCGGATAGAGAATGATAAAAGACTACTTGATGTCTGTACACATATGTTATAGACACAGATGTTAAATCTCGTCATATGTCTTTAGATGTAATCATTATACGTTTCTCAGGCATATATTTTGTCTTTTGACTGAAATCAGACCATCATGCCGCTTTAGTAATCTATGTTTTGGAATCATCATTGTGTAATCTTGACCATAACTCAGTTTAATACTTAAAACTCCAAGACACAATTCCTACTAAGACAAACGCTATAAACTACAATATACAAACAGGGAAAAATGCCAAGTCAATGAATAATATCATTCATTCACTTCGACTCGCCCATCCCCGGCGGGAACCCTCCTGGCTGCTGCTGCTGCTGCCCCATTCCAGGAGGCGGAGGAGGACTAGTGCTAGAACCAGGTGCTTGACCCGGGGCCTGGCTTGGGAAAGGTGGTAAGGGAGGCACACCGCCAGGCGCCCCTGGAGGCGGAAACTGGAAATTCGGCGGGAACCCACCTGGTGGAGGAGGTGGGAAAGGCAAACTACCAGGCGGCATATTCGGAAGGGGCATTGGAAGTGGGATTGGCTTGTCGTTGGGTCCCGGGGTGCCGGTTGGTGGGAAAGGGGGAGGGAAAGGCATACCGCGGCCCCCAGGGGCTGTTGAGAACAGTCAGTTAGTTTTCTAGCTGGTTGTGGTTGTGGTGTGTGGGCGTGGGCGGGGGATGCTTACGTGGTATCATTCCGCCTGGTGGTGGAGGTGCGCCTGGAGCTCCTTGCATGCCTGGTACGCCGAATGGTGGAGGAGGTAATGAGCCTGGCTGGCCTGCGGGGAGCGTAAGTAAGTCAGTATGTTCGTGCGCTGGTATAAGTTACTTAAGATGTGAGGATTCTTACCTGGGAATCCAAATGGGAGAGGAGGGTATCCCGCTTGTCCGGCTGCGTGCTGTAGCATAGGATTGGAACTTGCCTGGCCCTCTGCGGCGTATGATGAGGTGATGGAATCGATCACCGACTGAGCCTTTTCATGTCCGATTTCTAAACGCAGACAGTCAGTATCGATGGATTTGCAACATGGTATAATACCGTGTAGAGTATTCTTAGCACGAGGTGCCCTACCCTGGTAATATTGGACGACGTTCTTCAAATGGTTTTTGCCTGAGTTGTGAGCTTTTCGCACGCTCATTGAGTCGTGTGTGAGGTATACATCGCAATAATCGCCTGAGAATCAAGGTCACCACAAGTTAGCATACATTCATGCCACATATTCTCCCCCGTCTAGTCAATATATATATATATATGGTGTATACGGCTAGGGGTGGTTTGCGCAAAGAAGTTGACCTACAAAAGAGTGCATGGGACATTAGCTTTGGGGTTCAAGATACAAGAAGGGTCCAGGAGAACTTATATTTCGGCATGATGACGGCCAGACAGCTGCACTTCTCCTTGTCTATATTCCCCACGCGCAGCACTGTCACTCAGTATAGCGGAGGTAGCTCGCCTGTCGAGTTTCGAACCGCGGTTCCTTCGTCGTTCAATTGGTTTTGGGCTCAAATTTCGCGAGTCGCTACTTGGTTTGCGTGTGCGTCCCTGTCCTTAGGCAATAGCTGAATCTGTATCAAGCTATGGAATCATCAAGCGCATAATATTTCTGGCTCTCTTCGCAGCCAGGACTTCGTTATCATAAAATTGTTCGAGATATCCAGAACTTATTGCGGTCTTTGGATGCCCATTCGGGACTAGCGCATTAAAGCTTATTCATGTTTGCACTGTTTGTTTTTATTCGCTTAGTCATGTTTTCATTACGTGATGCATCCGAGATTCTAACAAAACCTACTCCAAAATCAATACTTCAACCACCACCTCTAGATCATTTATCTATCCCCAGCTGATTTCCCGTTTACAAGCAGATCCCGAAAAAAAAAAACACATTACTTAGGATGTTAAATCTCTTTGCACTTTCACTTGGATCTTATTATACCCAGGTTTTGTCTGCCCGTTAAAACAATCTCGGACGATTGTCACGTTTTCCTCTGTTGTCTCAAACAGTGAAAGATCAAATCGTCGGATAATGGTAGCCAGTCCGATGTAACACCAGGCGTAGGCCATACTGCTCGTTGAATTAGCAGAGATGTCATTATTAGGAGAAAATTAAAAATTCCAGTGAAGGGCTCATACTTTGGACCCAAACATCCTTGACTACCCTTCGAGAAAGGCACATAGCATTCATCCATCTGTGACCGCTTAGGTCCTTGCTGCATCCATCGCCCAGGAGAAAATAGTAACGGCTCTGGGAAGACAGACGGGTCTCTCAGTGTCAGATATATAGACATGCTAATCGGTGTCTATAGCATTGGTTATAACGTCAGCTTCAGAATCAATCGAGGGAAAGAATAAAAGATGGGACTATACCCCTGCTGGTATCTTCCAGTTACCGTACTCCAGGATCTTGTCTGGACTAATACGTGGAAGCCGAGAAGTGACAAGCGCAGTTATGCGAAGTCCTTCTTTTATAACTGCGGTCTATACCCCCTTATGTGAGAAGTTCTGTGTGCCACCAGGGACTTGACGGAATCTGCTTTGACTCACCAAGTATGGAATATTCTCAAGCATAGCTAACGAAGGGTCAGACCGCGCATCGGGAAGAGCGTACACGAGTTCTTCACGCAGTTTCTCATGTACTCTACGATTATTCAGTATATGATACAATATGATAGCCAGGGCCTGCGAAGGAGCATCCGTTCCAGCTACCATAAGGAACAAAGCGTCATCCGTTAATCTTTTAAGGGTTCGTTCCGCGACTGGGTGCTTTTCGTTATGCATGAGCTCGGAGAAAATACATGATTCTTTGATCCCGTGTCGGTTCGTCTCATAAACGTGCTTTACACGCTGTTTTACTGCCTAAAGCAACTGTTAGCAAAGTCCAGGCTAAAGAAATATTTGATATTGCAGCAGGTCGTACGCTTTCCATAAATTCTATATGCCGGGTTGTTGGTACCACAAGTGAGGTTATCCGAACAGGGAGAGCGCGAAAAACGCGAATTAGAATGGGGAAATGCCTGGTGAGGAGGAACTTTCCAAACGCTCCAGTAACTCCATCTTTCCACTTGTCGTCCAGAACCTTCTTTTGAAGCACGTTAAAACAGTTCGACTTTCCAAATGCATACTGGGAAACAATATCTACTGCAAGAGATACGAAACATTGATGTAGTTCCAAAGGCTCGTCATCCTTCAATGCGTTCCTTATATGCCTGCAAAGCAAATTGACTTTCTCTTGAATGACTGGCTCGAGGGTTCGAATAGCCGGTTTGGACAGATACGGACTGAGCATCCCCCTTCTCAATCGATGGTGGTTGTATCCAGCCGTTGAGAACAGCGAGTTCGGAACCCCCGCAGACAGGAACCAAATATACTTATCCCGTTTCATAGTCGGTCCGGTGTAAATAGTGTTGTAGTAAATGGGGTCTTTAACGTGAAGCTCATAGGGGTTGATTCGGACAATTGGCCCGTACTTTTCGTGCATTCTATCAATCTCCCACATGAACTTGCCACCACGGATCACATCGAAGTACATTTCATACCATCGGGTCATGGCGGCCAGCTTGGGTCCTGGGAACTGAGATAGGGGAGAAAAATAAAGGCGGTATGTAACCAGGCATATTCCGTAAATACCTGAAAAAGTGAGGAGAACAAGGAAATAGTTAAGTGTTGTCATATGAACCAACTCAAAGCAACTGGAATCCATCCTGAGTGTTTTGTCGTCTGATAGATTAGTCGAAAGGTAAGAACAATTGGGGATTGACATTAATCAGATTCAAAAAGTTACTGCAGGGTACTTATTCAAGATGTACTAACTGAATCGAAAATTTCAGTTAAAGTAGTCCGCAGCCATGCAGACTACCTAGCAGCCACGTACCCAATCGTCGCCTATTTCTGTACAGCACGATAGAGGGTAGTGGGACTTTGACTCGCCGAAATATTGACTGAGTAAGGCGATGTGATGATGGCCAGGAGTGCAACTACTATACTAAGATAAGCGTAGTTCTTTGCGAAACAATTATGAACTCCATCTACGTGAGGATGACCGTGAAGATCAAGATACGGCGTAGTGATCAATGGTGCTCAGCTCCAAGTATAGAAAAGCTCTTCATCCACTGTATGTACTCCAAAGCTCTGTATTTGCTCCAGTAGCCATGAGACTTGCCACCGTACCCCGCTCCTCAACAGTTTAATATTAACAGACAAGACAGAATGGAAATTATCTTGACGAGTTGGTGCAATCGATATTAATATCAATAACAGTCATTATTTAGCAAGAGGCCTCCTAAAGCCTAGACATCAAAGCGTCAAATTTCTTATCAAACTCGTCCATTCCTGCCCTAAACAGGCTGAACCCTTCAGCCGAGCATTTCTTTTGGAGGGTGGACTCGAATCCTGTCTTCTCCTCGTTAACTCGGTCGGCCACACGTTTAGCAACAAGAGTACCACCGGGAACGGCCTTGATGAGGGGGACCTAAAAACCTTTAGCTAAAATCTACGGCAATAGGGCAGTTCAGAGAGAGCGTACTTTGGTAGAAGTAGCATCAATAGCAGTTGTCAGGCCAATGATCAGTCGTTCAATATGAGGTCTTCCGTCAAGCTCGTCTTGCTTAGATAAAGGAGCCATGCCCTCAAATCTAGCCCGCCCCTTTTTGGCCATGTCACAGACGTCATAAATATCGTTGGTAACGGACATGAGCTCAGTAATACCTCCTGGCGACTGGGCAATCCTCTGTGAAAGACCTTCGATAGAAGCGCTGATAGGGTCGAGGTCGCCGATAGCCTCAGGGACAGAAGAGAAAGTAGAAGGGAGGGCAACGACCTGGGCTGCAAGGGCGGCAGCCGCCAATGTGAAGTATTTTGCGAACAACATAGTGTTGAGAGTGAGCTATTGACGTAGCACTTTGTTGGAACGAATTATCAATGACTGAGAAATGTAAGGGACAAACGTAAAAATCATGCTGATTACAGAGGGTATATGGGTGGATTTATAGGCATGACTGACGCTAGAAGCGCCAAACAAGGGGACGAGCTACTCTGGCCCAAGCAATCAAGAGGAGGCTTGATTCTTGCCACTTCACTTGCCAGTTGGTATTAGGGTATTCATTTTGGGCTGGCTGGCTGGAAATTTCGTAGATCCTCATAACACTTGACTCCTGCAGGAGCTATAACTCAGAGAATGCGCACCAGTGTTGCCTCGAAGATTTGAAGGAGACAACTAAATGGCCTTTCCTCAGAGATGGCGCCCTGATAGACATGTGTTCCTCTCGAGCATGGCTTGCAGATTAGTTGGCTGTTAAACCGACTATTTGCATGACAAGAAGTTTACTTCTTGCTGTGAAGGTCACGATGTGGTAAGATTTAACTAGCTGGCTCGCCGTGGATGAAATCCCTGGCACAGGGTTGGCGGGACGGGACCCATCTTAAAGCCGCGCGCTAACCGGATGCGGCCAAGTCAGCACATCACTTGAAAATCAACACTCGAACTTCATCTTCCCAATTTTGGGTCTTCCAGTGGTTGGCTGGGCGTCTGCTTTTGCGTCTACAGGAGGAGATTATATGGCCCATATCGAGTTCGTGTATGGAATGCAAATGCAAAGGATAAGAATAGTTTCGTGGTCCCGTTACCAAGTCCCTCCCACACCTTCCCTGGACTGTCTGTCCCAATAGCAGGCGTGCATCCAAGCTGACGGAGAACGATAACCAGACCTGCGGATATGGTAGGGGTTGGACAGTTTACTGAGCAAACAGAAGACACATAGGAGAGCGGTACAAATTGTCCAGGAAATTCCAATACCCTCTGGTATACTTCGTATTCCGTACGAAGTATGAAATCTTTCCGGTAATTTGGCCTCCTCCTGAACCCGACTGGAATTACACCCTGTGGTATTTTTGCAGAATATTACGAAGTACTCCGTACTATGTGAAATATTTCGGCCTATAATTAAAGATGATCATATATGGGACATCAAGGGACTTTCGGAGTACATCGTCAACTACAGTTACTTCGAGAACATAGTCAATATTCGTACCTGTCCTTTGACTCCACGTCAGATGCAAAGATAGAAAAATAGTACTCCGTAAAGCACAGTCTCCAAGAAACGCAACAGCCGAGTTTGACTTTGAACTCGCGGCACTGTAAATCTATAATGACTAATGACAACTGTGTTTATGAAGAAACAGAATGTAGACTGGTTATTTTCCCCAGATCTTATAATGACCGCATAGCGATACCCTTTACTAATCCGGCGAGTGGGGGTTAGCAGTTGCGAGGGCGGCGGTTCTCGCGCCATGTGGCATAAAAGTTGCTCTAAAGTACCTAAAATTCACTGTAATCGCTATTCATCCGCCTTGTTGTAAACCTGACTCAAACTGTATCTCTTTCAGTTATATAAATTGGAAGCATAGATAGAGCATTATACGGAGTACCTAGATGGCTATAGATTATTCTTCTCCTTGGCTCCTAGTTTTGTTGGACTTCACACCTAGGCATTGATGGATATATAATCACAAAAAGGAGTTTAAGCCTTGGATGCAACTAGTTATGCCAAAAACATACGTTTTACACCAGACTCATAATCCGGATGACGCAACAAACAGCAGCATTGACACTATACTGAACTACGAGGTAATCGACGGACTAGAGACCACAGGCAAAAGACCCGGGATCTGCAGAGTAAGACTAATGTCTACTCCGTAGCAATGAATGTAGATTAGACAAGATACTCAGCAGACTAGGCATATATTCGGCTTATGCACCTCACTGGCAATAGCCGGAGGCGAGTGACCGGATAAAGTGCACGGCCACTACACTGTGCTGGAAGTTTTGCACACCATAGAGCCTCTTAAGGTTAAATCGTCAGCATTGGATATGGGCCCGATGAAAGATGCATGTTGGGCCGGCCGCGACGGAAATGGGCATGGGCCAAAAAGCTCGTTGTATTGCATGTCGTTATGCATAAGGCCATATAGAATGGTGCCCTGTGCCTCGAAGGCATCTCTCCGTGGGGTAACGTAACCCCCACGTGCGTACTTGCACGTTTTGAGTTGGGAGGATGTTTTTTCGTAGGCCTCTTTTAAATACCGATTTCACTAGCACTAGCTATTGAAGTTTAGTCCTTTCGTATACGGAGATCCAACGCGTTGTAAGAGATGGGCAAGTACCCCAAATTTCAGGGAACGCGAGGGTCTATAGTGGTCCCAGCCCTATCAATTGTTAACCAAGTGTGAACATAATGGCCTCCATCATGCAACTGTGTATGATTCATCGTAGTTAAAATAAGGTTGGCTTGGCCGATTATATTTCAGAGCTCAGCTCCCTCTTTTCGCACGATGTTGAAGAGGATATCAGACCAGTATCAAAGCTAGCTAAGACGGTATGAATCGGAAGGTTGACACTTCTTTTATGCGCAAGGAAGCGGTCCACTACCTTATTAAGGCTTGATAGGCTCTTTTCGGATAGTTTGATTAACACGGGACACCTTTGGGAGAGGGGGCTGCTTGACGAGGGAATCGAAGGATGTAGACCAAAGTTAGTTTTCGTGGGTATTATGTTTTGAATCATATTCCTAGCTCATTAGATCTTGCGGCGCGATGATTGAAGCAAGCGAATACGTATTATTTAAATCGTGAGTGTCCAAATCTCGTCTCATCATGTTGCAATAATGATACAAGTACTCCGTACGCCTATAAATTCGTCGTTTCTCTTCGGCTTTGCTTCATAAATGCCACGCTAACCCTCTCTAGGTTAGTATACCACGTGATCCATTAACAGCCCTGGAGACTCAAAATTATCGTGACAAAAAAATGACAAACCGTTTGTTTCAACACGGCGTTTGATGCGAGTAAGAAACTAGGGAAAGCTCCCCAGCTGTCGTGTCACCAGTTGTGGTTGCAAGGGCCCCTCAATGCTGAAGGGTTCCCCTTGTCGCATCACTCGCCAAACCTGGGGCTGGAGAAGAGACACTCGGGAGGGATGTCGGTTTCAAGCCGAACCCCAGGCCTTCCCCGCTGAAGCAGACGATGATGAAGAAGCATCATCATCCTCGCTGTCCGTGAGAGTGCATCTTGTGAGCATTCTTTCTTTTCTCTCAAGCCGCGTAATTAGCTGGCGCTGGCATTTCTCGGTTCGGAAGTTGACGAATTAATTCTCAACGTATGCTTTTCGTGATCCTACATGACCATTCAGCAGGTACGCGAAGTAGACTTCCAGCTCTGAACCATGGACTGACGATCAGCTAGGGGAGGTCTGATTATTCTCTCACCGTAGCATATACTTATATTAGTGTTGCAGTCAAGGTGATCAAGCCTCTTACTCCGTCTAGTGTCTATTAATGAAACAACGCAACATCACGGGCGGCGATGGGCTAAGTATACTATACTATAACCTCATATACTGAGCATGAAGTATATACATGGGTCAATTTACAGAATCAACGCACCTACGGATGATTTTTGGGATGTAGAAGCACGTATGTGAAAAGAGGTCAGCTGCATATATGGAAGTTATTCTTGACCGCGAAAATTAAGATTTCTTTGGGTCGGATTCGGAGCATTTTGTGTGGCTCTTCGGGTGATGGGATTTTTCCACTCTGCAGCCAGTCAGAAAAAAATGTGACAAGAAAACCTTTCTTGACAATGCAAGAGGGCGGGTATTCGAAAATAATAATCCAGAAAAAGGAATGGCTTCGAATATGTGCAAG
>OJKM01000146.1_pt1 | contig 12146 bp, 12 predicted proteins | sample 1596631 | NCBI WGS metagenome assembly OJKM01 (sample SAMEA3904683, study PRJEB24821) | metagenome | biome: Builtin; feature: hospital; material: surface | place: USA | collected 2013-06-06 | reverse complement strand
ATCTACACGTAAGGAGTCGTCGGCAGCGTCAGATGTGTATAAGAGACAGTCTCTGGCCTGGAGCTGCTGCTGCTGCTGCTGCTGCTGAAGCTGGTGCTGTTGGTGCTGCTGGCGCTGCTGCTGCTGTGGTGGCTGCTGCGGTGGCGTGTTGACCATGAGCTGGAAGCTCTCCTCGGTAGCTGGCAGCTTTGGTATGTAGTGGTTCGGGTGAGCCCGCCGGATGTGCTCCTGCATTGAGCGGTACCGCTTCTCCTACAGAACGGTCAGTATCCATCTCGACGGGTAGAGCCATCGGCAGCTGGAGCTTAAGAGACGAGGACAAACCCCTAGACATCGCTTGCGGCAGTTCGAGCCATCGTTGTTTGCTAGCGGACAGACGACCTCGTTGGTGGCGTCCGAGACGGAGAACGAGCTTGTAAGAGACGGCCGGGGCATGGCAGCAGCATCAGGGCATCGGTCACTACGCAGAGGCGGTCGTCTCGAGTGCGCGGGCGGGCTGGCGAGCTGGTCGGGTCGCTGCTCAAGCTGTGCTGGCGGTTTTTGCTCGAGGTTGGAGTTGAGGTTGAAGTTGAAGTTGGAAAAAGCGCCAAAGTGGGAAAAAGCGCGGGGAGCGCCCGAGCTTAGGGAAGCTCCACTCGCATGCACCGGCTGCTCGGGGCACGCCCTTCCCCCGTACTAGTGTTGCTCTCAGGCTACGGACTTTGCTTGAGTGTTAATGGGTGGCAGTACGAGAGGACGTGGCAGTAGGAGGTGGCTAGCGCCGGTGCCAGACAAGCATATAAAAAGGCGACGAGCTCGGAGTAGATATTATGGCATTAATTGACTGTATGGCTATATAGACACGATTCATGAGAAAAATGTACAGGCAGATAGGGTAGATGGGGGTCCATGGGCTACGGGTGGTCCTCGTTGGCCTTGCTGGCGACCTGCTTGCCGACCTCGTAGCTCGATATCATGATGGCGCAGGCCGGGGCGACCTTGAGACAGCGAGCTGCCCAGCCCCTGAACAGGCCCTGGAGCCCTTCTTCCTGCAGGATGCTGAGCAGGAAGCGCGGGATGGACCCAGACGAGCCCGAGGCCACCTGCTGTCTCGTCTTGCCCACGTCAAAGGGCGTTGTTACCAGCGCAGACACAGCCCCAGACACGGCTCCGGCTGTGAAGCTCTCGATAAACACCACCGTCGAGCTTGGCGAGTGAGACGCTGCTCCTGCTGCAGATGTTGCAGTTGCAGTTGCAGTTGCTGTTGTAGTTTTTGCTGCCGCTGTTGGGGTTCCTTTGAGCACTGGATCGACATAAGCATGTGGGAAAGCATGGCCTCGCATTGACTCGAGCTGTCGCTTGATGCGCTCGTATCCCCACCAGTACAGGCCAGAAAAGGGCACATCTCGCCACATAGTCAGCGTCAGACCTCGCCAGAGAGAAGTGTAGCCTTCTCGATGCACCATCTTGTTGAGATCTCGCAGCGTTGCCTTGAAGTGGTCTGGGCCGTGCATACCTCCCCCGGCCGGGATCGCCTGCAGTCGTGTTCGGAACATCTCGATCGGACTGATGGCAGATGCGGCTGCTATCCGGGCTACGGAACCAGCTACCAGCGGAGCCGCGCTGGCCGGGACGTAGCTTGCTACAGGGCTGGCACTGTCGTACCGTAGCCAGTCGTAGCCGGTAAAGTAGATGACGTTGGCTGGAATTGCCATGACTAGAGTGGGCGAAAGCCCTCGCCAGAGAGACAATGGGCCCTCATGGCGTGCTATCTTGCGTAGCCCGTCGAGGGTAGATGTATATGACTTGCGTTGTTCGACCACGCATGGTTGCGGTGACGTTATAGTAGATGTAGGAGCAGACGCACTGGACGTAGCAGTTGGTGGTGGCTGGTTCACCAGGCAGAACTGTGTCTGTGCATTCTCTCCTATCCAGAAGACTTCTCGGCAGCACGCCGTTACGCCGAGGTTGGGAGGAAGGTGTCGGAAGAAGGTGAGAGGTGATGGGGAGACAGATGTAAGCGTTGTAGGCTGTGGCGATGTAGGCAGCGAGGCCCGGATAACCGGTGTTTGCGCTTGAAGGCGCACTCTGACCACATCCAACGGTGTGACTATCATTGTCAGCTGCAATTCAATCCCGACAGGACGCAGGAGGCCATACCTAATAATGACGTGAGAAGGCTCCCCCAGGTGGCGGATATCATCTTCTGGCTGGTTGATATGTTCTCGTACTGCGCCGAGGCATCACTCTCACGGCTGCCAGCGCCGCTGCTCGGTCGAGGGGTCATCGTATCTATCGGGATTCTGTTATATTTGCTGTTTCTGCTGTTTCTGTCGTTGCTGTTCGTGTACGCTGTCTGTTCGCTGGAGTTGAAATTGCCGGTGCCGGTGCTCAAGGCACCCGCAGACTCAACGTCATGAGGCATTCATCCACCGTTCAGGTGCTTATCGATCACTCTCTTAGCTATCCAGAACTATCCGGAGGGTCGGAGGAAGAGCTTGTAACTCCGAAAGGGCGTGAAAATGTGCAGAAAATGCGTTGGAATGGGATTTTTTCTTTTCTGTTCGACTCATCAAAAAGGAAGAAAAAGAACCGTTAGGAAAGAAATTTAGATTGATAAGCCGGTCGGACCTCGGAGAATCTCTGATACCGCTTATCTGATTGATTACATAATCCCGACAATCGTCATGGCCGAAGGAGCGAGAGCTGAGGGTCCGTTGATATTCCATTTTACGCACGGCAATTAAAGCGATATAGAGACTCTGCATAGACAAAAATATGAGTGAAGTTCAGCAGGAAGATGAGCTTGAGTCGTTTCGACGCCAGTGGCTGGAGGAGGTCCGTACAAGACACCCGCCACCGCCGGCTCAATCGCAACAGCAGCCGGCATCAGAAGCCAGACCAGCGGAACGGCGGAAATCGCTGCAACCGCGGCCACAGGCACCAATACAGCTTCCACAGGATCTGGCAGATGAGGCGGATGAGGATGGCTATACCAAGGTTGACACGTCCGAGCTAGATGGGGAGTTCAAGTCGTTAGAGCTGGGAAGCGAGAAGACAGAGGAGAAAGCGCCCCAGTCAGCCCTTGAGCATTTTGAGCGAGCCATTGAGAAAGAGGACCAAGGCAGGTTGGGAGACAGTCTGAGCTTGTACCGCAAGGCTTACCGTGTATGTTGCTCTCGTTGATCGTAAGAGATACGTATACTGACTGGAACGTTCAGCTCGATGCCAAAGTTGACCAAGCGTACCGGGAAAAGCATCATGCCAATGCCAAACCATATATACCGCCAGCAGCATCGGTCTCGGGCTTGACACACCCGTCAACACCGGAAAAGGTAGATGTTGCGTCATTTGGCAATCTACCGATTCTTCCCGTGGATCCAACTATAGAAAACACGCCTCCTCCGCCGTGTCCGATTGCTCGTCTGCCCTCGGAGGTACTGATAGAGATACTGAAGCATGTAGCCCTGCTTGATCCGGCTCTGTTCTTTCGACTATCTCTTGTGTGCAAGCGCCTGGCCTACCATTTTATGCATGAACAACATATATGGCGTCGACTGTGTCAAGGAACCGAGTTCGGTCTCGCGTCCATGCACTATTCCTTTGCCTGTCAGATCAATGGCTCACCTATTGACAAAGGCTACGTCCTGGGCTCAGACTCAGATTCAGAATCGGATTCTCAGATTGTCCACTCGCACCCGTTCACAGCACAGATAACGGCTACAATACCTAAACCGCTGACCAGCTGGTCCCATGTTTTCCAGGCTTTTCCTCGACTGCGTTTCACAGGTGTTTACCTCAGTACAGTCAACTATATGCGTCCGGGTGCAAACTCAGCCATGCAGAGCGTTTCATGGAACTCACCCATCCATATAGTCACCTACTATCGATATCTACGCTTTTATCCCGATGGCACTGTGTTATCACTACTTTCCACCACAGAACCAGTCGAAGTTGTCCACCACCTCTCAAGAGAAAACATAGATCTCTTGGCTGCTAGCTCTACCGGACGGAAACATACAAGGCACATCTCAGACACTCCAGCTCCTGCACCTCAGGCAACCTCAACAGCAAGTCCAATGCCGCCTACCGCCGCCGCTGCGCTAAAGCACACTTTGCGTGGACGATGGAGACTTGCCCCGCCAACTCTAAGCCATACAGCCCCGGCACCCACAAACTCTGCTTCAACGAGTGGCCAGCCTTCTAGCCGCCGGCTCACCAGCGCTGAGCCCCCATCTGCCTCCACGTCGGACCCACGGGATCTATTCATCGAGACCGAAGGCGTAGACCCAAAGTATACTTATTCAATGCATCTTAGCCTGCGCTCTGCGGGCTCGCATAAATCAAAAAACACAAAACTTGCATGGAAGGGCTTCTGGAGTTACAACCGTCTCACTGATGACTGGGCCGAGTTCACGCTCAGAAATGATCGCGCTTTTGTCTTTAGACGGGTTAGAGGCTGGGGGCTGCCGGTATAGATCAGCCAGGCCAATAGATGCACAGTAGACATGAGATACTCGGCGCTCTGGAATACAATGTTCGACACCCTCAACCGCTTCCTATGCATTAACATTCGATATTCTCTCCTCTTCTTCCGCTTTGCCTCCTTCACCCCCTGCATGTTGCTGCCTGGCCGTCGTTTCAGGGGCTTCTGCTTGCTGACTAAGATGCTTTTCAGCCTCATCAAAACTCTATATTTACTTTCAAGATCGCCCTTTTGGTGATCTCGGTTTCTTTTGTCTACGACATTTCGACCGATTGTGCAGCGCATTTGTTTGATATGATGGCTGGAAATACTGCCCCCAACCCTGAAGTACCCATTGAGAATGGGGCTACTGATAAGCCTTCGGCAGACCCACCGGCTATTGAAGAGCCTTTGGCTCAGGAACCACCGGCTTCCGAGCCGACTATAGTTCATAACTCCACTGAACCTACAGTCTAAGAATCGACCACACAAGCGGAAGAAACTCAGATCGAAGCATCTCCAAAGGCTGCACTGACAACCAATGAATTAGCCTCAGAGTCAACATCTACAGAGTCAACAGCCACTGAGCAAATCTCCAATGAGCTGGGGACTGCCAAGTCTTCAACTCCAGGCACGACAACTACGGAGTTCACTTCTAAAGATTCTACGGCTGAAGATTCAAAAGCCAAGGAACTCTTTACCCTCCCTCTTCTAAGAGGCAAGATCACACTTGAGGATGCTCTCATTCAGGAGGAGGACATGCTTATTCGACTTTCTTTGGTTGACAAGCGATTTGATTTCTTTCTGTGGATAGTTCAACATAAGAAAGGGATCAAGAACTCGTTTCATTCCAACTGGGCTTAAGTTCACCAGAGCAATGTCGTGTTGGCGATGTTAGAGAGTGGCTTCACGGCAGCTTCAACGTTTGCGCCCCCATTTATGTGAACAAAGGGGTCACTTCAACTGAGAAGCGACTTCTAATTCGCTTTCCATTACCATACAAAATCGGAGAGACGAATTATCCGGGAAACGCGGACGAGAAACTCCGTTGCGGGGTTGCAACCTATGAATGGATGCAGGAAAACTGTCCGGATGTTCCCATACCAAAGCTATGGGGTTTTGGATTTGTTGATGGCCAAACGGTATAACTTAACTCGTAAAGTCATTTCCACTCTTGGAAATACTTATTGAATGGTTTCTAGTTCGTTGACCCTAGTACTGTACCTTTAGCTGCAAGGTGGTGCTGGTACTTCCGACGATATGTCTTGTGGCTTCTTGGATACACTCTACCTTGCCGATATATAAGCTGCATTCGGGATAGGCCTTTCGAGCAAGGATATATTCTCGTCGACTTCATAGCGGATCCAGGCGTACAAATGCTTTCCGTTGAATGGGAGAAACAACGCCAAGATGACTGTAAGACAGACCCTTTTCAGGGACCTTTCGCGCGTTATGCTTTCTTTAACTCGTGTACCCCAGCCTCGTATTGGCTCTTGGACTATCGATTCAGAGGGTCTGATCCATCTAACTAATCGGCCGCTTACCCTTCGATTGCATGAATTTGAGAACTTGGGTATACCTACGGGTATTGACAGAAAGACGACATATGTTACCTCAGAGGCTTACTTCCGTGACACGCTGTTTTATCACGATAACCGTATACGGTATCAGCCAAACTCCATGAATGATGAAGAAGACGGTCGTTCCCAGATGGCCAATCTTGCTATGACGCGAACGATACTCTCAGACTATACAAGCCGCGACGTCCACCACGGACCGTTCTTCTTTTGATTGACCGACCTTCACCAGAGCAACATATTTGTTGATGAGGATTGGCACATCAAGTATATGATTGACCTCGAGTGGGCATGCTCGCTCCCAGTGGAGCATTTATTTTCCCCCTGGTGGATGTCAGGCCGCTTTGTGGATGGGCTTACAGACGAGCATCTAGAGTTTTCACCAACACTTGTAAAGAGTCCACCGATATTTTTGAGGAAGAGGAGAGGTTACTGGTGCCTGCCCCTATTAATGGCGTTGAGCTGTATCGCACCAGTATCATGAGGAGGGGGCTGAGTAAAGGGACGTTTTGGTATTTGCCCTCACTCGACAGCCCGAAAGGGTTATATAACTTGTTTCACCAACATATGCAGCCACGATATGCTCAAGATTATCGCAAAGGCTCAGATATCCAAAAATTACATACAAATACTGGGCTGCTGATGCGGACGAAGTCTTATCCACAAAGATGAAGGACAAAGCGGTATATGATGAGAAACTAAGGGACTCTTCCGGAAATCTGCTAACGAAGAGTCGTCTTGATTTAATACTGGATTCTCTCAAATTTCATCCTTACTTGGCTTCATGGTCTTGTATATCCCCCCATGCACATGTGTGAGGGGGCGTATGAAGCTCTTGTACCAACCCTTGTATGCCATTATGGTCATTCGATGATTCCTCCCTTCGCGGACCCGTTATGCAAAATGTCCCGAGGATGACAGTTGGCGAATTGTGGCTGGGTCCAGCAGGCCTCTAGTGACTTCTGCTGAATTTAGACGAGCCTGTTCCCGTGTTGCTGCCTCCGTCGCTGCCTGTGCTTAGGTTGGGAGCTTAAAAGGGTTAGAAGACCAGAAAGAAAGTATCAATATGGCCCGTAAGGGAGTAAAATGGGAAAGGTGTATTAAACACAAGGACGAAATAAGACATTTCTTTACCTCTATGATGGTTCCACGTTTCCAATTACAAGCCCCCGTCGCTCCCTGGGCATCATTCCCTCCCAGACTCCATTGTGTTATTAAGCTAGACACTTCTCTTTGACTCATAAAAGGGACCAGATGGCGAGTTCCGGTACTTTCCATGAATATCTCAGTGTTTTGCTTGTAATCCTCAAATATACCCCTGGATAGATATCAGCCACTCCAAATTTATCACTAACTTTACAATAGTCCCCTTATTTCCTGTACTTTCTGTTTTTATCAATACCTCTGGATACATGGATTAGTTGGACCCTCCTTTTTAGTGCATGATTACAGCTTAAGCCTGGCTTTGTTTTGGATCAGACACGCTATAAATGCATGAAATTGCTTGCTTCCCTGTCTACATGGTTGGATTCGCGTTGGCAGGATACGCAGCATACCAATACGCTAGAGCATATTCTTCTACATACCGCTGATGGTGTCTACATTTCTTTACTTTTAGAACCGTCAGCCTTGCACTTGGTTTTTTTTGCCATGAGCGCTGTTACTGGAGTCTATCAATCCTTGGATAAGCTTGCGGGGCTCCTCGGATTCGATACAGTGCAAGCACTCCAGTTATGGATGGGGGGAACGTTATGCAAACCATACTGGGATGAATATACGCGTGGATGTACTGAGTTATCCAGGGATAAAAAAGCAAGGCTGGTAGACTGTCGCTCGGTACTGAAGCATCTTGCCGAAGGCGAAGCAAGAGGGGCCCGGAAATTTTCCAGCGACTTTCCAGATACGCCTACTTGGAAGTTCATAGACTGGCAGGCAAGGCTTCTCTACAAGATACAGTCTGTGAATCAAGCAGATAGACATGGCATCTTCTATGACAAGAATATGAATGAGATTGAGATGGCCACCAGAGCCTGGCAAGTGATTTTACGGCTGAACTTGGATGCGTCCCGTGAACAGAGGCCAAATAAAAGGGTGAAGGCAGCGGGGGAGTTTGACCACTGGCGAACCGAAGACAATGAAGCCATTCCTACGCCTGTTAATCCGGACGGTGGAGCCGCTTGTGTCGTATGGACGGATATTCCGACGGACATGGAAAATAACGGCAAGAAGACAATGATTACTCTAACCGGGCTGGTCCACTATACCTACGAGCAGTTTCTTGAAGAAATCTGCACTGGACTGCAGTTGAAGGAGTGTGGATATGAAATCGATGAATTATTTGTTGCTGATGACCCTATCTTCCGCGATTCTTTCAAGGAATTCTCGAAACGTGCTGCTGGTTTGAAGAGAAAGGTGACAGTTGATTTGACTACCAGGAATTGTCCTGCAGAATTAGATATACCTACGATCGAAAATGAAGATGCTTCGAGGAAGCTATTATTCGACATCATGGTTTCCGAAAAGGTGACCTCAGGGTTTGACTTGAAAAACCGATTCTGCAAATGGTCCTTGATACAAGAGGTGACTAAATCCTTTCCTTCACGTATTAACAGCGAGTGGGAGCTTTTGACGGGAGGTATTGATGCTAGAGGGGACAGTATAAGGGTGAGCAAGAGTGACCCCCCGATATTATCCAAGTTTACTAATAAATTATAGTGGTTACATGCATCAAAAGACTCCGACGAAGTCCAGGGAGAAGCTAGAGATGGACTCATACTGTGTGAGCCCACAAACGAGGACCTTCAACGATACCGTGAGCAGGAAAAGTGGATTGACAACAAAGATCTGCAGCGTCAGGGCCATCCTGAAGCTTGTAAAGCCCTTGGGATCCCAAACCCGGATATACCCCGTTTACCAGGAATGCTGGTCAGCGCCAAGTTCGAATTCTGGCAGCCTCTGGCTATAAAAGCCATCAAAGAATTTGAAGAAGGCTATCTCCGTGGGGGTATTCTTGCCGATGAGGTAGGAATAGGGAAGACTTTTGAGGCCATCGGTTTGGAACAATACGTGAGCCCCCTGGTCTAGTTTTATCTAAGTGTCGACTAACTGCATCTATAGCATTGGAACCTGAGAAAGGCTGCTCTGGAGTCAAACCTAGAGGTAGTCGCTCCTCGGCCAACTCTCATAGTCGTCCCACCAAATTTGATCCATCAGTGGGCTTCGGCAATCAAAGCCATATCGTCAGACCTAGTTGTGAAAATCTACTACGGGGGAAAACGCCAAACTAGCGCAGATGGAATAGAGTATCTAACAGATATTCTCTCCAAAGACAATGAAGTATTCTCTCAGACCGAGGAAGCCGCACGAACGACTATTATCACCTCGCTTCGCACCTTGACTTCGCGGCATGGGCCCTCTGTCTTGACAAAAGTACTTCGGAATAAAATTAAGGATCAAGATGAGTCTATCCCTTACACTTCTGTTATGGAGTCTGTGAATGACATAATGAAAGGGATGGAGAGCGCTCCTGAGTGGTGGTGTCATAATCTGAAAGGGCTTTTCAAAAGAGTTATCGTGGATGAAGCTCATGAAATAAGGAGGAAAACAATACATTCAGCAGTCACTTTACGCTGGTTGGAGGCTCCATCGGTTTTATTGCTTACCGCAACCCCCATTTGGAATGATCTCTCGGACATTCTGGGGCTTCTCTACCAGCTGCAGAAGAATGAGGATACCTGGTCAAAGAAATCTCTAGAAAAACTTGGTGTATTTGTTACTGACGCGTGGAAAAACACGGCCGGTGGTGAAGGGTTTGATCCCTGGGATATTGAATCCGACGAACCGGCTTCTTGTCTTCGATATACCTCGGAATCTGTTGAACGTCATATAATCAAAGGAGACATTCGTTTAGTCGCTAAGGGTGAGAGAATGAGGGAGGTCCTAAAAGCATGTATGATCAAGAGATCATACGGGTCTTTAGTTGATGGCCAGGTTGTGGGCAAGGCTCTACCAGCCGTTCAGAATATATCTGTCAATCTTGCGTTCACCCCGAAAGAGCAAAAAATATATGAAGGAATATTTGGCGACTGTGTGGCATCAGCTCGTAGCCGTCGACGGGGCAAGAATGAAGAAGGCGACGATGAGGGTAACGATGCTCTAGCCACCTTAAGCGCCCCAAAATTCAGAAGACTTTGTCTAGTTACAACTTGGACAGAGTTTGACCATATTATCTCCTCATATACAGCCAAGAAGCTAAATGACCGTCGAAAAAATGGAGTGTTGCATGCACATACGATCTTGTGTGATGTTAACAACGCAAAACGACAGAGGCCTTATCAAATAGCAGACTCTCCAGAAGGTCTGGCAAAAACCCAGATAGATCCTCTGCCTTCAAAAGATGATACCAGGGAGATACTACGGAGCCACTGTCGTGGTTCGCCAAAACTACGATATCTTCTACAACTAGTAGCAGAGTTGGTAATTCTACGCAAGGAAAAGTTGCTGATATTCGTTACCATGCCTGCTCAGGTCCTTTGGTTAGAGAGTGTATGAATTATCCGCATCATCCCTTGTCCTGGAGATCCGCTAATGTTACTCTTCAGGTCTTACACCTCCTTGACTTAGATGCGCATTCGTATAGGGCGGGATTGAATGTGCAAGACCGACAAATCCTGACTGATACATTTCACAGGTCTCCGGACAGATGTTATATCTTGATAACATCATTCTGGGTGTGCTGCACAGGACTAAATTTGCAAGGCCATTGCCGTAATTTGGTATTCTGGGACTCAGCTCCAATATCAGTCGAGCAGCAAGCCCTAGGGAGGCTGAAGAGAGTCGGTGCAACAAAGACAATCCGACTCTTTCGGCTGTACGTCGAAAATACCTTTAGCACTACGCAGAACATGAAATATATCGATCAAGCAATTCCGGGACTCATGGCTCAGCTGAATATGGAAGTATTTGGAAATAATAATGATGATGCGGGTGTTTGCTTGGGTAACTGGGTCATTCATGAGGGCAAACTGGTTAGGGCCAACGATCCATCAGTGGTTGGACTTCATTTAAAGGTTTTAGACGGTCAAGAATTGCTCACTTGCATTCTAATGATTCTGCAAGGGAAAGCAATACAATACGAGCAAGAGACTCTGATGTAAGTTTTGGATGGGCTGGTCGCTCCATATTCTGTGCATGGAAGTTAATTGAAGTTAAGCTTATTTAAACTTCCCGTTGTGTCTCCATTGACGGTTTTGGCAGTGATTTCGCCGTTACATACAGATACTATTAGTTATGCCATACCAATGAATGATGTCTATGATACTATCTTATAATTTCCACCACTGACCATCTCAAGCTCCCCGTTTGAAACCATCTTTCCCATAAACTGTTTAAGCTCCTCACTGCTAAATGGGAATCCTCCGGGAACAGCTATTTTTAACATCATAATGATACGCTGTAGAGGCATGGCTCCTTGGTTCGTAAGCATACCCTTAATGAATTGCCAGTACAAATCCATTTTCGCCATTGTTGCCGCTTCTGCCGCTTCCTTTGCCGCGGCAGCGGCAGCGGCAGCGGCGGCATTAGCGTCGGAGTTTGGCTGAGCTTGTGCTTGGTTTTGAGATGAGGCTCCAGGATCTTCATCGTCAGGTAGTGTTTCGAGGACAGTAAAGGTATCGGGTTGTTGTTGGATGAGAATGCGCTTGCTCAGCCAGAATAAGCAGGCGCTGCGGACAAGAGATGCAGGCATGTCTAGCTCATTGGATAGTTCGTTGACCGACTTTGACACTGTGGCATTCTCATCTGATTGGAATGAGTATATGACAGCAGCCTGCCATGTCGTCACCTCATCCTTGAATACGCGGTCTTCAAGGTCAAGTTCAATAGTAGCTGTTCCTAAGCCGTTCAACCAAGTTAATTTTCGGGAAGGTTTCAGAGACTCGAAACCTGCAGAATACTTTTCCTGCAGTGCAATAATTTCGGTGGGAATTTTAAACTCCTGTTCCTGGAGCTCAGGCCAATACAGACGGGATAGGATTTTAGTATGAATGCCGGCTGTAGGTCCCTGGTCAAGGCCTTTATCCGTTCGGATAACGGTGTCAATCCTCTTGGAGTCAAGTGCATCACGG
>OJKM01000145.1_pt1 | contig 12153 bp, 6 predicted proteins | sample 1596631 | NCBI WGS metagenome assembly OJKM01 (sample SAMEA3904683, study PRJEB24821) | metagenome | biome: Builtin; feature: hospital; material: surface | place: USA | collected 2013-06-06 | reverse complement strand
AAAAAAAAAAAAAAAAAGAAAGAAAGAAAGAAAGAAAGAAAGAAAGAGGAAAGAAAAGATACCAAGGTCACTAACTTAAGAGTTCATCAAAGACCCAATCTACCAAAGACAAATCATTTGAACCCGTTAACCGATACAGCTACATAGGTCGTACTCGAAACTACTCTGCACGAACACAAAATGCCCTCAAAAGTCCCAGAGGACGAATCCATGGTCGATGCGCAACCACTTGAAGACCAAGAAGTTGATGTAGAGCAGCAAGAAGATGTTGAGGATGAAGAGGACGAAGAAGATGAATATATAGCCAATGATCAGCAAAGAATAACCATTGTGAGTTTTCCAACCTTTTCCTTGCGTGGCAGGTGCATTACTTGTCGAGGGATACAATATTTATCAACCACACTTCTTTGAAATAGCTTCCTGGCGCCGTTGAGACAGCTGCCTCGTTCCAGTTCGAAGGCGAAGATCATACTCTTGGGAATGCGCTACGATACGTCATTATGAAAAAGTAAGATAGGAACCATATACCTGCTATGGTGTTTGCTGCGGGGATGCAACAAAATACAGGTCGAGGCTACCCGCTAATATATTTCCGATAGTCCCGACGTTGAATTTTGCGGATACACGATGCCCCATCCTTCAGAAGCTAAGATGAACTTGAGAATCCAGACTTATGGTGAGTCTTGCGTCTTCCTACGTTTTGCTATAGTTCCTGACACATTGAGCTACTTGTATCTACGTACCTAACTTCTTCCTAGACTCGACCAATGTATTCACAGTTCTAGAGAAGGGACTTAGCGACTTGATGGATCTATGTGATGTTGTTACAGAAAAGTTTACCTTTTCAAGGGATGCCTTCGAAGCTAGCAAGATGCAGCAATGATGCGGAAAATTATATAAATGTGAAGGATTCATTAGGATGGCATGGTTGTATCATTTAATACCAGTTTAGGCGCAAGGGTACTTTGGAACTGCATTAGAGGGTTTATTCAAGTATTTTTTTTTGACCTTTGTTGTCTTTCGGTAGTCTCAATACTCTAGTTGAGAAAACTGCGTAAAGAAAGTATAAGGAATATCAAGACAGTGCTAGGATATATACATTTCACCACCTTCATAGCAAAGCCCCACCTCACAATAGTACAAGTTGAGAAGTGTAGTTGTTTAATTTCGTCCCTATATTAATATTAGTCTAGTGACCTACTTTGAGTGAGACGGAAGGAAGATATGCCCAAACAACATACCTCCATGAAACCAGACATGAAGTTCTTAGGTAGTTTGGCTGATGGGTCTTCCTCAGCTCTGAAATATTTCATCAATTGGGACAACTGTTTCCAATAGTTCATGGTTTCCTAAAACACACACCAGGTCAGCATTCTAAACAGAAGAATGAATCAATGGATAGATCGGGACATGTAGCCCGAAGGGAATTTCCGGTTGGAATAATGGACTATTCTGGGAAAATCGTAGGCGTATATTCGTACCTGGAACTCGCTGTGGCTTTGGAATAGAAGAACATCGACGACTGGCAGCTGGTTTACATATCGGTGTCGCTCAAATTCTTGTCTGATCTTGGTTCGGATGGCGGAGACGGGAAGTTGAAGAGAGTACATAGTTTGGATCTCAGGAGACTGTACAAGCCATGAATGGATACCATTAGCATTTATTCTGTCATCAATGTATGGATTATCAATCATCACCGAGAAGGGCACCTTGCAGCCCTGTCTGTCAAGCATGCTGCGGAACCAACATCGAATGGATAGAGGAGCCAAGTATAACGCAAGCAAAGGGAGACTAACCGCGCGAAGCCATGCTCGGTATGATCTAAGTACTCTTCTCTGCGCATCTTTCCAATTGACGGCTACGAGTTTCCGGGGAGCGGTTAGTGAGTGTCCACAAAAGCGAGAGATTGGCCACTGGCAATAGGCTGAAACCTACAAGATCGCGTCCGCTGGGCCAAATAGGTTGGATTTAACACCATGGTGGGCTGCAGCTATGAAATATTTTGCTATAAACACAGCTGTGAGAGAGAAACGAAAGTCGGCTTGACGTTGCGGTTGTTTCTGGCTCGTTCAACTCACGATCGCCGACAAACCTTGGCGTCTATGCTGACTAAATTAAATACTTACTGGCAATGATAGATTGCGTCGCTATGACAGCAACGCAGCGAAAATTGCACCGCCGGTGATCTCAATCGGTCTAGCAGCTCATATAAAGTACATTTCTTGTTATAATGCTTTTTCAAGTCTCACTCTGTCAAGCTGCTTGAAGTTGTCTTTCATTTCGTTGCTTAAACCTGAGATCTTGGCGTTCATGAACTCTAATTGTGAATTCTTCGATATATCCGTACGGAGTACCTAATTTTTTTTTTTTTTTTTTTTTTTACTGATATCAAATCAGGAGAACAGGCGCATTCTCGATCAGGACATAACGACGCCATAACGCAAACGATTATTATGGCGCCAACAAAGCCGGCTGGCCCGTCGAAAGGGTCAAAGAGCAAGTCCTCAAAATCGAAGTCTACTTCGGCCGGAAAGTCCTCCACAAATCGAGTATCTAAATCGAAGTCCAGCAAAAAATTAGGCGCAAAGCCCAAACCAACGGAGGTCAAAGCGAAGTCACGCTCAGCGCCAGAAATGTTGAAAAAGAAGAAGAAAAGAGTGTATACTGAGAAAGAATTGAATTTGCCCACGCTGAACAAAATCACACCTGTTGGTGTGCAAAAACCGCGAGGCAAAAAGAAGGGGAAGGTATTTGTCGACGACCAGGTATATCTCCCATGTTAATCTTATAGCGGTCATTTACGTTGATCCCGGAGGAATGCATTTATAGTAACTATGATCTCAGGAGAGCATGATGACCATTCTCGCCATGGTGAATGCAGAAAAAGAAGGACAGATAGAATCCAGGATGATAAAGGCCCGGCAAATGGAGGAAATACGCGAGGCAAGGAAGGCCGAGGCGGAAGCCAGGAAGGAAAAGAAGAATGCAAAATTGGTAAGTAGTTTGCTGCCCGGCTGCGAATATGTTACTGGCATATAATATGTATTGTTTTGCATCTAACAGTTTAACAGGAGGAGACGAAAGCTTCACTTCGAAAGTCGCGCCGATCGAAAGAACCTAAGAACAACAACCATGACGAACAGAACGGCGCGAAATCTAAGAAGGGGGGAAAATCTAAAAAAGTTTCTTTTGCCTAAATAAGGCTCTAAAAATATGAAAAGGGGCATTCCCGCTACAATACAAATATACCCAGAGGCGGAGACTTCTCCTCAACCTTCTATATAAAGTGCGGTTATCCTTAACTCGAGAGACAAAAGAGGGTCATTGTCAAACCGAGAGAAACTCAATACCTATAACGGAATTCCGTCACCTGGATCTCCGAACTTTGCAGTGGGATGGAATATAGTTTGATTAATACCGTAGGGTAAAGGATGCGGTTATTCTCTGCCGTCCGGGATGGGCATATGCAATTTCCGCCTCATGGGCGTGAAGTCCGGATGGGGACCATCAACTCTTTCAGGAGATGCCGCAGGGTTCAAGTTACTCTTGCTCTCCATCTCCTCCTCCACTACTGTCAGTGGAGCATCAAGGTCGATTTCAGATACCATTTTATTGAGAAAATTGACAACCTATAATCCATAGGTTAGAAGTCGAATCTCCATGGGCATTATGCATGGGTGGAAGACTTAGTGGGCGATGCTCAGCGGATGACATAATTGAATGAAATCGTTAGTAACTTACAGGTTTGGTGAACCATCTTCCTCCTCCGTACTCAAACCAGCTTAGATGACCTCCCCAGGAAGTAGTACACATTACTGCGTACGGGGTCTTGGTCATCTCAAGGTATGGTAGTGCTTCTTTTGAGGAAATCTAAGCCACGATGTTAGTACCTCGACATCCTATTATAATGGGCAGGGTTTGATTTCGTACCGCGTCATCTTCCGCCTGGATGGCAAAAAGAGGGATCTTTACTGCGAACAGTGAGTCGATGGAGGAAGCATCGCGATAGTAAGCAGTTTCAGTGGGATAACCCCAAACAGGCGCTTGTAATTCTCTGAGAGACAGATAAGCAAAAGCTTTTGGCTGGGTTCAACCATTAATCGGACAAACTTACCTATCAAACTCGTGAAGATAGGTGGTTTTCCGGACTCGTTCAACATTGACTCGAGGGTGCTCCCGTAACTTGTCAACATGTCTTTATACACTGGTAGTTAGAAATATGAGTCCTGGTTATATACGGGGTTTTTGCGTACTGTTCAAAGAGCCGCCTCATACTCGCCCCCATAGTTTTAGAATATATCTGCAATCCCACCCAGGTCCTTTGCAATGCCAGGGAACTAACTTCAAGATTCCAGGGATTTGAGCAGACGACTGCCGCCTTTAACTGGCAATCCTCGCCTTCCTCTCCAACATACTAATCGTGTATATATGTATATCAGTAACCTGTATGGGCCGTCATAGATAGCAGAGATATAATAATGACATGGCTTACGTTTGTCAGGATATTTGCGCCCAGTGAGAATCCAATTCCAAATAAAGGGCGGAAAGGGAAGTTCTTTCGTAACCAGCGTACGGTCTGTCGAACATCCCAAGTTGCGCGCGCATTGTATAATATCGAACTTGTAACCTTGGAATTTGCACATCCTCGGAAGTTAACAACACATACTTCCCAGCCTTGCTTGTGGAGCGGATCGACTATATTTCGTAGGTATGGTTCGTGTGATCCACCGGACAAGCCATGTAAGACAACAAGCATGGGCTTCTTATCGTCAGACGGGAGGGCTGAGAATTCCTCCTTTGTAAAGAAGCTTGTGCGGGGAGATGGGTGTGTTGAGTCTGGTGGAGTAGAAGATTCAAACGTGCCATTATCAGACTGCTCAGAAGTAAGGGAACTGCTTGTCTTATTGACGTCGTAAGGCGGAACAACAAAATCCACTTCAAAGCTCCCGCGATAGTCGGGGCTGTCCCCTTCAAACCGCCATCGCTTGTAGTAAACCGGAATATCATCTGTTCTCATAAGGGTCCATGCCGTCTGCAAATGCCCATTAAACAAGAAAGGATTTAGCTGGCAGTCAGCGGGTGTAGCAGATTTGCAGAGGTCAGCAAGGGAGATGTATTTCGACTCGTCCACTCCAGGGCCTTTCTTCTGTGGTTTTCGTTTTAAGATGACAGATTTCCCAGCATGATGGAAGGACACCCTCCCATTAGGGAGAAACCAGGAGAGAATTCCCATCTGCGTATTGCGTAGACGCGATATTTTGGCTTTTGGATATGCCACAAGTTGTCTTCTAATGTCTGTTTGCTATCCAGACGGTTGGGAGGGGTATATAAAAGTGTTTGTCAAGATCCTGCGGTGAGCCACGCTAAAACGAAAAGGGTCAATGGATAAACAATAAGCAAGACCGGCTTGTATTACTGCAATCAAATCTCTATGAGCAGAGCTGGGAGAGGGAAAAAGTTGAACAAGGGCCCTGGAAGATATAAGACTTGGAATCTCCGAGCTTATCTTATCAAAGCTTCCATCTTTTTCTTCAGCCGAGGCTCGGACATAATTTTATGCCGGTTTTGTGGAAGAACTCTAAAAAGAGGTAAATTTTATGCAAACTTTAACTAATTTCTCTACCTACAGAGTTGTTGGAATGCCACGTGAACTGGGGGAAGAGGGATAACAAAGGTTATCATAATCGTTATCTACGGGAGACTTCATTAACGTCCTGTATATCGTGAAAAGCAGAAGAAGGAGTAGAAGAACAAGGAGAAGAACAAAAACAAGAGCATCGAAGAGGGCGGTATAGAAGGAAAGCGAACACTCCTGAGGGATGGGAAGAAAACGCGGCAACATCTAACAAGTTGGCAGGAAAATGATGTCACACGAGGCTCTCTCGTGCTGTTATTATACAAGGTAGTCTAGAATGCCATTTACGTCGCTGTCGCGGTGCCTTGGTATCGAAGGATTGCTGGTAGCTATCATGATGGTATGCATGTTTATCGAATAACGGGGCGGCTTTCTCTTCTGTCGGTTCGATTATCGTGTTTGCAGCCTTAACTTCCTCAACTGTAGCTCTAATTTCGTACTCTCCAGCACAGTGAATAGTAATGCCTAGGTTTATTTGTCTCTGTTCCCTGGGGCCTAGAACCGGAAGTGCTCGTTGAAGCATCCCTGTACAGGATAGGCGCCTTGATAATTCAAGCGCAATTGTATATGGTTGGTTGCGCAAAGTAGGCTGAATCCGGATAATGGGATGAATTGGCTTTGAAGAGCGGTTGAAAAGCGTGGTTTGAAGGTTGAAGAATGTGTCAGTTGAAACGGAGAATCTTGACTGTCCTGTTTGTAGGATAGCTGGGTATTGGTCACTGCAGGATTCCTGGTCGATTGTTTTCTGTAGCGGCAGAAGATTAAAGCTTGGCTCTATGTCGTCTACTCGGAGTGAGCTGATCATACGATTGGTTAACACAATCGCACGGAAGTCAATAACTCCTTCACGGCCCGTAACCTCGTCCTTCCATAGCCCGTGGAGATTCTCGAACATCTTTTCACGAAGCCAGAATGCTTCTCTTTTGGCAGTTTCCGCCTCATAGCTAAGCTTATTAGCGCTAACTACAAACTGCCGCCTATTTGCAGCATTTAATACCGGAATTTTCTGGTGGGGATCATCCAGGTATATCCGTGGAATAACCAGGGCGAAGCGAGAGAGGTGCCCGGGTTGTAGTACATCAGAGACTTCCTGTAAATGAAGAGTCGAACTTCCGGCCTCGGAACGATCAATTTTTTCCTCAGTCGAGTCAGTGACCTTCAGATAAGCAGATATTGGGTTAGGCCACGAGTTTCGTAAATCTATAAGCAATAAGCAGTAGTCTGATCCTGTGTATTTCGATCCTAGTTGAGATATAACTGGTGATATCTGTGGATCATTTCGGCCACCGGTAGAAACAATCGAAGGGTCAGGTAAGGTGGCATATGCCGTTGGGTGCTTTTTTGATTTTATATCAGAGGATGCATCACCGATCCATCCAAGATGACCATTGAAAGGCAGGATCTCGCACCGGGAAATATTCAAGCTGGCATTGACGGTGACAGTCAAGGGTATACTGATCTGCCTGGTATAAAAAGTGTCTGGAAGTTCCGAAGGCGATGCACCAATACATGCATAATCAACTTGAATAGTGGCTTTTCTAAGGCCAGGCTTGCCTAATACTTCAATTGTAAACGTCTTTGATTCACCAGGGTCAAGGGATGGTATTTCTTGCCCTGGTCCGGAGGTTCGTAAACGTAATGGCGGCCGTTTCAACATCTGATATTCCAACTCGTAAATTTCTGTAGGCAGGTTGTCTTTGTTGTTTAATGCCACTTGTAGATGAGCTGTTGTAGAATCTTGAAAAGTAAAGAGAAGGAGATCAGCAGGACAATCGGATGTGTTATGTAATGTAATCTCAAACAAGCTAGTTTCCCCTTCTAGCATCATTATTGCAGATTGTAAAAGCGAGGAGCTTCGCACTTCAATCATGGGCTGCGCTTTGATAATATTCGCAGACAAAGTCGTAGTTTCTGGCGGTTTCCTCGAAGGTATTGCTCCTTGGGATGTATTCGAACTCCATGAGGTAGGCCGCGATAAGGAAGGGTCCTTAGCAGCTAATCCGCTGCGTTTGAGCTTGGTTTCCGCCACGGATTTCCATATCTTCTTGAAGATAGGGAATCGTCTTTCTCGGCAAAACTTTACCTTGACAGTGCATCCAGTGATTTTGAGCACACCTTCCTCTGCAGCTAATAGAGTAACCCCGATTTCCTGCAGACAGAATGGCGCAAGGAGAAGATTTGATGCACTGGCATCAAAGGCAATGCCTTCACCTTCAAGTTGTATGTGTTCAATCTCGAGTTCAAAGTCGAATGGGTTTTGTAGAATAACCCTTGCGGTTGCAGGCTCGCCAGCAATCAACGGTGCCTCGGCGGTTGGTGTAAGGGGCTTGGAGAATGCATTATAGATAAATGGTTCTGTTTCGCCGCCTTTTTCAGTACTAAAGGTAACCCCAAAATCTTGCTTCGTTCGTCGAACAGGAGGTTCTGCACCCGAAGGTTGTATCAGCACATCGCGAACCAAGAAATCATCCCAATATTCAGCTTCCAAATTTGACACCCCGAGCTTGTGTGCAACGCTGACTGTGCGTTTAACCGTATTGTATAAACGAGTTTGCTCGTCGGGACTCAGAAGTGGCCTGTTCTTCTGAAGATCTGTGGTGAGCATATATGTGCCTTTGGCGGCGTGTAGTAGAGCAACAGTAAACTTCAAAACGCCGGAAAAGTCAGGCAGTGCTTCACAGAAGTTGATACAGGATTTAAGTATATCAATCTTCAAAGCCAAGTCGCCATATGTATCAAGGGCAGAGTTCTGAAATGTACGCTCAATGATTGCCTCAATTGAGTCATAGTCAAAATCATGTCCATCATTCTGCCATTCGCTGTTTATCCGTCCGTTGGTAAGCTTAGCGCCATAAACCCCTCCAATAAGAGACAGAACCGATCTTAAACCTGCTTCCATATTTGCAGGGCCAATATCCAAAGCGTTGATGTCGAAAGAGGCATTGCTGAGGGCAGATAATCCTGCAGCTGGGTGAATGCCAATTTCTGCCGCACCAATCTTCCTAGCTTGTACAAGTCCAGGGATGAGTATTGAGAAAAGCTCCTTCAGAACGAATGCCCGCTTTCGCTCCATTCCTAGAGGCGATAAGACAGCAGCCACACCAATGAATATCTGAACCGCATCTGTCACAGGAACATCCGAAGATAGTGAAGATGGGAGTGCACGGAATAAGAAAGACGTTATTTCAGTTTTGCGAAAAGTGTTGGATTTTCTTTGTTGGTCGGGTAGTGACATGCGCTCCAGGGGTTTATTCAAGACTACATGCTGTAGACCGTCGGTATCAAGAGAACCATCGCGTACTTGCATGGTTGTCAGAAGCTTTGCAAGTCTTATGACTGTTTCCGAGAACACTAGTTGGGGAAGCGGTTCATCCGTTATATTAATAGCTCGATTGTAGAGGCTTAATATATAATTGGAAATGTCAGGAAGAATGCTCGCGAGGTTATGGAGAGCCAAAGATCTAGCTTCAGGTTCTGACTTTCCACGAGACTCGATGTTTCCTTGAGCTGGGGTAGATTTTGCGATTGCCCTGTCGCCATTAGGATAACATATGTGAGGAATCTTTAAAAGAAAACACCATGTCTGTCAGATATACATTCTAAAATGGAAGCAATCAAAGGGAGATTGCATACCTGAAAACTTGCACCCACCCACCCAAACAGAAGAAGACAGATCAATATCGCTTCTAAGGCCTTTGCATGCCATATATAATCACTCCCAGACCTGGCAATGGAAGCGCCTTCTATAAGATCTTTGAGGGCCTCAGGCCATAAGCCTCCTTGGAGATGCAGTATGCCGGTAAGAATATGAAGACGGCCCTGGAAGCGAGCTTTTGCTCTCTCGTTGGATGCAAGACTGGAAACGCCCACCACTGAAAATCGATCTCCACTATTTTCCTTGGACCCGGGTTTGGAACTAGAGCTAAGGGTTGAAGTCGTTTTGTTCGATATTTGGATTGAACGGGTAATTTCATCGAATGTGGTAGGGGATTCATGGTTGACAATTGGGGGCGATTCGGTGCCTTCTAAGGATTGTTCAGTTGGTCGTGATGGTAGATGTGCTGGCATTGTCATTCTATGGGAGACCTTGTCGGGTGACTTAGCATCTAAAGTCCGTCGTGGACCCCAAGATGATACCTTTGGAGATTCAATACTTTGCCATTGCGGTATTGATTCTGAGAATTTTTGTAGCCCTCCTAGGACTCGGGCAGATATGTCACACATTACCGTCTTCATGGTTGTGGGCCGTGATGCTTCCGGGCTGGGTATCCATATTACCTGCTCAGGGCCAGAAACTATGTTTTCTAATCCATCATAGTCGAAAACTAAGAGCTGTTGGAGTACAGATTTAGGGTAATCTTGGTTTATCCCATCTAGCTCTTGGATAAGCTGGTCAAGACCCTCCGGGGTAGGATGCTTATTGCGTTCAATTCCACTGGACTTCTTCTTGAGTGGATCATTTCTATCCCCCTTTTTTCCCCTTGCGATCTCTGTACCATCGGCAACTGCTAGAATGATAAGCGGCTCCCTGAAAAGCTCAAAAGGAAACACTTCTAGGTGGGAGATAGGGGGTACGGATATAGATAGGTCGTAGATAATCATTCCAGATGGGTAGGCAAGCGGAGAGAACGAATCTAGAATTAGTGAATGTTAGTTATAGGGTAAACCATTAATATGAAGCTTTTCCTTCGGTTTTGGAAGCCTAACGGCTTTTCCATACTCTTGCTTAAGCTCCCTTCTGGGCTCACATCCCCCAGACGAACTACATTGTGCGCTCGAAGTCGCTCGGCGAAGCCTAAGAACCTGGATCGCCTGATTCTACCGGTGGGAAGTAACAGGACCCGTAGGCGCGCCGGCGCAATAGGAGAAAGGGGGTCAATTGTCATTGTAACATTGAGATCGGAGGCTGGTCGTAGGAATTCACGGCTGGTCTGGATTGCGCGCGAAGTGGTGTTTAAGCATCGCAGGGGCAAATTCAGGTCATTAACTAAGCGGTAGGCAGAGGTCTACCGTCTCTGCAATCTGCAAATGCGTTAACAGCTCAGGCGTCTTCATCGATCGCGAGTCTGGCGAGAGTCCATCGTAGTTAACTAGGTAGTTAGCGTAGCAGTTACAGATTTTTGGGCGGTTCGTGTTGACATCACCAACTTTGCGTCCGTCACATGAGCTGGAGTTTGGTCGACACTTCGACGTTGTGGTACTTTGACACGTTCAAGAAACAAAAATAGCACAAACGCCCGTTTATCAGCTAACCACCAGTGCGGGACACAAAGGAGGTATTCGACGAGCTCCATCTATCTGATACCATAACTACTTTCTCGTTCACTGCTTCGTTTGGCCTGGAAAGGCCGCGAAGTAGGATCCTCTCTGCGTCATATCTGGCTGGAGCCTAGTAGTTCAGCAGAGGCGTACCATCCAAGCAACGGGGGATGAGTCGGTAATTGTGAGGCCTTGAACATATATTCTGAAGACCTAGTATATGTTATACGAATGACGTACTATGGCAAACAATATTGATTTCACCTCGCTGAAGGCGAGAGCCATTGGTTCTGGCTTTGATGAAGAAGCTGTTACAGTGAACACTAGAGCTCTAATAGATAAAGTGCTAGCACGATACTCTGGAGAATGGTGATTATTTTTCCTTTTTGATTGTTTAACCTATCCAGCACTGACGCTCTTGCTTAGGACCGTGTTGCGAGAACTCATACAAAACGCCTCGGATGCCTCGGCCACCAGAGTGGTAATCAAATTCGAAACTACGCCATCTATGACAGTACCTGCACCTACCGCTACAGACGACAGCTCACTAATAAAACATGTTATATCACACCATACCATAAAACGGCTCTCTCTGCGAAATAACGGCACTCCGTTCAGTGCCAATGACTGGGCTCGGTTGAAGCGGATAGCAGAAGGAAACCCAGATGAAACAAAAATAGGAGCTTTTGGTGTTGGATTTTACAGTGTATTTTCTGATTGTGAAGAACCATTTGTCTCCTCTGGCAAAGAGGCGATTGCGTTTTACTGGAAAGAAAACGCACTTTTTACACGTCGCTTACAGCTAGACGAGAGAGACTCCAGCCCTGACACGGTCTTTGTGCTTGATTATAGAAATACTACCTCGCCAATCCCGGGACTCATGCCTCTCTGCCAGTTTCTTGCCAGTAGTCTTACCTTTGTTGGACTAGAGGCTATAGAACTTTGGTTGGATGACTGGAACTTGTTGAAACTCTCAAAGAAGCTTGCCCCAGGTGTTCCAGTTATGATACCCAGAGACATATCAACCAAAACTCAGGATGGAATAATGAGGGTAGCTGATATAACCCGGGAGGTTGCTCAGCTGGATGCTGCTTGGATGAAGGCGGTAGGTTGGAAATCTCCGACTAATCCATCTAGGTACGAAGGCAACCGCGTACATGATACTACAGCGTCTCTAAGGAGTTTCTTTTCTCGACTCACTGGCTCATCCACGACTGATGATAAATATTCCTGTCTCTTATACACATCTCCGAGCCCAC
>OJKM01000143.1_pt1 | contig 12164 bp, 7 predicted proteins | sample 1596631 | NCBI WGS metagenome assembly OJKM01 (sample SAMEA3904683, study PRJEB24821) | metagenome | biome: Builtin; feature: hospital; material: surface | place: USA | collected 2013-06-06 | reverse complement strand
ACGAGATCCTCTCTGGTCTCGTGGGCTCGGAGATGTGTATAAGAGACAGGTCTCAAGTCTCCTAACTTCAACCGCGCTGGGGAACGAACTTATGGATTGCTCGAGTGGATTACCTGGTTTATTACCTTTGGAAAGGGGCCAAACAGGTCGGGCGCCGCAAGGGCCACTGCCGCAGCGTTGGGTAAGTAAATCTTTTATCAACATATTTTCCCGAATAACTTCTTTCCTTTTCTCTGCTTGCTGTACTATTAAGATCCTTGTGTCATCTGGTCTGGTCTCGATCTCATTTTATCGCCTCTGCAGACACGAAATCTTCGTGATACCATGTGTACGAGGCCATGCTTGTTCTACAGCGCTTGATACCCCTTTTATATACATATTTTATGATTCTCCTTGGGTTATATATATAAGCGATATTCTGTTGCAATATTTTCTACTCCCTTTAAGCCTATTCCTAATATTTCAGTCTCGCATCGATGCTTAGTTATGATGGTTGATATGCTAACAAATATTAACAGTTGCAATCGCTATATACCACTACACCAACCGTGGCCCAAAGCTCTAGACATGCATACTCTTCTTCTAATACGCGTTTTTTACTATTTTAAAATTGGGTTGCAATTTTTGGCATATATACGTTCTTATTAACAATAATAGCTATAATAAAAAAATAGTTTTATTATATACGAGGGTGGAGAGGTCATTCCACTTCGCTCTTAACTCTTCCATACCAGACTTTACTAATAAACGTGCGAATATTTCCGGTGTATAATGTGTGGCGGTATTTCGATTTGCAACATACTATTATAGAGGGTCAACTAGGAGTTTAAGTGCCGCGCCTCCTAGGCCGTCTACCATCCAATCTTGGGCTAGCCCTGTTAACAAGATCTTGATAGCGGTAAGGTAATCCCCTAGTGGAACAGCCGGAGGGCCCAAGGTGTCCCACTGAGAGTGAATAATTATAGTGACTGTGTGTCAAACATGACCTTCATATTAAGGTCCCATTGGCGGTCCACGCTGGGCAGGCTCTGCTCGCTACGCTCCCAAGTCAACAAAACCTTGCAGGAGGAGTCGAGAAAAATGGTACCGCAGAGCTGCAGATCTATAGCTAGTTAAATTATGATTATTTTTTTACTTTGACATTGCCTTGCTTTGAAAAATAGAACTTGGACCAAATTGAGGCTATGCATTGCTGAATTTGTAGATGACAACTAGTTCAACACCTAGTCTCAATCCCTTGCCTGCTCACGCAGATATATTTGACTCCCTTGTAGGGCTTAACTCCTTCACCTAAACCACGACTTCTTCGAGAGTCAACAGTCAAAGAGTCAACACGTATACCACTTGGTAGCCAGCCGCGTACAGAAAATGATACTGAGGCTGATGAGGGCATTAATAAGGCATTGGCCTGCTTTTTCCGCATTTGTTTGACTGTTGGTGATAGACCTTCCGTCTTCTCCGGTTGGGGAGTATCATCTGTCGTTGCCCCTGAAGCTTGATAGCTTGCGCCCCCAGTTAAGGTCTCGTCATAATACCCTCTGAGAGGGTTCGAAGTTAATCGTCGAGTACGATCTGTACCATCTCCATCAACTATGTCGTCATCATCATCAAGCTCATGAAGGGGCCCGAGTATGGTTCCTTTTAGCGTAGCTATGCCAGAGATTGATCCGTCTTTCTCTCTGGTAGGCACGCGCCATTCTAGAGATTCGTTTCCTGGCATGAAGGTGGCTTCTCCCCGACTCGCCTGGATATCGGTAATGTTCCGCACCGATGGTGGTATGGAAACTGTCACCACTACATCATCTAGGCTCGGAGACGACGAGCTACCGCCGATAGTTAAGAAAGAAGGGGTCGAAGTTCCAGATCCACGGCCCATCGAGTTCCCCATTCCCCCATTCCTACCTATACCAGTTCCGCCTCCTCCACTCCTTGAGGAAGCCCCAGGAAAACTGTTATTCAATGTTAGTCGCACTTCAAAATTTGAACCCGTAGGACCAAGGCCTTTTTTTATATCCACTGTAGCCGGAAGAAATAATCTTTCCATATGAGCAGACGGATTGTCCTCCTCAGGATTAACAGGGAGCAGGTTGACTTCGTATCCCCCTAATATAAAGCGTCCATCAGGGGGCACGAAGCTTAGTGCGCCTGGCTTTTCTCTCCAACGCGCCAGACGGACGCAAGGATGAAACACAGGTAATTCAATCTTATGCGCAAGACTTCTTTGACCCCCAGGAGCACTTAGGGAAAGAAGCAAATCCGGCACTCCCGATATCTTCGCCGTGAATACTATTGTACCATGTACCAGTGCTGATATTGGCCTGCCAGAGGGGGCAAATATAACCGATAGAGACTCGACTATGTCAACATACAGCTCATTTGAGGTATGTCGTACACCAGAACGTCTCCAAGGTATGGCTGGCGCATTTGCTCCGGCTACTGTGGGCGCAGTAGCAAGGGGTTGGCTTAGAGGCTTTGCAAGAGCGGAAGCCTGCGACGCACTGTCCCACCGCATATACATCGTTAGCAAACATGAATTTCATACAGGCGCGGAGAGATATTGTGGTCAATATTCACCCAGGCAATCCCACTCCGCTTAGGAGCTTGCCCATCCACCCAGGAACGTCAACCGCCTCCCGTAGAGCGTTCGGTTCAGTATTAGATACGACGCCAGCATCGCACATTTCATTCAGCAACTGTCCAACAACATCATAGCTATTCTGTATCTTCGTTCCGAGCAAAGGGGCGCCGATAAATTCCTCTAGCACATCTATTACTCGGTGGATAAATTCGAGGACGAGAAGCGGTTCTGCCTCGGTGCTGCACGAAACCAGGAATAGGAGATTTGAATGCGAAACCGAGAAGACTGAGACGGGAGGAGAGGTATCGGGAAGGTATACTAGGGACGGTCGAGGAGCCGGATGGGCTAGAAAGTGAGAGCGTATTGCCGTCGCGGGGGGAGGGCGCGAACAATAGGTATGTTCGAGTATTGGTGTGCTATTTCTCAGTGTCAGTATATATCTATTTGCTGGGAGTGACAGCCAAATAGCTCACTTTGTCTCATCATAAATATAAAGAGCTTCTATAACAGCGCTCATCATTGCGAACGCATCTGCCGTGGAGTGTGGGAGGATATAGATGTGGTTGAGATACATGAGGTTTAGTTATCCCAGTCAGAGCAGTGCGTGACCTCATCGGAGTTTTTGGGTTTTCATGATTTTTACAAGTACAACACTCAACAGGAGCTGCATCAAAGGACAACATCCCTTCGGTAGGTCCCTATACCCTGGTTTATGCACATAGTTGCTAATTTTCAATGGTTAGACGCTATCTTTTTTTTGACCTAATCTGCCATTACAGCCACCACCGATTAATATGGCAAGGCAGTCCGATGCGCCTTGGGAAATCAACCCCAAAGATATTGAAAAAACGATTGCACAGGATAAATATGATGACTGTCTGGCGTGCAGAGCTACTGGTATGGACTTTCCGTGTCTATGGATATACACCGGTAGTTTATAGCTAACTGTCTGGCTGGCTTGGTTGTATAGGGAGTCTGGCACTTGCGGGACTTGGAGGTTGGAGCTATTACACCGGAATGAAGAACCTACGTGAGCAAGAACAGAAGATCTTAGCAAGCGGCTCAAAGTACAGGATGGGATCGAGAAGGCTAGGGGTTATTATGATATCAACTTCACTAGTGGGATTGGGTATATGGAGAGCTTTCAACTGAATATCAATTAGGAGAATTTAGTGGACTGTACGATATTTTTATTATACGCCCATTCTCAAGAGAAATGCGTGACATTATAGACTGTGTGCCATACTGTGTTAGAGACGAAATTACGAGCAGGCTAACTCGAGGCTTTATTGGGTATCTCTGATTTTCAATGATGCTACCTATCTACATGCATATGATGAGAAATATAGAAAATGCCGTATAAGAACAAGGGCGAAAATAAAAGTCCAAAACGCCTCCACGTTAATGCATCGTAGAGCTCTGCATATCCATTCTATAACCCGTTAGAATGAGGGGGATTAAGGAAAGAGTATATAGACTATAGGAAGCGGCCTCGTTTCGGTCCACCAAATGGGTCTCGGCCGTTTCCTAGGTTCGAGATATCGAAAAACTCGCCAAAGTGGAATTTTCGTTTCGATCCGGCACCGGGCGTGGGGTCCCGGTTGATGGTGCGAGGGTTATGACGGTTCCCATTGCCGTGGCGGTGTGGTGTTCGAGGTGGACAGGAGTGCACTTCTAGCCTGACTGGGGGATGAGAGGGATGTGAGGTGGTGATCTGTGGGTCGCTTGATAATGAAGGAGAGCTATCCATGCCGGCTTTCATGTCGATATCCTCTTGCATGGGCAGACTCTGGCCCGCGGTGAAAGTGAAGGCCGCCGTCCGGGGAGGTACTATAGCAATAGGCTCGGAAGGTATGGGCATCAGTGGTGGTGGAGTTTCGGAGGGCTGTCTTGACGGAGCAGCAGCTTCAGGTTGTGGTTTCGAGGCGGTGGTATCAGGATTCGATTTACGGACGGCAGCCGGTGAGGCTGCTCGGTTGGTCTTGTCGGCATCGGTCTTATCATCATCACTGTCGTTTGAAGCTGTTCCAGCCATATCGATCTTTTCCATGACCCAGTTTCTGATCTTCTGTCCTTCGCCATCTGTAAAACCTATTTTCTCCTTGTCCAAGAAAGCCCGGAGGTCTTCGAGAGCATCCTGGTATCCAAGTTGCCGTGACTGAGCCTGATCTGATACCGCATTCTTGTAAAGGTTGGTAACTGATAAAGCAGCGGTCTTAAATGCTTGCAGGAGCAGTTCCGGAGGTTGTGCTGCCGTTGTAGACGGAAGTGATTTATTAAGTGACCGCATCGAATCCATGGCTGCGAAGCTGGACGATCCTTGACGAGGTAGGCACACGAACCCCCGCGTATCCCCTACAGATGGTTCAACAACTGCGAACTGAGAGTTATCGGGGCCCGTGATCGTTATAGCAGAATAGTTTTTTTTTTTTCTGGCTACACCAGCACTCAGATTTGTGTCTGGCGAAGTGGGGGGATTCGGTTTTCTGGACAGGCCACCACGAATCGAGCGGCCAAAGCTAGCAGAAGACGAGTGAGTCAAGCAGCAGCCGGTCGAGATAGGGAGCGTACGGCGTGTAGTGGCCGGGCGAATGTAGGTCGGGGTGACGCTGGAGTTCAACGAGGCCAGAGGTTGAGGTTGAAGTTGCTTTAGTAGTGGAGAAACAGGCGAAGAGACACAAGAGATGACTATTTTGGGCTGCGACGGCATTTGACGGGCTGGCGGAGACGCGGAGATTCCTTTCTCCCGGCCTCCTTCTACGGGCTGCCTAGACGGAAGGACAGCAGTAGAAGTGAGAGTGATGCTTTACTGCTCTTAGGAGAGTGAGAGCCAGAGTGTTTCTCTTTGTATGCTCACACAGCCATGCAGTTGATTACTTGGTTCTACCTTGGGAGTTGTCCTGGTGTTCTCGTGATTATAGGTAGCTTAGGTAGGGTCAAAGACCTTGTTAAGCACCTGGGCAGTCACTGAGTCTGAACAGTCACTGCACTCCAGTCACATCAATGCCAGGCACTTTGCCCAGCTGCATCTTAACTGGTGTGCATTTCGTCCTTGTAATATAAATACTCTACATTCTTCTTCTTCTTCTTCTTCTTTTCCTTTTTTTATTTTTATTATTTATTATTATTACTTTTTTTTTTCACTTTTCGGCGTCCATCTTTTTAGGCTTTCGGATTTTCTTTTCTCCCTCGGCAAAATATTTCTCCTTCCGGCTTACTCATCCTCCCGGTTTATCTGCTTACTCATCTATACCGACCAATCAGCGCGTCTTGAGCCTCTTCTTTTTTCTGTCCTGCCGAAAAAAGAAAAAAGTCTCGCGGTTTTGTTCGTTTCGAGGGTTTTCACCTTCTCAGCGTTCGCCATCCAGCTTCTTCTCCTCCCTCACACATACGCAGGAACAGGCACATACCCGGACGGCCAGGCCATGAGCAGTCGCGCTCCAGATACCTGCGTTTCTTCCTGCTTACCTACTCGCTACTAGATCTATTACTTACCTCTCTCTCGCCGTTTTAACGAGTCTTAGAGCGCGTTCCTCTGCTATAAATCTATATATTGACTCCCGGTGAGCCGCTGCCTGGACATGGCTCCGGTGCAAGAACTCCCCTCGACGGGCGATGAAGACGTCACGATGGTGGATGTTGCTGACTATCAGCCTTCCGATGATGCTCGGGACGACCAAGATATGAAGGTACGCTTGCAGGACGCGTTGAGCGGTTGCTGACGTGGGGAGAATGCCACCGTTACGGAAGATGGGATGCAGATATCAGGCTAACACTTTACACTCTTCTTCTGCTTTAGGAGTATCAAGATACACCTGACTACACGGTAAGCCACTGTCTATCACTGCACAATGCTGCGTTTCAGTGCTGAGGGTCGTAGGATTCCGATACGAACCCAAATACCACCGCAAGTAGTGTTGCTGGCGATACTGCTCCAGATGGCAGGAAACGAAGGACAGAGGCCTTCCAGCTACGCAAAAGCGTTCTTGGTAAAAAACACGGACGTCTTGACGAGTCAATGGTATGTCGTTCATGTCCATACCACATTATCGCATACTGGTATTGATACTTATTTCTCACTCTATACAGGAAGATGATTCAATTCGACGATTCCGTTACCTCCTCGGGTTAACCGACTTGTTCCGCCATTTTATTGACACTAATCCTAACCCCCGGATCAAGGAGATCATGGCCGAGATCGATCGCCAGAATGAAGCCAAGTCAGGCTCGAGAAAAGGAGCTACTAGAAAAGGTGGTGCGGCAGGAGAACGCCGACGAAGGACAGAACAAGAAGAGGACGCGGAGCTTCTGAAGGATGAGAAACGAGGAGGAAAGACTGAAACCGTCTTCCAGCAATCGCCTTCATTCATTCAGGGAGGTGAAATGCGTGATTACCAGATTGCTGGCCTGAACTGGCTGGTTTCGCTACACGAGAATGGTATCTCAGGCATACTAGCCGACGAGATGGGTCTTGGAAAGACTCTTCAGACCATTTCCTTTTTGGGATATCTTCGACATATTTGCGGAATCACAGGCCCTCATCTCGTGGCTGTTCCGAAGTCAACTTTGGATAATTGGAAAAGGGAGTTTGGTAAATGGACACCCGACGTCAACGTCTTGGTTTTGCAAGGAGCCAAGGATGAACGCCACCAACTCATTAACGAGCGCCTCGTCGATGAGAAATTCGATGTGTGCATCACCAGTTACGAGATGATCCTTAGGGAAAAGTCGCATTTGAAGAAATTCGCCTGGGAGTATATTATTATCGACGAGGCGCATCGAATTAAGAATGAAGAGTCATCCCTCTCACAGATTATTCGTGTGTTCAAGTCCAGAAACCGACTCTTGATCACGGGAACCCCGCTGCAAAACAACCTTCACGAACTATGGGCATTGCTAAACTTTTTGCTCCCTGATGTATTCGGTGACTCTGAGGCCTTTGATCAATGGTTCTCTAACCAAGAGGCAGACCAGGACACAGTCGTTCAGCAGCTACACAGAGTACTTCGACCGTTTTTGCTGCGCCGAGTGAAAAGCGATGTGGAGAAGAGCCTGCTCCCAAAGAAAGAACTCAATCTTTATGTCGGCATGTCAGAGATGCAAGTCAAATGGTACCAGAAGATTCTTGAAAAGGATATCGATGCAGTCAATGGCGCCCAGGGTAACAGGGAATCCAAGACTAGACTTCTAAACATTGTCATGCAGCTCCGCAAGTGCTGCAACCACCCTTATCTGTTCGAAGGAGCAGAGCCGGGCCCTCCTTATACCACCGACGAGCATCTTATCGACAATTCAGGAAAAATGGTCATTCTAGACAAGTTGCTCAATCGTTTGTTTAAGCAAGGCAGCAGAGTGTTGATCTTTTCACAAATGAGTCGTGTTCTCGACATTCTAGAGGACTACTGCGTTTTCAGGGGTCACGAATACTGCAGAATCGATGGCTCAACTGCCCATGAGGACCGTATCCAGGCAATTGACGAGTACAACCGCCCAGGCTCTGAGAAATTTGTATTTCTTCTGACCACGCGCGCTGGTGGACTGGGTATTAACTTGACTACAGCCGATATCGTCATTCTGTTTGACAGTGACTGGAATCCTCAGGCCGATCTTCAGGCTATGGACCGAGCTCATCGTATCGGCCAGACTAAGCAGGTCGTTGTGTTTAGATTTATCACGGAGAAGGCCATCGAAGAAAAGGTTCTAGAACGAGCAGCTCAAAAGCTTCGATTGGACCAGCTCGTCATTCAACAGGGTCGCGCTCAGCAACAAGCTAAGAATGCGGCCTCCAAGGATGAACTCTTAAGCATGATTCAGCACGGTGCTTCCGATGTGTTTAGCTCTACTGGAGGCACCTTCGGCAGTGGCAAGGATATTTCCGAAGACGACATTGAGGCCATCCTAAAGAAAGGTGAAGAACGTACTGCTGAGCTCAAAAACAAATATGAAAAGCTCGGAATTGATGACCTTCAGAAGTTCTCTTCAGAAAATGCCTATGAATGGAATGGAAAGGACTTCACTAACCGCAAGAAAGACATCGGTTTGAATTGGATCAACCCTGCAAAACGTGAGCGCAAAGACCAGTCATATACAATTGGCAGCTTCTACAAGCAGACTTTCACAAAGCCTTCTGAACCTAAGCCTAAAGTACCTAAGGCGCCAAAACAGACTACTATTCATGACTGGCAATTCTTCCCCCCTAAACTTCAAGAATTGCAAGACAAAGAGACTGCATACTTCCACAAGGAGATTGGTTATAAAGCTGCTTTGCCTGAAGGTCCTGAAGAGTCAGTTAGTGATAGGGAAGCGGAACGTGAACTTGAACAGCAAGAGATCGATAATGCTGTACCTCTAACCGCGGAAGAGCAAGAGGAAAAGGCCAAATTATCCGCAGAAGGGTTCTATAACTGGAACCGACGAGACTTCCAGCAATTCATTAATGGTTCGGCCAAGTTTGGACGTACCAATTATGAAGACATGGCCACCGAAGTGGACAGCAAAACCCCTGAAGAGATTAAAGAATATGCTAAAGTGTTCTGGAAGAGATACACCGAGATTCTCGATTATCCGAAATATATCCGCATTATTGAACAGGGCGAAGAAAAGATGAGGAGAATGAATCAACAACGCAAGCTCCTCCGCAAGAAAATGGGACAATACCGTGTTCCTCTCCAACAGCTGAAGATCAACTATACCGTCTCAACTACCAACAAGAAAGTATACACAGAAGAAGAGGATCGCTTTTTACTTGTTATGCTTGACAGGCACGGTGTTGATGGAGAAGGTCTATATGAGAAAATCCGCGACGAAATCCGGGAAAGCCCACTGTTCCGATTCGACTGGTTCTTCCTATCCCGTACCCCTGTTGAAATTGGTCGAAGATGTACCACCCTCCTGAACACAATCGCTAAAGAGTTTGAAGGTGATACTAAAGAAACGAATGGAGACAACAAAGCCAAAGCACGCACACGGGATGAAGAGACTGAAAACGGTGATGATACTGGCCCAGCAAAGAAGAAATCAAAGGGAGCTGCTCCTGCAGTGGTAAGTTATAAACGGTCTTTAATTGTACCCTTAAGACAGAGGAAAACTAACAAGATAATAGAATAAAAAACTTAAAGCTGTTCAGTCAAATAGCAAAGCGACATCAACAAATACTTCTAGAGCCGGCAGCGTCTCATCGTCTGGCCCAACCAAGAGCAAATCAAAGAAGCGGTAGAACTTTTAAAGGGGTCCCAGTTTCTTTTTCGTTCTAAATATTAGGTGCATGTATGATAATTCTACTGTTTATCTGGCGTACGGTTTGGGAGAAGAGAGGTATATACGGCGCTTTGGAGGCCAAGGGTTGACTTCACGACAAGAGTGGTTCTACTTTACAACAACCTCGCGGTTCCTCTACCGTAATAAAATATACTTCCAATTTTGTAACGTACATTTAGATCCTTTTTGAGTTTCAACATGTGTCTTATTGATAATTTGAACCTTCTGGCAAGGATGTGTGCAATGGCCGAAAATAAGTCGCTTGGGTGGGTAATGGAATCCGCTCTCTAAGCCCAATGTCAATATACAAGACTCCAAAATGCTCCTCCGCTTTATAGTACAGTATGTATAAGGCCATAAACGCCGAAAACATATAGGGATAATAATACAATAGCTGAATAAGATGACCGGGATATCAACACAAATACCAGAGGGAAGCCCAAGGACCTAGAAGACACGGTTCGTGTTTCCAGCAGGGGTATCTAGTGAATCTTGTGTTTCAGCACTACTGGAAGGTGGTCTGCGAGAGAGAAAAGCCTCGCATAGTAATGCAGACGCCACGCTGACGTTCAAACTGGAAACACCAGCAGTATCGTCGCGAATGTTAGCCGAATAAGCTCCGGGGATAGTAACAAATGAATCAGCCCTATTCTTAATCTTCTGCTGCAGGCCTGAGCCTTCACCCCCTAGCATCAACACACATGGTGCCTTTGTGAGCTCAGAAGCTAGAGCTTCCAGGCTATTGATGACGGGGATTTTTCGGGTATAGTCATTAACCAGCGTTGCATCAGGGGCATCTGCTGCAAAAAATTTCCAACCATTTGCTTGAGATGCTGTCATGAAAGTGCTAACATCACGAACTGAGAGAATAGGAATGGCTTCAGTTGCACCAGCAGCAGCTTTCATAACGACAGGAGATATGGGTGCTGAATTCTGCGACGAAAAAGCAATTGCATCTGCACCAAACCAGTAGGCACTTCGAAAGATGGCTCCAAGGTTTCCTGGGTCAAGTATCCCATCGAGTAGTAAAGTGAAGGGGAACCGGGACGCTTTGCTGTCTTTCCTTCTAGCATCGAATTGAATGTGGCCGTCCGTGCCATTCACGGCCGCTTGCTCTTCAGGCTGAGCGGCCAATTGAGCCAGGAAATGCGAGTTGGATTTGGAAACGACCGTTTGGAAGCTCAGTACTGGAGGCTTCGGAAGTGGGGATGCCTCCAAGACCATGCCATTATGAGGCCGCTTGCCAGTCATCTTATCCAGCGTAGTTTTCCAGGGGCCGGTAACGTGCTTAACCTGCGCACCCGCTAAGCTTGCATACTTGGCAATAGCGCGTATTTCGGGCTGTTCCCATTTTGGCACCCCGGAGCGATCCCGGGATGATTCTTCAAACAGGTATAATGTATGTAATTTTCGGCGGCCACATCTTACTGCAGCATTGACTGCGGATATTCCATATATGAACTCCGAGACTGGAGAAGAATATGGTATCTGTTGAGGCGGCACCACATATACTTTACTGGACAAAGGGTGGTGGATATCCATTACTTCATCCTCAGATTTTGCATATCCTCCCATCTGCTGTCTGGCGCTCAGCACACTGCTAGCTTCGAGCTTCCTCACTCCCACGTTGTCTATATATGTCGGTGGTTTCCTTCTTTCCCTCCGCCAGTGTATCGTTTCGCTGGACCGAATAGACGATTCCGGGGATCGTCGCGAGGAGTCCGATGTAAGGGCTCTGCTATGGGCTTTGCTGCTCGGTAATTCTTGGTACGGACGTTGGAACTGTACTGGATATTCGTCTCTAGAGGGTTCATTCATGCGACCATCATCCAGGTCTGAAGCTTCAGACCCTTCGCCCCGTCTCCAGTTTGATATTCTGCCTGCTTGTGCGCCATAGTTGTTGGCATCGTGCTTATTTACCGTGTATCTCTGGCTCACATTTTCTGTGTTTCGAGGCAGAGATGAAACTTGTCCACGTCGTATCCACGGCGCATTATCCTTCTTAGGGGTTCCAAACCCACGGCCTTTTCTGATGCCGGTCGTAATGGCCGAGTTTACTGACAGACACCGAATGCAGTTCACACCTTGTAAAACCAGTAAACCCTGGAAGCGCAAACTAGAAGTACTAGGAGCCGGAGCCCTGGATGATAATAGCAGCATAGCACCCATAAAGCGAGGGTATATAGAGTCCCTAGACGTTCCCTCTGCTTTTCATGAGACCGCAACAGAGAAACAAGGGAAAAGACAGAAAAGTCTCATCTGATTATATAATCCATAACTCTGTCTCTTATACACATCTCCGAGCCCACGAGACCAGAGAGGATCTCGT
>OJKM01000142.1_pt1 | contig 12174 bp, 10 predicted proteins | sample 1596631 | NCBI WGS metagenome assembly OJKM01 (sample SAMEA3904683, study PRJEB24821) | metagenome | biome: Builtin; feature: hospital; material: surface | place: USA | collected 2013-06-06 | reverse complement strand
ATCTACACGTAAGGAGTCGTCGGCAGCGTCAGATGTGTATAAGAGACAGACCTTGGATGCTAACGGCTTTCTAGGATCCTGGCTCATCAACACTGCCCGTGGCGCTATAGTCGTCAAAGAAGATGTGGCTGAAGCTGTCAAGTCTGGCCACCTCCGTGGATATGGTGGTGATGTTTGGTTCCCTCAGCCAGCTCCAAAGGACCACCCACTGCGATATGTCCAGGGTCCATGGGGCGGTGGTAACGCGATGGTGCCTCATATGTCTGGCTCAACTATCGATGCTCAGATTCGATATGCAGAAGGCACCAAGGCTATCCTTGAATCATACTTGTCTGGTAAACATGATTATAGGCCTGAGGACCTCATCGTCCACAAGGGAGAGTATGCCACTAAGGCATACGGCGAGAGAAAGTAGGTCCAGGATCTCTGTGTAGGTGGGCGGGTGTAAAGCCCGTGGGATACTTCTGTGTATGAGGCTGGGACAGGATGTCTTTTCCTTTAGCCCCAGGATCAGCATGTGCATAATGACATATCTTTCTTTCCTTTACTTTTGTCTACCTACTTTCTTTATCTCTCACATCAGGACCTCTGAAAACGAAATATGGTTCGACTCTAGTGTTTCTTAACAGGAATAACAAATTCATTGCTTCCCACGAATAATTCAGGTTGGTTTCTATGGTCCAATGAGATCCTCGTCCTATCTGCGGCGATACCGGGTCTGGTTGAAGTCTATGGACTAGAATTAATGGAGAAGCTGTGTATTCAAAGCCGCACTTTTCTACTTTGCCTGGGAGAAAGCATTCATCATATAGAGAAGCACGCGCAGAATCGCGCATTCTCCATTTTTTTTACCCTCCACATAGCTCTCGAGAGGCAGCTGTTCAAACCATATCTAGCTTAAACAACGCAGCACCTAATTATAGACCCAAATCATTAGTAATAAAGGTACCATCTTTTGGCCTTGCAGAGACGCGCCATCAAGTATATGCAAGTAAAGAACTCAATACATGTATCCAATGCAATGCGCCAGCCCTTGCACATTAAAGTTATTTCAGGAGAGAACGCCATGATATTCCGTATTATCATTGTTGGCTTAGAGGTATAATGGGTATCTTTCAAATAATCATCCAGAAAACCAGGCCGTGGTAGGATATAGAGCTTGTCGAAGTGGTGGCCAATCATAATGCATCAGATATATGTTGGTATACGAGACCCAGCTTGGAATATTAGTACATTATGGCTCGGAAGGCTGCCACCTAGTATCTTGGGTTCAACCAAAGGCAGTGCTTATGCGCACAGAACCAATCAAGTAGCATCCTTAAATCATGGGCAACGAGCTCTTGTAGAGAATAACATTCTCCAGTCATGGATCTCATGGCTTCAGATCCGAGAATATACCGGAGTACAGTTCAACCCTGCTCCCATCTACGGTAAAACAAGCTACGTATGGGATGCGGAGTACCAACTGTAGGGCCCTGAGTCTGAAAGATATCCAATTATCGGGTCGAGCCGTAGAAATAATAGAGCCTGACTCACCAAGGGGATGCAAGGTATAGAGTTGAAACAACGCTGCACGGACTGTTCCCCAGGGTGAGTTACTCATGTGTGATAACCACGCTTGTTGGCTGCATTGGCGGATCCAGCTAGGTGACGGACATGAACGGTTATGTTAGTTATATGGGCTACTCCGTACATATGGGCTACTCCGTACATCATCGTCCTCGACGTCGGCTGCGACATATCAGCGTAATGGGGGGCAACGATACCCAGCGTTTTGGGGCCAAGAAGGCTTAGCAGGCATTGGGAACAGCCACTCTTTCAATCACAAGGCCATTGCCCTGCAGTTAAATAGGCGAAGAACTAAATAAATCACGAGACCGGACAGTCCGGCAGCCTGGCAAGGACTAGAGGCTGTTTCTGCAGGCTACCGACAAGGAGGCCGGGTGAAGCTTGAGATAGCAAGTTGTTGTTAGGAGAAAAAGCAAGGGCGTTGTTGTCGATGTAAGGTTGACGCTGGAGGTCGAAGCCAGAGTGGAGCCAAGACCAGGGGTTGAGATGTCTAAGGGATGTGCATCTGCCTCTTGCATCGCCGCCTCTTCGTCTTCCCCGTTCCATCCTCCTACTCACCTACCTACCCAAGATCCAACCGACAGGAGTGCAGCTTGAGATGGCATAGCTGGCTTGTATACCCAACATTTGCTACCATTTAGGTGGCATTTTTCAAATCACCAAAGAGGACCAGCCCTCTCCACCCCAAAACCTCACGATGTCGACCTTGCCAACCTAGGAAGATTCAGTGCCATGAGAGGCGATTTCGAATGCAGCTAGATTGATAATATGGACCCAAATTTCCCTCTGATTATGAATATGTAGCCACTAGGATGCATCGACGCTGTGCAATGTGCGTGGCCGGCGCCTAGAGGATGCATATCCATACAGCTTGCTCATCCACTGCAGCTTTTGCGGGAGCTCCACCTTGGATATGGATTGTCATATCCATGGCTTGATAAACGACGTGCAAGCTTACTATGTAATGCAAGCATTTCGACTTGAAAAGTTGGGGTCTGCCAGCTATTTCAGCTACGCGTACGGTGGGGAAGCCCTTCAATTTGGCCTGTTATGGAGGAAATCCAGCTATAGCTGACATTGTCAGTGCAGATGCATATTGCATGGCAGTGCATCATCCACGGACTACGTTTATTTCAAGCTTACTCAACCAGAGAAGGGGAGAACTTTTATATCTGGCCTGGTCTCTCAGACATTTTCTCGTCGAGGTTTGCTTACCTGGAAACTTGCAAGCATTTCTCTCCTCAATACGGTTGCATCGGGGGAAAATTGTTATTTCACTTAACTTTTCTGCTACTTCAAGCTGTTCTATTAACTCCCTTGATATTCCTACCGCACGAGTATTCTGCCGGCAGACTGTACGCGAAGGCTAGAGTGGTGGCGTCGTCGACGTCGAGCCTGAGGATTGTTCTACTTTGATCTTTATTTCAAGATCTTTCTGTAGTTCAACACCTTAAGGGCCCGGACGGAATTAACAGTATGAATAACAGTACGCAAACTATGGACAGTGAATATAATATTTCGAACGTGGAGGACTTGGAGCGTCGCATGTTCATCGTTGCTACTTCATCCTTTGGTTTGATTGCATCATTTGTCATATCTGCTGTGATATTGTTTGATAACTGGAAGATACTACGGAAAACCAGATCTTTTCAACGGTATACAGCTCTCTATATATTTACCCACCTTCCATACATATCTCAACGCTTACTTACTATCATAATATATAGAAACCCTTTCAGAATCTTATTCCACATACCAAATCCTTACGTTGTTCCGTACTCCCTTTCGATAACCTCAATCATTCAGGAAACGGCGTTCATCACTTCACAATCAAGCAGTTATCGGCCCATCAATGGTGATAGCTGCAAGGCTTCATCTCAGGTTGTTTGGACTAGTGAGTTCTTCTTTCCTAATCTACATCGCACCTGGAGTGCTAATCCCTGTTTGTTACCCTAGCTTCGTGGATCAATGCATATATGCTTTTTGCGTTGTGTCTAACGTTTATCCTGAGAGGCGTCATCCCGTCCAAGAACTTTCCAAAGGGCATCTGGCTTGCCTTGAGTTGCGGGGGAGCGATATTACTCCTATTAATACTAACCTGGATACCATCCGCAGCCAAACCAAACTTGAGTAGCAGATGTTCTGCAGAGCCATCTCAGTGGGTAAAGGGATGGGCTGATGTTGCCACTGGTTTAACGGTTCTACTAGTTGCAGTTTACTTTGCAACCATCTCAGTTCTGATGTTCCGCCTTCGGAAGTCAAGGCGGCTGAGTCGAGATCGAAGGACGGTTATGAAGCATGGCATATTTCATCTTGTGCTTGGATCCATATTATATGTTAGTACATTCATTTTCCGCTTAATCCGGTACACTTTTGTACTAAATACCTTAACCAGATCTCTCCGTTGCCATTCTACGTATCTGCTCTACGCCATCATCCTTCGCAAGCTTCTGGCCTCGTTTCCTCAATTGCAATTCACATCTTTGGTTTTGCTAATTCTGCCTTATTTCTCATTTTGCGCGGCCCCCGAGACGGACCATCGACTTCACCAGATGGACATATATGGGATAAACGCAGCACATGGAGCAGCTTTGGTGGTGCAGATTCTGGTATTGTAGAGGTGTACCGACCCGAACGGATAGAGAAGGAGATGGACATCATACAGCTACGAAATTCTATGCCGAAGGAGACCCCTGACTCTTCGGCTAAGTCAGGCTTGGGGGTCGCCGGAATTTCAAAACCAAACATCGGAGAATTCCCTCCTCGAAAGGAAGTGAAAACTAGCTCCGTCGGGCCGCTACCGCATATCAGATCTGCATCAGAAACAAGAAGAAGTGTGATGAAGGAAACGCTGGTCTCGGGCAATGCATCCTATCATAGCAATGATATGGTACCTAAAATGCATTGTCCCGACGTTGCCACACCGCAAACTCCAAGGCTAGCATTCAACTCCCCAGTTTATCATTTCTCGAAGTTCAGCCCAGCTGTTGCACCCGCTGAACTATATCCACCTAGTTACGGAATATACCCGATGAATCCTCGACTAAATGTGTCAACCCCGACTTTAGTGGGACCTAATTCTTCCCAGAAACTGCTAAACATGCCATCAACGCCAACACTTAACAGGTCCGGGAGCCTTCGAAGATCCCTGGATTCTGCTCTGTTGAAGCCTCTATATCCACATCATCGATACAACCACTACTATCATTCTAATGATACGCACAAATTCGAGCCCACCCCAGCATATCCTGCGCAACCTGCGCAGCCTGGACCTGTCTATGTTCAGCCGTATTCGGCCTCCCCAAGACCATCCGTCTCCACATACTCGTCAGGCACGCCCCGGAGACTGACGGACAAGATGCTTCCTCCTATCCCACCGCAAGATTCCCAGCAAGTGCTCTTTGAAGCAGCAATGCGGCTAAGAGACAGCCAAATTAGCTCTTATTCAGCACAGTGGCAACACAATGCCCATTTATCCCCCCTTCCCGCAACTTATCAATCTTCGCCTTGGATATGAGGTTTGGTGTTGAAAAAAGCAATATCGTATACCCTATTTCATTCGCCTAATCTCCGATCAAAGCCTGAACCTAATATTCCTATTTTCCCTATCTGACAGGATTTGTCAGATCATATCTTGACAGGATATCTCCTTGTTTTGAATGGAACCGGTCCCTCTGGTTATATCTCTCCCAATAGTTGGAACTGGATGCTCGCTCTTTGACTCTCTCTATCCCTAGCTACATTTGACATGTTAGCCATATTTCTGTATTGCCTGGGGCATACGAACAAATACCTTGTTATCACTTTCGCTTGTGTTGATTGATTTTCCCGCTGGCTGGCTAACATGCGATTCTCCTTCGAGGTCCCTTTTCAAACGCATATCACACGGTCTTTTAGGTACAAATGATTGGATTATCAGATGTCAAGATAAATTATTGAATACACTTAGTTATATTTCTGAGCTTGAAAAGAGAGTTGAAAATATCATATTCATTTGCCTTTCTATAAATGGCAGTCCTCTAGTTCATGAAATCCGAAGTATTATACATAATATACAATTATCTAACCATACTAGAAGACAACGTTGACGACCTTTCCACTTCCCACAACGACGACTCGTTTGCGTTTATCCCAATTATTTTTCTCCTGGAGCCAAACCTTTCCCTCTTTAGTACTGAGAACGTGAGATAATATCCATTCCTGCTCTTGTTCCTTGCTGATTGACTCTGCGGTAGTGCTATTGCCCGAAAAGGGTGGCACAGATGCAGTGAACCGGAGTTTCCCATTGACCTGAACTGCTACCGTCTTCGCTCCACGCGAGCGAATTTGCTTGATATCCGATTCTGACAAAAATTCAGACGGCCATGGAGAAGATAAGACCGGTGGGACAGTGTCAACGCGTTCAAAAAGAGGCTTGTGTAGTACTTCCCAACATTCAGAAGCGAAAGCTGGGGCAATCGGCGCCAACATGCGTAGGAGAGAATTTAGTGAGATATACAGGGTTGTATGTAACGACGTGAGCGATTGTGCTGAAGATGTTTTCGATGATTCTTCGGGTAATTGCACGGCTGCAATCGCGTTGGTGAGCTTTATTAGATCTGATATGACTGTATTAAGGCCGTATTGATTCTTCTCTAGGCAGTATGAGACTGACGATATTGTGTTATTTGTCATAAGAAGAAGGTTGCTCTCGGTTTCCGTGAGTTTGCCTAGCGGTGGCAGGGCCATGCCATTTAAAGATAAAAGAGCATCAGGGGCTGATGAGAAGTTTGCCCTTTTGAGAGAATTGCCGGTATCTTCCACGGCCTTCCAAATGCGACTGAACCATCTTTGAATGCCCACAATCTTGGTTTCATCCCACTCTAATACTTCACTGACAGGAGCAGAGAAAAGAACATGGGCACGTGTAGCATCTGCTCCATAACTTTTGATACAAGTATTCGGGTCTACTCCGTTATACTTACTCTTTGACATCTTCTCAAAAGATATGTTGGCGGGAATTTGGGTACCAGTGAGCACTGGGGAGCCTTTAACAGAATGGTCAACTTCACCCGGCCGTAAAAATCGACCAGTCTTAGGATCTGAGTAGGTCTTGCCATGAACCATGCCTTGAGACAATAGTTTGAGGAACGGCTCTGGGGGGTCCGCAGCATTTTCAATCATGCCTTCAGCAGCAAGAAATTTGAAGATGAAACGAGAATAAAGAAGGTGGAGAATAGCATGTTCTATACCTCCTATGTATATGTCCACAGGACGAGATTTCGAGGGCGACACCGGCAGATCGTTGTTTTTCGGGTCCAAAAATCTTAAGAAATACCACGACGAGTCTACAAATGTATCCATGGTGTCAGTGTCTCTCTTAGCTGGTCCCTTGCAGCTTGGACACTCGGTGTGTAGCCATTCGTCTGCCGACTCCAGAGGATTTCCTGTCTTGTGTTTCAGTTGAGACCCTGGAATAGCAGGAAGTTCAACTGGTAGCTGGCTAGCAGGAACCGGCACAGCCCCACAGCTGTCACAATGAATAATCGGGATAGGGGCACCCCAATATCGCTGCCGACTGATAAGCCAATCTCGTAGCCTCCAATTCTCGACAAATCTAGCACGGCTTCCTTTATCCTTCAGAGTATTGATTATTTTTTCACCAGCGGTTTTTGAGGGTATCTTGCTGTAGGACCCGCATATATCAGTGGTTTGTCCATGCCCTGAAAACGCCGAGTCCACATTGTATTTATCATTGGAGTCTGGGCCTGGTTTCAATGGTATAACCACGGACACAATAGGTTCCGAAGGAGAATTTTCTTTCCAAAATCCGAAATCGCGAGAGTCATGTCCAGGGACCCCCATGACTGCGCCCTCTCCGTAATCTGGGAGGACGTAAGGTGCAACATAAACTGGGAGCGAAGAGGGTAAATGAGGGTTCTCTTCAAGATTATAAACTGGGTTGATTGCTTTGACTCCGGGGAGTTTGAATCCTGCCTTCGTCTCGGGTGGTAGTGAGCCGGTGGAATTGATAAATTTCTGGAGCTCCGGGGTGTTGGCAGCCATTTTCTTTACCACTGGATGGCTGGTCGACAGTGCGATATACTGAACGCCATGGAGTGTGTCAGGACGGGTGGTAAAAACTTCGATATCAAGGGTTTCTCCCGGAATTGATAACGTAAATGGGACAAGAGCACCTCGCGACTTTCCTAGCCAGTGTCTTTGCATTGTCAGAATCCTATCTGGCCAGCTGCCAGATAATGAGTCGAGATCCTTAAGCAATGCTTCTTTAAAAGCAGTGATTCGGAAAAACCATTGTTTTAACTCCCGTTTTTCGACTTTCGCGCCAGACCTCCAAGAGCATCCATTGGAGTCGACCTTTTTGGGAACATATTTATCAGCTGTGACTGCTTCACCAATTCGCATAGGTAGTTGTTAATACCTGTTCGTTTGCCAAAACTGTTTTATCAACAGGATCGTAATTCACAACGGCTTCCGCTTGGTACGCAAGGCCTTTTTCATGAAGCATTAAAAATAGCTTCTGGGTATGTTTGTAAAACTCAGGCGAGCAAGTCTTAACCTCCTATGGTACAATAAAAAAAATACCAATTAGCATCCAATCTGTTATCCAAGTTCCATGTGATCTGACAAACGTATTGAAATGGATGCTGTACCGTATCCCAATCGAATCGTATACCCAAATCTTTCAACTGATTCCTCATATTCGTTATGTTTTGATTCGTCCAGCCTTCGGGATGGATCCCTCGTTCAATGGCAGCATTTTCAGCAGGGAGACCAAAAGCATCCCATCCCATAGGATGTAGAACATCATAGCCTTTCATCTGGTTGAACCGAGCTAGAACGTCGGATATCGTGTACACTCGAACATGGCCCATGTGTAAAGTTCCAGATGGGTAGGGGAACATGGGCAGTACGTAGGTCTTTTCCTTGCTGCTGCTCAATCGAACCGAAGCCTCCCTGTCCTTCCATAATTCTTTCCATCTTTCATCAATGGCTAGAAGGTCTAGCTTCTTAGCCGATTGGTTGGCATTGGCATACGTGCTTGCGGTGCGAACGGGGTGATTCCGAAACTTTTGTAGAAGGTGACGCGAGACCGTAGGTGGTCCGCCGAATCGAATATAACCTCGAATAGCACAGGAAACCCACATGGCAGCCCCAGCTCATTATCTTTGGAGGTCTCCTCTCCCCAGCTATCCATGAAGGAAAAAAGCAAACGATGAGCTCAAATAAACCCGACAGATTACTTGTTCCTGCGCCATTCCTATCCTGGCTAGTGCAGATCTTATCAGATTGATAACATGAGGTTCGGTATTCACCTAAGTGTTAAATTGAAGGCAGCAGAAGCAGATATGATTGGTTAAAACGTTGAATTGAACGAATATACGTGCGTAAAGATGATCAATTTGAGCCTTGATGATGGTGTAGCTATATGTAAAATTTTCAGATTCATATATGCCGAAGCAAGCTGACTAAGCTACATCCTGACACTAAGTTACAGCACCTACCTAGTGCAGCGACCTAGCTGAAAGGCACAGCTGGAATAACTAACGAATGTTCGTCTCTATATCCCCATCATTTTATTAGGTGACAGTTATGAGGTTGCTATTACGTCTTACTCTCACATCAAGTCATTAACCATTAACTTAGTTATTGCTACGTAAGGTTAAAAGTAACACCCGATCTAAATTACTATACAAAGTTGAACCCATGTCAGCTCGCCTACCCCCAAGGACCCCTGAATCTCTTAGATGTATCTGCCCTAAAATGTGCAGTCAAAGTTATGTTTCCAGCCTTCTCAAGCTTCAATTTGGCATTTGTCTCTTTTCGCCTCAATTGGCCAATATGCTTCGCTCGGATAGCAAGCAATGATCGAAGCTCAGGATTGGACAGATGCGCTAAACCTTTCTGATCGCCTCGACTGAGTCCTAATAACTGGGTGCAGGAAGCTGAGGTTGGTTTATCATCTTCAGTTTCAGTACTCCCTTGTTCTGTTGCATGGAGCAGCGACTGAGGAGAATCTCTGCGCCCCAGCGATTGACGATACTTATCAGACACTCGAGTACGATAGCCGTAGATTCTAACTGGAGATAGCCGCAGTAATGGGCTAATACCTGCAACTTTTGTTTTATGGTGTTCCTGGCGGAAATTATAAAAGCCGGAAGTGTGCGAAGTAATGTCGAATCTGCAATGGCCCTTCGCCATCATGTGGTGTTGAATACCTTCAACTGTTCTTCGATGAGTAGAGCACAATATGCACCTGTGGTACCCAAAAATTTCAAAGTATAGGTATCTCAGAAGGGGTGTGATGTCGGCGTCCAGGTGATCTTGATATGGTATGATGAAGCTATGCGCCTTTGACATGTGGAGAATATTGTCATCAAATGAGGCCCTTGCTTCACCACAGAAAAGGCATTGTTCAGGATCAAACTCCAACATCCAAGGTTGGTCCTCGTCTGTTTCATCTGAGTCATCTTCTGAAAGGGAATCGTGGTCTGGGTTGATGGTCTTTGCCCTTGACTGTAAGGGCAATATGGTGCTTCCAGGCTCTGCTACTCGCAGGCGAAGATTATGTATACTGCAGAAATATTAGGGATCCGTTTTGTATTTTCTTTCCAATGAGAAGATCAAACTTACTGCAATTCACTCCTGGCATGTTGTCGCCAAGCACCTTGGCTATCAAGGGGTATATTGCATAGCCTGCAAGATGAAGGGAACTTGGTATCCATATCTGCTAGTGTCTGCTCGCAGGCTGCTCCAACGTTGGCCAGTTTTATGGTATGAGATGTAATTCTTTGGTTGAACGTAAGGGGGCTGGCAAGGGAGTAGAGATTGTCAGGGGTCGAATTTGGATGGAAAGACCTTGAGTACTCGACAAAGGCCGAGCCAATCCCGTAATATATATACCATCTTGTGGCAGAGATGGGAATATAGAATGTATCGTGGTTTTTGTTTCGCCTTGAAGGCACACGTTTTCGCCACTCGTTGTTGTTCATAAAGATGCCGAATGAGCAATCATGAATCATCGGTCGGGTTCCACAAACCTTGGGCTCGAAGGTTACTAAATTTAGCTACTTCCGAGGCCCGAAAGCTTGCCTCCAATCAGAATATATTTTGGTAACCTGGCTGTATTACGTTGAAAAATCTATATACACAAACATTTAGAACACATCTATATACGCAGCACCGTACCATCCCCATCTATACCTCCACGGAAATGGTCCTTTATCACACGACCATTCAAGATCGTCTCTCTTATGATTCCCTGCACATGTTTCGGCTCTACCCTACCATACCAGATAGCTTTCCCAGCCAACGTGTTAACATCCCCCGAGTTGGATCTTAGGGAACAGGGTATGTATATAATAACGTTGCCGGCATATTTATGACCGCCAATATGACTTATCAAACCAATATTCGCGTGATACAACTTATCAACTGGGGCATTTCCAACAGTATAACCTTCATCTATCAGTACTCTGCTAAATTCTGACTCAAGTAAAGGGCCCATAACTCCACATCGTTTGTCTCGACCTCCGTGCCCACAAATCAAAATCGTAGGCGACTGATCTATGCTCTTCATAGACTTAAATGTAGTTTGAAGTTCTGGGAGCCTTTTCATTGCTTCCAATTTATCGGCGGGTAGAATTTCGTGCGCTCTATGGGGGATTATTGGGAGAAGGAATGCGCGAACGAATCGATCCAATCCATCGTCATCAAGTGGGATATCAGGAATGTACTTAGAACTTGGAAAGAGTAGGGCTGAAGCGCGAGATGTGTCTAACTTATCGGTTGAAGGTATAAAGGAAGAATTTGTAATGACAATGTTATTATAAGGCTGTAAGACAAGAAAACATTAGGATAACGCTCTTCGGATATAATTTGGGCCAGGAAAAGCTGAGGAGCAACTTACATCAGCAAACTTCCCCGTTCGAAACAGTAGTTTCTTCAATCTGCTGCCCAGTATACCCCATCCCCTATCTAGCCCATCCTCTTCTATTCGGCTTCGCCAATCTCGTTGTCCCGTGGATATGAGAACTTGTTGGGCGTAAGGCGCCATGGTGCCATTAAGATCTTGGTCATGGTCAATTTCGAGGCCGGCGGGCGTTGGTGTACAGGGGCACATCGGTTCGGGGCATGACTGCACAACGGGGAACGGTGGAGGAATAGGAATCGCGATGCGTCGTGAAGTTGAATATCGGTTACAACGTATTTGCTGAACACGATAACACTGGCTGCGTATCCCGCGCATTGTAATGTCTCTTATCTCCCCTAGAATGAAAAGACAAGAGTTTACTGTTTGCACATTAATTATTGTAGAAGACAGGTAGAATCCAAGTCTCCTTGCAAAGTGAAATTTTAGTCGCGTTGACGTCGTGAGGTTTATCTCCGCACCGATCGGGAGTATCGGGTTTTCGGCGTTAACTACCGCATCAATATGAAAGCAAGGCCTCAAGAATACTTCCATTAGAAAAAACACACTTCTTAAAGAGAAGAAAATCAGCATATTACAAAGTAATAATTAGAAGCGCTCAAGATGCTCCATCAGTCCTATACCCCTGTCTCTTATACACATCTGACGCTGCCGACGACTCCTTACGTGTAGAT
>OJKM01000141.1_pt1 | contig 12287 bp, 9 predicted proteins | sample 1596631 | NCBI WGS metagenome assembly OJKM01 (sample SAMEA3904683, study PRJEB24821) | metagenome | biome: Builtin; feature: hospital; material: surface | place: USA | collected 2013-06-06 | reverse complement strand
CTCTGGTCTCGTGGGCTCGGAGATGTGTATAAGAGACAGATGCACACTCTTCTCGTCATCACCGTCCCTCTCTCCTGTCGTCTGCTTGTCCTCTCCCCACAGGTTCATGGGAGCATGTCCGGATAAGTACAACTTCCCGGCCGGAAGTCCGCCGTCCAACGGCGTCCTGGAGATGGCCAGCTGTGTAATTATATAAGTAGCAAGTCCAGACGTCAGAGAAGCTGCATGACAGGCCAGGGATTGTTGCCTACCGTGCATTAACTTCTCGTCACTTGATATCATGGATGTATCCATATACTTAGCTACTCCGTCTGCAGCGTTAGAGGGTAGAACAGACAGACAGACACGCTGCATGACATCACCCACCACCGTCGTCGTCGTTCACCACCACCACCAGCAACGTCTGCCTGCCTGCTGCGTTTCTTTTTCCATTCTGACAGTTGGTTAGTTATATTTGCTTCTGTGAATTATGGTTTCGGAGGCGCAGGAAAAGGCCGCCGACGGTCCACCACTAGCAACGACGAGGCCGGGGGTGCACCGCAGTGTAGTTTGTGTGTGTTAGCTAGTTAGTGGTAGTGTGTGTTAATTGGTGGTAGTGTATGTGTGTGAGTGTGTGTGGTGTGTCTGTCTGTGTGTCGTCGTTGTGTTGTTGTTGACTAACGGGCTAGTGCGTGCGGCAAAGACTTTTTGATGCCTCGGCCATGGCGACCGAATCCTTGCATCGCCCGCACACCAGCAGCGAACCTCGAACGGCCAACAGCAACGCCCATCTCACCCGCCCCGTCTGCCTCGCCCTCGTCTCCCTCGTCCGAAGCAGCAGCAGAGCAGCAGCAGCAGCAGCTCTGGCCTAGCATGCAGGCGTGCGATCGCTGCCATCGCCGCAAATCGCGATGTGACAAGCAGGTGCCTGTCTGCGGTCCCTGTCGGAAGGCCAACGTCGCCTGCGTCTACACTGACCGGTCCAAGGAGCCTACGTATCGCAAAGAAGTCGTGGAACGCCTGGAGCGGCGTTTGAGACAGTGTGAAGCAACCAATCGTGCGCTGGCTGCGAGGCTGGCGGCGGCACAGAGCGAGAGCAGCAACGCCGGTAACGGCTCTGAGGTCCCAGCATCAAGGCAGAGCCCCAGTCTCGATGCCAGCGGCGGCAGCCCTGGTCAGCAGCAGCAGCAGCAGCATCAGCAACAGCAGCAACAGCAACGGCCGAAGCAAGAGGGTGACAATGAAGTGACGGATGAGGTCTCGTTTCTCTCGCTGACCGCTGGCGGTGACCGTCAGTTCCTAGGCTCCGGCAGCGGCGTGCTCTTCGCCAACCTCGTCAGAGCCACCGTTGATGCTGCTCCAGTCCCGATATCGACGCCGGCAAGGGCCTCGTTCACTCCGCGAGCGTCACATCCAGAGAATCTGGCCCGCGGTGGCAGCATTGGCAGTGCTTTCTCAGTTGGTTCGCCTGCTGCAAAGTCGGAGACATATCAAATCCCGCCGGAGCCGTTTGCGCGCGACCTTCACCATGCATACTTCGAGCACGACTATCTTTGCTACCCGTTCCTGCATCGACCGACTGTCCTCGCGGCCTTTGAGCAGATATACAGTGACCCGTCCGTCTTGGATCGGGATGTCTTCTCGTGCTTCATCTTCTACATGATCCTTGCGATCTCGTCCGTAGACTATCACAAATTCGATTGGCAGACCCGGCCTGATGCTGAGAATTTCCATGTTGTTGCCCTGTCGAAGCTGACCGAAGTGCTACAGCTGGGAGGAATCAAGCCTCTGCAGGCCATCTTGCTGCTCTGCCAGTACCGGATGAGAAGCCCCATCCAGGATACCTCCGCGAGTACGTACAGAAACCGTTTCTGCATGCATACAGTTTTCCCACACGGACTAAAACTGAGCTGACTTGAAAATAGGCATGTGGCACCTGGTAGGAGTTGCCTGTCGCATATGCATTGAGCAAGGCCTTCATCGAGAATCAACGTATCCTCCCCGGACACCGTCAGATCGGATGGAGACTGACTCGCCGAGTAACACGGTTCGTGCGGAGGTGGGCCGGCGTTGCTTCTTCTGTGTCATTGCCATGGACCGGTACGTCCTCTTGACATGAATTAAACACACACAAAAAAGTGTACAACGTCCATGTATTTGCTAACAATTCGTAGTGTCGTGAGCAATACTCTTGGTCGTCCTTTTGGGATACGCCTATCAGATACAGATACGGCATTGCCTGATCCTCAATATGACCTCGAGGTAAACCCGCCTGAAAGCAGCTTCCACCCAACTACGGATAGTTTCTCTCGCACTGCCCTCTTCGTACACATAGTCCGGTACCGGATCATCTGTGGTAAAATCCTATTCTCCATGGATAACGGCCAGTCGGGATCTCAAGAATCAAACGAAGCCTCCGCCCTGTCTAAGCGTGACAGCTTAGCAGCAGAACTCGAACAGTGGCGACATGACACTGCCTCGCTCAGCTTGCCAGCTGTGGACTTGTCCAGCACAATACCCGGTGACAGATCAAGTTTCCGCGCTCACGAGTGGTATGAGCTACTGTATTACAATGCACTGCTGATGCTGTACCGCCCTTCCCCAGCGCTGCCGGCGATATCGTCCACAGTACCTACCGCAATACAGACCATCTTTACTGCGGCCAAGCAGTCAATCACCCTATATGCGCATCTTCACCGCTCCAGGCGGATCAATTACACCTGGATCACCCTCCATGCCGTGTTCATGGCAGGCCTCTCATACATCTATGCTGTTGGCCGCCATTTCCGTGCAAAGCGGAGATTAGCAATGGGCGGACCGGCCGGGGTAATGCTCGACGAAGACCCTTCGATAATCGAAATTGTCAACGAAACCCGGGCCTGTTCGACCGTGCTAGTCGCTGTTTCCGAAAGATGGAGCGCCATTCGTCACTCGCATGAAGTCTTCCACCGTCTCAGCGATGCTGTGCTCTCAGATGCAATTGAGCTACTGAATAACCCACCACCAACTACATCAACATCAGCTTCGGGTACCCAGTCTCTTGTCTCACCCATGAAGATGGGCCCAATGACTTCCCCAACAAGTCTACCTACTTCTCATCTTTCGCCCATGGCCAACGCAGGTATGGACCAATGGCCTATCCCAGACACCAGTATGAGTCCTCAGTTAGCAGTTGACTCGGTGCTGCGAGACTGTTTCAGAGACCTCCAGCACATGAATGAGTATAGCTATGGAGATGATCCAATCTGCCGTCTCTCGCAGGACTGGCTCGGAGAGATTGGTGGAATGGCCCTGGATGCGGTTCATGTTTGGGGTGAATGAACACGGTGCAGTAATGGACTATACTTACTAACTCCGGGGCTCTAGCGTCTTTTCCAAAGCTCCCTGGTGATGACTGTAATTGCCTGGGAGCTCTTCTACAGTCCTGACGGAATCAATATGGGCTTGGAACCCCCAACCATGGGACGCCCTATATACGCTCACTTCGATGCGGCTTGCCTCGACATCCGGAAACTGCAATACAACCTACGACATTAATGATTTTCCTTGTGTGAGGATTGTGGCCTCGATCGTACCAATAGGCTATTTTCAGGACCTTGTCTATTCTTCATTGGCGATTTTTGGGTTTTTTCTGGATGCATATCAATTATCTTTAAGGCGGGTCAAGGCAACTACTGGTTAGATGTCGGTTGGAAGCTAGGAAACCTAGTTTGAGATAAGTATTGTTATATATAGACGATCACAATACACATCTTTCTTCCAACGAATCTGTATCTCTTCGGCTACAAGGATAGTTTGCGCATCCCAGCATTAAATTAGAGCATAAACCTTCTTTGTGCATAGAATATGCATAAGTCACGTGGAGATAAGAAGGGCCAGAACACCGCAAAAAAAGCATAAAACGTATCTTGCCAAAGGCTTTCAGGCCGAATGAGATGGAGTTGGACTCGACGCGTTTTGCCATGGATTCATGATATATATTCTGCATACGATCAATGAGATACATACGGCGCATAGTTTCCGCCGCTAAATCTACTGTATTCTCGCCACTACCGAAGAAAAGTACCTTGCTTGAGCTGTATGGTCAAGTTGTCATGGCTTCATCAAAGGCCTCCCTCTCCACAGAAGGGAAGGAGAGAAAGCCAATGTCCTCGGCCTTAACATTTGATCTTGAGTCTAAATGCTCTGTGAGATATACACTTATGCCCTGTTTCAATGTTTCTTCCGTGTATCAGCTCTTCAACTCCGCATGTGCTAATTCACTTGCCCTAGACCACAAAAGCCCGCGCGAGTACCCTCCACCTCCCCCACGGATCAGTCAAACTACCGATTTTCATGCCAGTTGCAACCCAAGCATCATTAAAAGGCCTAACACCGGACCAACTTGCACAGACAGGGTGCAAACTTTGCTTGAACAATACATATCATCTGGGTCTTAAGCCAGGACAAGCTGTGCTGGATGAGGTTGGGGGAGCGCATAGGTTTCAAGGGTGGAATGGTAACATTTTGACCGATAGTGGTGGGTAGGTTTATGTCTTTTTGAATATCTTTAACATTTACCCTGTCGGTACAGAAAATTCGGGCCGAATCCTGCCTTGGAACTTTGCGTGACTAACTTGTTTTACCCTCCCTGGTATAGGTTCCAGATGGTCTCTCTCTTGAAGCTTGCACAAGTAACGGAGGAGGGTGTACGATTCTTGAGCCCACACGATGGATCGCCAATGTACGCCACTGCACTCCATCTATCGGACTTCCAACGTTATTCTCTCTCGTTGGATGAGCGTTGACCGGTTCGATAGGTTACTCACGCCCGAGCACTCAATTTCCCTACAGAACTCCATAGGCTCCGACATAATTATGCAATTAGATGATGTCATTGCTACGACGTCCCCAGACCACGCAAGGATGCAGGAGGCAATGGAAAGGTCAGTACGTTGGCTGGACCGGTGCATAGATGCACATAAATACCCTGAAAGGCAAAACCTTTTCTGTATAATCCAGGGAGGACTTGACCTGGAAATGCGCCGTCAGTGCTGCGAGGAGATGGTAGCACGGAACACACCTGGAATCGCAATTGGCGGTCTATCTGGGGGAGAGGCGAAGGATGAATTTTGTAAAGTGTTAGTGACCTCCCATTCTTGTTTTGCATTGGGTGATGGCCCATCTGACTAAGGAGTGAACAGGGTCCACGCTTGCACTGATATGCTACCAACGAATAAGCCTCGATATGTTATGGGTGTGGTGAGCTTCCGGTTTCCTGACAACCCCAAGGCAGCTTCTGTCTAACGTCTCTCAGGGATACCAAGAAGATCTAGTAGTAGCTGTTGCTCTAGGCGCCGACATGTTTGATTGCGTTTTCCCGACTCGAACAGCGGTGAGTTATGCATTTTGTAGTTGCCTGCAAAATCTAAAACAAGGCTGACTTATGCTATAGCGTTTTGGAAATGCCTTGACACCATATGGTACTCTAGGCCTTCGCCGTGCCGGCTTCGCTCGTGATTTTAGGCCAATAGATGAAAATTGCAAATGCAAAACTTGTCGGCCTAAAGAGCAAGGCGGTCTTGGTATTACTAGAGCATACCTGCACCACCTTGCGGCGAAAGAGACCGTTGGAGCACACTTGTACGTGTGCAACCTATATTTCTATTCTTCCCTTCCTTTATGCTTCTTACTAACCACCTTGACAGTATAACCATGCATAATGTTCATTACCTGCTTGCATTGATGGACTCAGCTAGACAAGCAATTCTCGAAGATAGATACCCTCAATTTTTAAAGGAATTCTTTAGAAACCTTTACGGCGAGAAGTCAAAGATACCACAGTGGGCGGTTACTGCACTTCGTGGAGTTGGAGTGGATATAATGGAATAGAAATGGTTTTGAGTAATTAATATCTTTTATCTCAATAGATGCACTGATGAATACAAAGAGATATATTATTAATTATATAACTTATACCCAATATATGAGAATAGACTTGTATACTGTGGTGGGTTCCTCAGGGGCAAAAAATCCAACTCCGGAGAGGTGATTTTAGACATTGCTTTCATCAATTCTACAACCGATGCTCTGTTAGTGAGTCACCTCGCCGTGGAAGAGAGAATATCTACTCAATGCCTTACCTCTTTAACACATCTCAGCTAGAGGATAGTATTAGCCGGATGTTTCGAAATCAGGATGGGAATATTTACCATGCAAAATGTCGTGGCCTCAGCAGTTGCACCTGGACCAGCACAGTGATCTATGATACATTTTTTGTACTATACAACACATCTATCAGTATTGAAATGCGTGTACCCCTCTAGGAAACAATATGTGCTGCTTACCGCGGTGTAGTCCTAAATTCAGGAGAATTGGATACCTGGTCAGCTGCCAGATCTTCATACGTATCACTCCCCAGGAAGAACAACTTACAGCCATTGTCACCCCAGAAAAGGCGGTGATGGCAACGAGGAAAGGGGTGAATCGCATATTTGTATTTTGCTTGGATCAGGGATTTTGAATCATTTCTGTAAAGGGGGGGGTTTGGGGTACCAAGCTTTTATATTGCTCTGGGCGCCAGTGTGATTAGTACAGTGTGACTAACGAAACCTGGAGGAAGATTAATAGGCTAAATCATGCTATCACAAGGCGTTTTCCAAGTGTGATGATACTCTGTTCCATCCCCAGTCTCCTGATGATGTCTTTCTGTACTACGTGAAAAGTAGTGGAACACTAACAAGCACTCTTACAGTTGCCACTGTGACAGATGACTACCCAGGGTTACTCAATGCCAAAGCAAGTTATCAACTACGCAAACTAGGTGTTTGAGAAACCCACACTCCACTTTTTGTTTGGGCCTTTGTAGCTATCTAGAAGTTACTCAGAACTGCAAGACCCTTACACTGATCAGCAAGGCGCCTCCCAGGGTGCTTAACTTGTGATATTTGCCTTCTAACTCTAAACTATTTAAAGTTCGCTGATCAACCTAATCTCACTGTGACCATCTAATCTGATAAGATAAGATCAAATGTTATAATTATTGCTGCACTCTATACTATCGAGTTGGTTACCTGGAATTCAAGTATTCTCGAAGTTATTGTCAACAGACATATACTCACCCGATGTGATTATTTGGTTGGCCATCACAAAAACTATGTATGGTATACATTATTGTCATGCTGTAATTCCATTAAAAATTGAAATGAATAACGCAATTAAATAGCAGCCAGGGCATTTATTATTTAACTACAACAGCTTCTAAGGATATAACTTATTGCCATCGTAAACTTTTATATTACGCAAAAAAATTGTAATCCTCAATAGAGATTATCACTGTAAGGCTGTCTAGGTAATATCAAATCTAAGTCTAATCGATATCTTGAATGGGTAACGCCAGGAAAGGCAGACAATCTAGGGATAATAGAAATACCATAATTCGAATTGTTGAGGGGTTTCCGCGCATATATCTAGTAGATCTTCAAGAATAGACATGAATATCCAATGGCCATTCGGGCGAAGGGCTAATTAGTTATTTAAACCCGCACTTATTCTATAACGCGTGCCGAAACATATCTTATCAGATTGCCGGACCATTAGAGATTATTTTTGTGTGTTTGACTAAAATGCATATATAGCAAAGCCTCTAGGCTCTTAGTTGAGGGCAGACGTCGATATCTCTCTGCTATCTAGTGCTGAGATACGGCCCAGGGTATTTCCTTTATTCTTGCAGGTCATACCAAGTAACCGAGGAGAGACCACACTGCGTCACTCAGTGACTCCTTCCATATATATAGCTGGATAGTCGTTTGATTAGATATAAATAATCCGTTCCTTGTTCCCCAGACAATCAAGTAGTTTCTTTATTTTTCTCTTTCCTCACAGAGCCGAGGAGGGAGAAGGGCAACTGCTGAACGAGTTAGTGTATGCAAGAGTTTGGTTTTTATATTTGCAATGATGTCTGTAGCCGGGGACTCTAGAATTGTGAGATAAATAGTGGGTGTTCAAGTGGCCTAAAGGTAAATTAGTTAGCTAACTAGTTACTGAGTTACGGGACGCGTCTCAACTAAGTTGGTTGGCGCGACAGTTAAATCGATATTTCGCTCCTTGCTCAAGTCAACTACAACCACCGATATATCTAACCACAGGGAAACACAAATACCACTGTGACAAGACAAACGGCAACATGGCCACAACTCCATCCATCGGCGGATCGGATTCCAACCTCGCCCTCAACCCGCCTTCACAACTAGAGGGTCCTTCGCCCTCACCCACACCGTCCCATGACCCCTCCCACGAAGAGCATCAATATCTCAACCTCATCCGCACCATTATCGGCACAGGCGAGCATCGTCCAGACCGCACTGGAACAGGGACTCGATCTATTTTTGCACCACCACAGCTTCGCTTCTCGCTGTCCAAGCCGTCGTCTGACCCTTCGAACCCAGATCCCGTCCCTGTCCTGCCCCTCCTGACCACGAAGCGCGTCTTTTTACGCGCAGTCATCGCAGAGCTCTTGTGGTTCGTATCAGGTTGCACATCTTCGCTACCGCTAAGTGAAGGTGGAATAAAAATTTGGGACGGTAACGGCAGCCGAGAGTTTCTCGACAGTGTTGGCTTGTCGCATCGTGAAGTCGGCGATTTGGGTCCCGTGTATGGATTTCAATGGCGCCATTTTGGCGCAGAGTACATCGATGCGAAAACAGATTATACCGGGAAGGGAGTCGATCAGGTCGCTGAGGTTGTCAGGAAGCTGAAGGAATCCCCGTATGATAGGCGGATAATTCTAAGCGCCTGGAACCCAGCGGACCTGAAGAAAATGGCTCTTCCACCGTGCCATATGTTCGCACAGTTCTACGTGTCGTTTCCACTACAGAAGGCGGGAGATGAGGGTAAGAAAGGAAAAGGCACATTGTCTTGCGTGTTATACCAGAGATCGTGTGATATGGGACTGGGGGTGCCCTTCAACATCGCATCATATGCGCTGTTGACGCATATGTTTGCTCACGCAGCAGATTTGCATCCTGGAACTTTTATTCATACCATGGGGGATGCACATGTGTACCTTGACCATATTGAAGCTCTGCAGGAGCAGCTTACTCGGGAGCCAACTGATTTCCCTACACTCAAGATCAATCGTACTGACCGGGGATCCGGTGAGATGGACGGCTGGAAGGACTCTGACTTCGAAGTTTTGGATTATAAACCTCATAAACTGATTAAGATGAAGATGAGCGTATGATTGCATAGACTACGTGATATATACTTGGTATTAGACCATGGAGGATATGCTATGTATGGATGTTATGTGCATTATGAATGATATTAGGATTATATCCAACCCTGACCGCCTAAACACCGATGCCAATATTGGTATAAAAAGGAGGCGCTAATAAGTACGAGAAAGACATGACTCTACATCTCAATCAAGTCTGGGACTGGCGGGCCGACTCCCCTGAGAAGAACAATAGTATCACCCTGGGCCACGGAGCAGCTACCGATCTTGTTAGAGAAATCTAGCAGCTTGCCTCCCTCGACATGGAATATCCTTAATCGATTTTCTTCTCCAGCAGAGCGGTTATTGACGTTTTGTACTTGTAACCTCCGTGCTGCATCATCAAGTATCTTGCCGACACTCCATCCTGCATCGAAGTAGAAATCTCCGGTAGGATATTTCGCCGTAGTCGTATCGGCAGATGCTTCAACATGAAGGTAAAATCGCTTGGATGTGTCTAGGTTCGGATCACCCTTGGAGTTCTTCTTTAGGGCATTTAGCTGCGCCATTCTCGACGCCGCCGAGGGTTTTGCTTTGGATTTGGAGGACGGAGGAGCGGTAGTAGTCGAAGCTTTGGCTTTGCCCCAGCTTCGTAGGCGAGAGAATGCCTGTCGTGCCTTATCCGCAGATGATGTGAAGGCCACTGCGGCCGGGCTGGCACCTAGTGGCGTGAGATTGCTGCAGTCATGGTCCTCTCGCATCCGGTGGGAAAGACAGTATTCCCTGTTGCAGTTTTGGCAGTGTACGCCAGCGTTCGCCATCGTATATATGAGCGCCTTGCATGATGGATGAGAGCACTGTGTAGAGTTATAAACCGTAGGTTTCGGGGAGAGAGTTGTAGATTCACTGATGCCTTGCCCTGTCCGTCGACGAGCCCATTCTCCAGCCTTCGGGCATTTGTGAGTCGTTTCCGTTCGGTGGTCAAGACAAAAAGTTCCCTTACACGATTCACATCTGAAAGGCAGGAAATCTAGCTGTCGACAGAATTCGAACTCGCAGTGTTTGCCGATGTCTTCAAGATCACGATCGGCCATCTGGGTATAAGAATGCTGGTCTGGAGTTGAGAACGACATGGCGAAGGCTATAGGTAGATAGGTAGATGGGAGGACTATAATGAGACTATAGGTTCTAGGATAGTAGCGGAGGAGGTAAAATATAAACGAAAACTGGCCTGCAAGGCCACAACTGGTTGACGTCGCTTTTTTGTCATCTGCGATAAGAAGTTTCCAGCTGATCCTTATCGCTTCCATCTCGGGGATCATTAATACTCCGTGTTCCGGAATTAGTAATCAGGTACAGAACTTTAATAATAAAAAAACATAATACTACAACTATAATTGGTCAATATTCGTATTATTTGTATCAGCCTCAAAAGCCTATTAATAGTTGGCGGGCACTTTTGACGAAGTGCAGCTTAGATGCCTTTTTAGATGATAAAAAGGATTGAAATGGCCGATACATTACTCCATACATGTAGAGTCTTCTCTTGATATAGTTAATATTAGGTATATATGATAATATTAAATATACATGATATCTTTGCGCTCCTGTTGCTGCTCGGGGGCAAAAGAATGACAGTATGGTTTGGGTATTTCCAGACCCACGATACGAAGCAGCTGAAGTTTACTGGAATTACATTATACAATATGGGGTATAAAGGCTAATCTGTCTTGAGACAAGCAAAGTAAGCAGAACTTGCAGCATGAAGCTCAAAAAGAGACAGGAAGCCAAGGGGGGGAGGGAAACGCCAACAGTCGCCGTGACTCGGACAAGAGGGGAATAGGTGATATGATTTGTTCTGGTAGTACTTCAGTCAATAGAGGGTAGACAAGCAGGTACATTCGCATTGTACATTGAGAAAAAGGAAAAGAACCTGGGGTAGGACAAAGGGTAGATGGTAGAAATCAGAAAGGATAAACAAGACATAAAACAAGATACAGGGGATAAAAAAAAGAAACATATCGAAAGGAGCTAAGAGTTCGAAGGAGGGTTTTGAGACGGTGCAAAGGGAATGGTAGATGTTGCTGTGAAGACAGGCAGTTGCTGATGCGCTGAAGCTGGCGGTGAGCGGACTGTGATTGTAGGGGTCTCGGGCTCAAGGGCCGTGTCTGGCGTCAATGGAGGAGAGGGCATGGTGTTGGTATTGCCTGCGGCCTCGTTTGGTGTCGATGCAGCCGACTCTTGTTCATGACCGGTGATTAGGTCTTCGTCATAGGCCCCGTCATAGGATAAGCCAAGATTTGGTCTTCCTGGTGGGCTGGCTTTTTTAGCGTTCGTCGCAGTAGTTGAACGGGGATTCGAACGTGACTGTCGTTCAGTAGCCTCCTTTGCAGAAGCCTTGGCTCCAGGGGTAGCTCTGCTTGCCGTTTTGCGTTGGGATGACTGTGATGCTGCTTGTAACCCTTTTTTCCGATCCTGGGTCAACTTGGCTTCTCGAGCCGCATTTTCCTCGGGGCTGGGCAGGTTCAGCTTAATGTTCAGCTTCTTCACGCTGGCTGATAAATTATCGACGCTTCCGCCATTCCCCTGAGGTTTCTTTGGGATATTTCTAACTGGTGTAGGAGCTCCGCTGGTGACTCCGGTTCTAGCCCTACTTGCGCTATTCTGTGATTCAGACCTCGAGCTTGCTCGCGAAGGTGAAGGTCTCAAGGGTGGTTCATGAGTTTTAGGTTGGATTATCTTTCCAGCTGGAGATACTGGAGATGTAGATGCAGTGGACGTCGTGCTGATTCTTCGTGAAGAACGGCGAACAGAAGGCGAATTTGCAGGTTCCCCACTACCGGTCATATTTGGGCCAGGTAAATCATTACTAGAGGCGATGGTGGTCCGACGGGTACTGACGGTAGAAGAACGGGAGCTTGCGAGATTTCCTGTAGACACAGCGGGGGCTTTCTGTTTTCTCTCTCTAAGTTGCATATGGCTCGTGCCTCTCTCACTGGAGCGTGGCTGTTGTTTGTTTCCCACAGATGCCAGACGGCTACCCGGTCGAGACTGGCTTGGAACCACTTTCAGGTCTGCATGCTGGCAACTGGCAGTCTGACGGTCCGTAGGGATG
>OJKM01000140.1_pt1 | contig 12307 bp, 2 predicted proteins | sample 1596631 | NCBI WGS metagenome assembly OJKM01 (sample SAMEA3904683, study PRJEB24821) | metagenome | biome: Builtin; feature: hospital; material: surface | place: USA | collected 2013-06-06 | reverse complement strand
GAGTTTATTAGTACTAAAAAAATGCGCCTTATCCACTTCCTCCTCCTTTACTCCCCCTGACTCCTCAAAATTTCGTCTGCTTATCTCCTTCAGGGGTCCGAACATGCGAGAAAAGCAAGGATGTGGTTGGTCCCATCACGTGAAGGGCGGATAACCATTAGATCCTCCCTAACTAGCTAATTTTGACCTCACGTTTTCAACCTTCGTCCACTCAGTCCCTCGACGGAGGATTATTCGTTTTGGAAGATCTTTCAAAGCTCGAAGGTTCGTTTCTTTTTCAAGTCAAGTTCAGAGAGGGATATTGAGGCCGGTCTAGCGAACAATGACAGGCCCAGGCTGCATGATTAACCCAGAAGCAAAACCTTGCTTGAGGGCTCTCGACATCTCACAGGCCAGATGATTGGTACCATCAAAGGTCATCCTCAAGCCACCCGCTCGAGAAGCCTGCATGGGCCGTCATGGTGCCGGGCCAAGGAAGACGCATTGACTTATCCATCGGATCAGGCGGGACACATCTGCGGAAGTAGGTCAATAATACTGTGTGGAACAAGTCAGTTGAGGAGGGGGTACATGCTGGAACTGACATGGGTCCTTTACCTGGGTCAATTGCTCCCAGTGGAAGTGATTCGCATGGAGCATCTACATAACAATGAGACGTGTCTCCGTCATGCATCGAAGACCGTATATCCGTGCCACAGCTGTCAACCCCAATGCATAAGTACTTATGCTGTGGAGAAGGTGAGAAGGTTGATGCAGTCTCGGATGTATGTTTCTTTGGAGTCCCTGCAACTCAAGTCTCGTCGATGTTCGGATAATTTCGAGGTACCATCTACTTGTGTCCTCGAATCAAGTCACTGGAGTGAACAAAGGAATCGACTGGTTAGCTTTCGGACTAGTTAACTAATTGGCCTAATATGGAATCCTGGCTTTATACGGAGTACTAGGCTAGGAATAATCAAGCTGGACTCCTCAATCGAGCAATGCTTATTGTTTCTTGTTTTCAGGGTCTTGTTGATTTTTCAGTATTTTCGTTTATTTTATTTTCCTCTTTAACTAACTTTTTGCTTCCATCCTACTCCTTTCCAGCCTATCGGATACGGCCATATGAATAATATTCAAAGGTTCCCTCCCGGCCCGCGGTGTGAACTCGAATATCGAGTTGACTAGCTGAAGCTTGCTCAGCGAAGAACCAATCAACACTCATTTCAATCCAGTTCAAAGCAGAGGTTCACCAAACGGGCCGATCTCTCGGACACGGGAATGATGGATTAAAGCCAGTGGCTTGTTATTATTACGATCTTGTGTGTCCTTGCCTGTCCAGCGTTCGTTGTTTGTACTGAAGCGTTGTTTTACTTGCAGTGCGTCTTACATGTCCAAGTCTTGAGTGTGGCGCATTGTGGTAACTTATGCATCCCAAGGGTATTACTGGAATACGGCTCCTCCATGCACCCAATGTTAGGAACTTTCTTGCAATTGACCCACAAAGTACTGCTCCCTCCAACTAAGTTCTGGAGCTTCCAGCTGAGATTCAAATTTTGGGCTTTTCTATCTCGAAGTTTTGCGGATTACAAAATGAATGGGTTCCCGGCCTCACCCCTCCGTTTTAGGCATGGCAATGCTGATGTTTGTCTGAATCTTTTGACTACCAACGGCCGAACACTCTTAAGCGACAAACGTTCGTTGGTTTTGAACAGGACAATCATCTTAGCTCGACTCGCGGAGACAGTATGCCTCCCTATCTCTCAACACAAGCGGGTTTCCCCCTACCTGTCGATCAATTCGAAAACAATCCGAGCTCTAAAGCCCCAATTGTTCAAGTTAAAGAAGAGCTTGCACAATTTTGCCTTGAGCTGTCCTCGGATCTAGAGGACTTCTGTGCGAAATCCGGAATTACCTCCCTGCAAATCCTCCTTGCAGCGTGGGCGATTACTCTTCATTACTATACCGCTTCGGAATCTGTGACAGTTGGGAATATAATATGGCATTGCGACGGGTCATGTTGTAAGGGAAAATATGAGGTGGGGTTGGATGATGACACACCTCTACTTCGAGCTGTTAAACAGTTTAAACACCGGCCAGACTGTGATTCTGGTGATAGCAATAGCACCTCGCCCGACACATCAATGGTTGATACTTTTGTGATACAAACTCTTTCAACCTCAGAGCTTCCATTTGATCGCAGCCCTGTCTTTAATATAAGAGGATGTAAAATTCCCACCTCTGTAAGTGTATCACACTGTACAGAATGTACAAATGATAACGGGGATTTCTAACATATTTAAATTGACAGCATACCATCATCGTTGACATAGTCAACCATGGACTCAGGGAGCAAGTGGAATTAGACATATACCTCAATGAATCATGGAGGAACCACATAGCCAATATGTCGAGGACTTTTGAGCAGGTTGTAGCTGAGATGCTTCGCAAACCTACCGGAAAGTTGGGAGATTTAGACTTATGCAGTGCCTGGGATATTAGGACGCTGGCCACCTGGAATGGCGAAATATCAACGGAAGGCTCTGACAAATGCGTACATGATATGATTAGCCTGCGTTGCGCTGAAGACCCGAATTATACCGCCGTTCAATCCTGGGATGGAAACATGTCATACGGAGAGCTTGATGAACTTTCGTCTGCTTTAGCAGTACGACTGATGGCTTCACATCCAAGCGTTGGACCGGAGAAATTCATCCCGTTGCTATTTGAAAAATCTAAATGGACTGTGGTATCTCTACTCGCGGTGATCAAAGCTGGTGCCGGATTTGTACTGCTAGATCCCTCTCTACCACTTAAGCGTCTCGAGGATATCTGCCGTCAAGTCAAAGCAACCTTGGTCATTACTTCCCCTCAGCATTCTGTTCTTGCCAGCACTTTGGAAACCCCAATGTTTATTGCCAGCGAAAAAACAATTGGAACATATAACCCGTCGAATTACCACCGAACTTCGGTTCAGCCTTCAAATCCCCTTTATGCGATATTTACTTCCGGTTCCACTGGAAATCCAAAAGGAATCATCATTGAACACGGTTCTTTCCTTTCTAGTGCCCTTGCATATATTAAGACTGTGGACTTAAACCGAAAATCCAGAGTCTTGCAATTTGCATCTTATGCATTCGATGTTAGCGTTTCTGACATCTTGTACAGTTTACTATCTGGTGCTACGCTTTGTATCCCTTCTAACGCCGAGCGTAACAATAGTCTGGTGGAGATGATTGACCGTTTGAAGCCGAATTGGATGGACCTCACCCCGTCTTTCTTGAGATCTCTCTCACCCGTGGACCTTTATACAGTTAGGACCATTGTTCTAAGCGGTGAGGCTATGACTCAAGATGTCATTGCTAAATGGGATAGCGAAGTACGCCTACTTAATGTGTATGGACCGGCTGAATGTTCAATTCAGTCTACTGTCCAGACTCTTGTTGCAGCTGACCCTGTGAACATTGGTCATGCTATTACCGGAGCCTCCTGGGTAGTTAGTCCATCAGACCATAACCGTCTGATGCCGATAGGCGCCATTGGAGAGCTTTTGATCGAAGGGTCCCACGTTGGGCGAGGTTACATAGGCAACCCAGAAAATACCCAAAAGGTCTTTATCAAAAGCACAGATTGGTTACCAGAGTTCCGAAAAAATCATCAGGCGCTTTATAAGACCGGTGATCTAGTACAATACCAGTCAGACGGCTCAATGCGGTATCTAGGTCGAAAAGATACCCAGGTGAAGTTACGTGGGCAGCGTATTGAGTTAGCTGAAGTTGAGCATTATGCTCGCGAATGCTTTAGTGGAGCAAGGGACGTCGTGACAGAAATGGTTAAGCCTCAATACGAAGGTGGAACCTCGATGCTCATTGCATTCGTTTATTGCCCAGGAGATCATATTGGGCGGAATGCCAGTGAACCCAGAGAGGAGGCCATATTTGCCAAACCGGACGATTGTTTCCGTGACCGCAGTGCTAATACTAGGGAAAAGATGGCTAATAGCCTCCCTAACTATATGATTCCAACTATCTTCATCCCACTAGCTCGTGTCCCCCTTTCAGCTACTGGGAAAACGCATAGGAAGCTCCTACGATCTTTAGCTGCTGCTCTACCTCGCGTTAACCTGGACTCTTACTCTATAAATATCAACAAGTCACGAGTCCTACCGTCAACTGATATGGAAAAATGTCTTCATTCGGTTTTTGCGGAAGTCCTCAACCTGGCTCCAGGGATGCTGGGCATTGATGATGACTTTTTCCGTAGTGGTGGGGACTCCATTACCGCTATGCAGATCATCACTCAGTGCCGTAAACAAGGGTTTGTCCTTGCCCTCAGTGAAATCTTCCGTTTAAAGACAATAATGAAGATTGCAAAAGGTGCTACTTTTGGAGCGACCACCACCCTCTCGCGCCAGCAACAAGAGGACCATATTGGAGTTCCATTTGGTTTATCTCCAATCCAACAAATGTATTTCGAAGACTGCCCTGAAGGACACAACGACTTCAACCAAAGTTTTTTCCTTGCATTTGCCCGCCCTGTTGGAGAGGTTGAATTGACGAATGCCTTAGAACTTATCATCACCCGACATTCAATGCTTCGGGCCCGTTTCCATCGGTCTCCGGAAGGCAAATGGACGCAGAGCATTTCCCGGGATGTACTAGGCTCATACCGTTTAAGGAGTCATCAATTGTCACGTAGGGAGGAAGTAACAGCTATCATGGTCAAGAGTCAAATGAGATTAAATCCTCAAACCGGCCCCCTTTTCTCAGTGGACTTCATTGAAATCGCAAACGACAAGACCCAATACGTATTTCTCGTGGCCCACCATTTGGTCATCGACCTAGTGTCTTGGAGAATTCTCCTTGCTGAGCTGGAAGAGGTCCTGGAAACTGGGACCATTTCACAAGACGTCCCCATACCTTTTCAAGCCTGGTACCGGTTGCAATCTGAGTATGCTCAGAAATATTTGCCGCCGCAAAAGGCCCTCCATTTCGGGCCAAAACCTATTGAAACGGATTACTGGGGCATGAAAGGCCGAAAAAATATTTACGGCAATGTGATTCACGCACATCTGAAAGTCGATGAAGGCTTGACGTCTAGATTGCTAAAGGATGCTAATCTAGCATTTGATACCCAGCCGGTAGAGATTCTGCATGCTTCTCTCTTGCATTCATTTATGAAATGTTTTCCTGACAGAGAACCTCCTCTAATTTTTAATGAAGGGCATGGGCGAGAACCATGGGATAGCTCAATTGATATCTCCAGAACCGTAGGCTGGTTTACAACAATCTGGCCTACTGAAGTCTTAGTGGATGATAGAAATGATGTTGTTGACTTAGTTCGTCGTGTCAAAGATGGGAGACGAAAGGTTCCAGGTAGAGGTTGGCCATATTTTGCTTCCAGATATCTAAATGACAAGGGAAGAGAAGCTTTCAATGGATACACACCCTTTGAAGTTGTTTTTAATTTCCACGGGCTTTACCAACAATTTGAACGCAAGGATGGTCTTCTCCAGCAAGTTCCCTGGAAGTATGAGGCATCGTGTGATAACGGACCAAACGTTGTACTTCCTGGACTATTCGAAATTACGGCTGTTATTATTCATGGAAGTCTCCAGTTCGAGTTTATGTATAGCCGAGAAATGAAGCATCAAGATGCCATTGGACAATGGATCCGAAATTGTGCTAGCTCCCTTCGTGAGGCGGTAGAGGGCTTGATAGCACACGAGGAATCTCCAACATTGAGCGACTTTCCACTCTTACCCCTAACTTATCAAGGTTTAACACAGTTGACTATGGAAGTCCTTCCTCAATCAGGGTTATCATTAGCCGACATAGACGAAATATACCCTTGCCTTCCCGTGCAAGAGGGTATACTGCTTAGCCAACTTCGAAACAACTCGCATTATCAGACCCGAACTATGATCGAACTGATCTCGACCAATGGGTCAATAAATATGGATAGAGTTCGGGACGCATGGCAACAAGTTACTGACCGACATTCTTCTCTCAGGACAGTCTTCGTCAAAAGCAGCCTTTCCACCGCTATGTATGACCAAGTGGTATTAAAATCTATGCCAGCCCAGGTTAATATACTGCCATGTGCCGTTGATAATGATGCAGTTGAGATACTCCACAGAGAGCGGAGAACTTTCAGCGAACTCGGAAAACCTTTGCATCTTCTCACAGTATGTACGAACTCGAGCGGCCGAGTGTTGGCTGATCTTGGGTTTAACCATGCTATCATTGATGGTATGTCCATTTTGACCTTGCTTGAAGATTTTAAGCTTGCATATCTCGGAAAACTTCCATCATCCCAAGGCCCCCGTTATAGTGAGTTTGTCACCTATATTCGGAGCATGTCACAGCAAGACACTCGCAACTATTGGATGAATTATTTAAAGACCTCTGAGCCCTGCCTATTCCCCGTTATTACTGATGGAATCTCCTTGGCCTCGGAAAAGGAGCCGAACAATCTAGAGAGGGTTAAAATCAGCTTTGGTGACCTGTCGAAACTGCAAGACTGGTGCAGGGCACAAGAAATCACTTTATCAACGTTGCTCAGAGTATCCTGGGCTCTTGTTTTACGTTGCTTTACCCATATGGATGATGTCTGTTTCGGGTACGTGAACTCCGGGCGAGAGGCCCTGGTCGATGGTATTGAGGGTATTGTTGGACTTTGTGCAAACGTTATCACCTGCCGATTTGACGTGTCGAACGCAAGGAGAATTGCGGATATTATTCAGTCTGATAAAGTGGATTTCCTCGATTCCTTGTCACATCAGAATGCCTCGCTGGCGGATATCATGCACGAAATAAATATGACGAACCAGACACTTTTTAATACTGTTCTAACAATACAAAACAAATCAGCTGCAGGGGATGAAAAGAGTGATTTCATGGTGGATGAATTGTATGAAGTCGATCCAACCGAATATGACATCAGTGTCAATATCGAGATTTCCGGCGCCGGCAAGAATATCGATGCATACCTCGGATACTGGACATCACGGCTTTCTCAATGGCAAGCAAACAACGTTTCCACAACCTTAAGCCATCTCGTCTCTGAGATAATGACCGCTTCAACCCTACCCACTGTGGGCCAACTCGATTATTTTGCTACAGAACATAAATGGCGGGTTGCTAAATGGAACATCGATGAAGTGGCCACGGTGAATTGTTGCACACATGAGCTCATACAGACACGTTCTAACCGCCAGCCTGAGGCCCAAGCCATTTGTTCATGGGATGGAAACTTGACATACCGGGAGCTTGACGAGCTATCCTCTAAGCTAGCTACTATACTAATTGGTGCCGGCGTGAAGCCTGACGCTATCGTACCGTTATACTTTGAGAAGTGTAAATGGGCCCCTGTAGCAATTCTAGCAGTTTTAAAAGCTGGAGGAGCTTTTGTTCTTCTTGATCCGTCATACCCGAAGCAACGCCTTCAAAAAATATACCATGATACCAATGCCAACTTAGTTGTTACATCTCCGCACCTTGCCACGGGTGCCGAACAGCTAACTGACAAGGTTATTATTGCCCATGAAGATATAGCAGCCTGGGATATCGATGAAGCCTCTTTGAAGATGACACCCGTGACTCCCAAAAATGCTATGTACGCAATATTTACCTCAGGTTCTACAGGAGAACCGAAAGGTGTTATCATCGAGCATTCGGCGTTTCTAACCAGTGCTCGTGGGCATACCGCTGCACTTCATTTAGACTCTAGAAGCAGAGTGCTTCAATTTGCTTCGTATACCTTCGATGCCTCAGTGTGCGAGATACTCTCTGTCCTTCTTGTTGGCGGCTGTATTTGTATACCATCAGAGCAGGACCGTTGGAATGATATAACCGGAGCCGTAGCACGGCTAGGTGCCAATTGGATTTTTATGACGCCTGCACTAGCTAGGTCTCTAGATCCTTCTCGTTTCCCCTCCCTGAAGACCATGGTGGTTGGAGGCGAAGCCATCACCCCTGCCGAGACGCATCTTTGGTGTGATAAACTGAAACTGCTGCTTGCCTATGGCCCCTCGGAGTGCTCGGTGATGTGTTCCATTACAGATCCTGTATCAACAACCACAGACCCTCGAAATCTTGGGCGTATCTTCTCTGGCTCTTCTTGGATAGTGGATCAAAATGACCATAATAAATTACTTCCCATAGGTGCTGTTGGTGAACTGATTATTGAGGGACCGCTTATTGCCCGTGAATATATCAGTCGCCCAGAAAAGAACGCGGAGGCATTCATAAAGGATCCTTCTTGGTTGTACAATTTCCGATGGGGACAAGGGTCGCGGTTTTACAAAACAGGCGATCTGGTCCAGTATGCTATCGATGGCACAATTAGATACATAGGGCGAAAGGATACGCAAGTAAAGCTTCGAGGACAGCGACTTGAACTTGGGGAAATTGAACATCGCCTGAGCAGGGCTTTCCGAGGCGCTAAAGATGTTATTGTCGATGTTGTTATCTCTAGTGTCAAGAAAAATCGGGTTTTAATCGGCTTCGTGTACTGCGGAAATGCAGAGACATCATCACCGGACAAATTATGGGACAATCCCTCAGAGGAATGGTCCGCCGAGTCTCTCCTCATGCTCGGTAATGAAGCCTCATCAAAACGCAGGCCATCGAATGCCATCCAATGGAAGCTCCAGAGCCTTGTATGCCAGGTGCTCAACCAACCAGAAGATGGTGTAGGGATGGATGATAGCTTCTTCCATCTCGGAGGAGACTCTATCAGCGCTATGAAGCTAGTTGGTGCTGCCAGGGCTGAGAAACTCAGAGTCACCGTTGCCGACATCTTCAAGAACCCTCGACTTGAAGATTTGGCGTCTGTTTTACAGCATCATTCGAATACTAAGACTGGATTGATTGAGCCGTTCTCGCTATTGGGAAGTGGCGAGGCCCGCGAATCTGTTATACGGCAGGTCACCAACACGGGTTCTATTAAAACGGAGGAGGTTGAAGATATTTACCCCTGCACTCCGCTACAGGAGGGTATGATGGCCCTCAGTATTAAAATCCCTGGAGCTTATACCATGCAGCATGTTTTCCAGCTGCCAGAGTCAGTTGATACAAAGAAACTTCAAGAAGCATGGGATAAAACCATTGACGCCCACCCTATCCTCCGAACACGCATTTATCAAGGTGATTCTGGAAAGGCCCAGCAAGTGGTTGTTCGTGAAAGGTTCTGTTGGCAACAATCAAGCAATTTGAATTACTATCTTGATCAGGATCGAAAGCGGCCAATGAGGCTCATGGAGCCTTTGATTCGGCTCGCCTTGATCGAAGAACAGGCTGATAGCCCTGTTCAATACATGGCAGTAACGCTACACCATGCTCTATACGATGGGTGGTCGGAGTCCTTGCTCCTGGAAGCTGTTGAAGCAGCATACCGCGGCGAAGAATTGAAACTAACACCGTTTTCACCGCTCATCAAACATATTTCTAATGGTCATGAAGCTGCTGGCAACTTCTGGCGGACTCAATTCTCTAATATTGAATCAGTTGCCTTCCCTTCGCTGCCATCAGAGAACTACTCTTCTATCCCCAGCTCTTTCATTCAACGGTCAGTTCGTCTAGGATCCATCCATCGGAACGGTTTCACTCTTAATTCTCAGCTACGGCTAGCATGGGCCACGGTCATCTCTCAGTATACAGCATGTGAGGATGTTGTGTTCGGCGTAACCGTTACTGGACGAGATGCACAAGTGCCGGGAATTGAAATGATGACTGGTCCTGCTCTTGCGACTGTTCCTCTCAGAGTACGGCTGCAGTCAAGTGTTAATGTCAGAGGTAACCTACAGCAGATACAAGATCAATTTGCACAGTCCATACCATATGAGCAGTTTGGGTTGCAGAATATTAGTGCTCTAGGTGAGGATGCTGCTGCGGCATGCCGGTTTAACAGCCTGCTTCTGGTTCAACCGTCTGCGGGAAATTGCAAGCTGGATATATTCAACCATTCTGTTGCTGTACCTGATCATTCAACCTTTGACACCTACCCCTTGACTCTCCAGTGTACATTGGGAAAGGATATCATTGGCATTCAGGCAATATTCGATGCCAACGTACTGCCTCACGAAATGATGGAGAGAATCCTCAATCAGTTTGCTCACCTTTTCGAAGAAATATCAAAGAGCATAGACAAGCCCATGGGTACAATCGGTTTAGTCGGCCCAGAGGATATGAGAATGCTGAAAGAATGGAATGGCAAGCCACCACAGAAACAGGATTTACTTACACATGAGCTTATCCAGTGTCAATGTGAACAGCAGCCTGATGCCCACGCAGTTTGTGCCTGGGATGGTGACCTCACATATGGCCAACTGAACGACCTTAGTGGACGGCTGGCGGCGTACCTAAACGGACTTGGAGTGGGCACGGAAATGATCATACCACTCTGTTTTGAAAAATCAAAATGGACAACAGTTGCCATGCTTGGAGTGATACGGGTCGGTGCTGCATTTGTTCTCCTCGACCCTTCTGCGCAGCCCGTTCAACGAATGTCAGAAATGTGTCGACAAGTCAGCGCTAGCCTGATTCTTTCATCTGCAAAATACGCCCCTTGCCTCCAGCCGCTTAGCTACCAAATTGTTACCATTGCAGACGCAGAACCTATCTGGACTACAGATATCAACACCTGGCAGCCCCCATCCATCAGTCCCAGCAATGCGATTTACTCCGTATTCACTTCCGGCTCTACCGGAACGCCCAAGTGCATCACTATCGAACATCTTGGATTTTCCAGCAGCGCAGATGCAAACCGGGAGATACTGGGCCTAGGAAGCAAGACGCGTGTCCTGCAATTTTCCTCATACTCTTTTGATGTCTGTATTGAGAATAACTTGACTACTCTGGTGGCTGGTGGCTGCATATGCGTGCCTTCGGAAGCAGATTGTAAAGGAGACCTGGCAAAATCTGCCCGAGAGTTCAAGGTAACCTACGCAGATTTGACACCCTCGGTTGCCCGAATCCTTGATCCTGAGGATATGCCCACAGTTGAAATTGTTATCCTTGGTGGAGAGGCTATGGCATCCGAAGATATTGCTCGTTGGTCAAAGAAAGTCCGTTTAGTCAATGCTTACGGTCCAGCTGAGTGTTCAGTCACTTCTACCATTCAGCCAGATGCTGAACACCAGGCGAGCCCAGCGAATATCGGACGCCCATGTGCAGCCAGATGTTGGGTCGTGGATAGACATGACCAATCAAGGCTACTTCCAATCGGGGCCATTGGTGAGTTGATCATCGAGGGTCCAATTGTTGGTCGTGGTTATTTGAATAATGCTGCAGCCTCTGAAGCATTCATCGAAGCCCCGGAGTGGCTCTCAACTATTCGGGAGGGTGAATGTTATCGAATGTATAAGACTGGAGATCTTGTCCAATACAACTTTGACGGGACCCTTACCTATATTGGAAGAAAGGACCTGCAGGTCAAACTTAATGGACAGAGAATTGAACTGGGCGAGGTTGAGTCTCATGTTCGGCGGTGTTTCCTTGCCAGCCGAGATGTAGTTGCCCAAGTGGTAACTCACAGTCAACTCGGTTATAAACCACGCCTTGTTGCATTTGTCTGGCAAGAGCATGAACAAAATGGCATCGTGAAGGGCGAGGAATCCTCATTGTTTGAGAGTCCTAGTGATCAATTCCGTGCTGATGTAAAATTGGCAGAAGAGAAGCTCAGACAGTCTGTTCCAAATTTCATGGTGCCAACTACATTTATACCACTGTCCAGGCTTCCCATTGCCGCATCTGGAAAGACGGACAGAAAAGGTCTACTGACGGCGATACAGGCGTTTTCACGAGATGATTTTCAAGCATATTCCCCACTCAGAGAGAGACGGCCAGTGTCAACAGACATGGAACGGAAAATTCAAGCAATCTGGGCCAAAGCACTAAAAATGAGCCCTGCCGATATAAGTGGTGGAGATAGCTTCTTCCAGCTTGGAGGCGATTCAATTACTGCGATGAAAGTTGCCGCAGCCGCCAGGACAGAAGGTGTTTTTATCTCACTTCAAGATCTCTTCCAAAACGCCTCTCTGGAGAAGCTCGCCAAAGCCGGAGAGGTCAAAATAGACATTTCAGATGAGCCGATTGATTGGAAGAAAGAGGTTGCTGTCTACCCAGAGCTTAAGATGCCCCTGAGCAAATTCCCGCCTCGTCAATCCAGCAGCGACAGGATCGAAGTTGTTCTCACCGGCTGTACCGGCCTTTTAGGCAATGAAATCCTCAGACAGCTCGAGGCAAGTGCTGAGATCTCGAAGATTCACTGTGTAGCCTGTCTCTTATACACATCTCCGAGCCCACGAGACCAGAGAGGATCTCGT
>OJKM01000139.1_pt1 | contig 12361 bp, 13 predicted proteins | sample 1596631 | NCBI WGS metagenome assembly OJKM01 (sample SAMEA3904683, study PRJEB24821) | metagenome | biome: Builtin; feature: hospital; material: surface | place: USA | collected 2013-06-06 | reverse complement strand
TCTCTGGTCTCGTGGGCTCGGAGATGTGTATAAGAGACAGGTATAGGACAAATAAGTGAACGTTTCACAGCTCTCGATGTCGCCTTAGTCAAACTTCATCCGTCGACATCATTTACAAATAACAAATACTTTGAGTCTCAACAACCTAAGAGACTTCTTCGCTCCAGTGAGGTACCAATCAATACCTGGTGTACACTTGATGGAATGGCAAGTGGTTTAGTATTTTTGAGAGTCGCTGGGATTCAACTTTTCGCTCCTCCCCAGGTTCCGGGCATTGAAGTTGAGTTTACCCGCTTCCAAACAGAAAATATATACCGGTATATTGGTCCTGCTGGAGCGGAGGTTTGTGCCGGAATATGTGGTTCGCCTATAGTGATTGACGAAGATGAAAGCGGAGGGGTGGTGGGATTTTTTGAATTAGGGAGCCGAGGTTCAGACTGGGCGTTAGCACCATATCTGGATGAGATAATAGATAGAGGATGGACAGTTGTGTAGTGGCTAGTTATTGAGCCGGTGTTTGACTTACGAGTCTGATTCTAACATACACACATCCTCTAACATACACACATCCAATATGTTAACAGCCAGACGCAGCTTATTCAACTAGCTAGCTAGAAGGTTTCGCTCGGCTCTTCTTTTTCTTATAGCTCAGCGGTCTTTTTACTGTTGGGTGCCTGCTAGCATTGCACATCACAAATATAGCATTACTTATATGTATATATATATTTCATAAACTAGGGAAGGTTTTTTTATCGTATGTCTAGATATCGAATCCCAGTTAGTAAATTGACAATTATTCATGAGCTCGCATATCCAATTCCCTGTGACACTTATTGTGCGGAAAATAACGTTGCATACCTGTGTCAACATTGTATACCGTTCAATGAGCTCGTCTTAGCTTCAGCTTAATGGCTACTCGTCATCAGCATTGCATAGAAGTGCAAGCTCGTCGCTGATGCCTCGCGATGTGCGGGGAACCTCACACACCGCGATGCCCCGAATGAAAACCTTTCATTCAAGGAGGGTCCTGTTGGGGTTTTACCCTAAGGGGGGCTTATGGGAGAAGCCCTCCTCTCCTGGGTGTCAACCCCTGAGCCTTTTCGCTGGCTCATCATCTGTGTTTGCTTGTCAACTCTTCCGGCAAGGTTGTCAATAGACTTTGCCAGTCCGCGCACGGATCCAGACAGAGAACTGTTTGGATCCGTCTGACGGTTGCTAAGAACCAATCCGTCTTCTTCAACAGTCAGGTGGTTCCCCCCGGTGCCGATTAGTTTTTTCGTGATTGCCTACTTATGTATGGCACGGCTACAACCAGGATCGGCCACAAGGCTTGTAGCTAGGCTGCCCCGTTTGTAGAATAGCCCAAATGGTCGGCTTTTCGCTAGCCATCATAACAATATATAATTGGAAAATATATATGTGATAATGTGGTGTGGCGTCACGGCGCGAGGAAGAGAAGGAAAAAAAGAGAAAGAAAAGGAGGAGGAGAAGAAGAAAAGGTTGTATATAGGACGCGCTCCGCGTCGCTATAGAAACCAGCCCCCTTCCGAGAACGGAAGGAGCTAGTCAGCAGAGGAAGAACGCGAGAAAGTCAACATTAATCGGAGGATGGAAAAAACAATAGAGGATAACAGAACAGAAAGAGCAAAGGGTCTTGTTGGTATATATATAAGTGTTATCAGCACCTTCTGCAACTGATAATAGGAAAGAATAGCCCATGAATCGATGTCTCCTTCCATATGATGGCATATAGTCATCAAGAGGTGGAAACATATCAATGCCTACATAATAGGCAGGAAGAGATATCCGTAAGAGGCAGTGCTGGGTGATTAGGTAGGAAGAGAGATAAATAAAACGGATCCGTATTAGAGATTGTCCTGATTTATAGTACGTTATACCAATAAGCAGAAAGGTAAAGCACAGCGGCACCAGTCCACCATGGCCAGAGAAGAAGAAATTGGACAAAAATTCCGGCCACTTTATAAGAGAAATGGAACCACCAGCCATGTTTTCCGCCTTGCATCATCCAGATTCTAAACTTCCAGTGGTCCAAGGAGTACATATAACTATCATATAATAAGTATGATTCGTTCTTCTGGGTTAGAGAATCCAGGGAGGGGCCTTCTGCACCCTCAAACAAAGATAGAGTCTCTCTAGACGATCTTATAGCATCCGAGTCGACAGAATACTGTATCTGGCTATTCTTCTTCCAACGGATATCATTAGGGTCAAGGCCGGCTCCAAGATTTATCCATTTAGTAGTTACTAGAGCCAGTCTGTTTCTGTCAAGAGCTCTTACCTCCACCTGATAGTCAGCACCACATGCTCGACAGTTGAAGACATCTGGTTCAAAGGGGAGTCCACGCTGTTTAGAGATTTTGGACTTGGTGAATGCCGACCTAACCAATGGAGGCATTATTGGGTTTTGGCCTCTTATTCCAACACGTCTCAGTCCAACATGGTCACAGAGAAATACAAAATTTATGTTGAGAATGAGCCTATCTATGCTTCGGGTCTCTACTGCGGCCCACGTTTGAATCCGCAGACATAGGCAAGGACCCGAGCAGACCCGGGCTTCAACGGATAACAAAGAGGTAGTAGAGGTTTCTTTTTGTCTATGAACTTCGGTAAAGAGTAGAGAATCCGTCGAGATACCGTGCTCCGGTCCACAATAGTGCCTCTTCATAGCGAGCTGCAAGTGGTAGTGGTAGAAGGAATAAAGAGAGTCCAGCTCTGGGTGCACAAGAAATGGACGGAGGGAGCTAACCCTACCCTCATGAAAATAAAGTGGAGGTTTAGGAAGGAGTGTTGGCCCAGGAAGATCGAGGCAGTCCCTAGGATGGAGAATAGAGCAAAAGTGGCAGAAGTAGAACGGTGGGAGGTCAGCCGCCAGTCGGTTTAAAAACACCTGCCGATCATTGGGAAACGCATCCAATATGTCCCACGCTCCAAGGATAGAAAGAGTTGCGTGGTTACATAGGGCAAGGCAGGCCACATCAACCGGTGGGAGATGGCTTGCTACCATGGACATAATCTCTGGTGGTAGGCTGGCTAAGGCCGGTGTCTGCTCCTGTTTTTCGGCTTCCATTGTGGGGTATACAGGACATCCGTCGCATGAGAATTAGGCCTGGTAGATGGTGATATATTACTATTAACCTGTATCAGAAGAAGATCCCAGATATCAATTGTTAATATCAGGTTGAATGTCGTTGCGAGCCTCCAAAAGAAAACCGACGTGATGTCTCTGTGATGATGTCATCACCTCGGGCCGGACTTATATCATCTACCTGTGCCACCGCCACCGCCATCTGTAAGATTTTTCTACGTATTATTGGTCAATATTGTTAACATGTCTTACTAATTAAATTTAAGGTAATATAATTGGCTGTACTATATTACAATGCTATTGGTCTGGTTGCCTTAGTAATCATCTCGGTAGCTGTCATTTTGCATCCTCTCCTTTGGCATCAACGTTCATCAATGTCATCAACGTGCCTTCCGCACGATATTAATGCTATTGTCCAATATCACCTCACCTCCTCTCCTCTTTCTTACATCGTCTCTGCCAGATTTCTCTCGTCTTTTCCACATCTCTCTGACTTCTTTTTTGTTGCTCTGTCCTCTTCAGCTTCCGCTGAATCGATACGGCTTTTCGCGTTTGTTTCATCAGATCATTCAATCCTTGCTGAACCCTTACCCGTCCCGCGCCTGCAATCATGCAGCACAAGGTTGACGAGGCCAAGATTGGGCCAGGAGCGGAACTCCGCGATCCTGTCCGCCTGGAGCTACTGAGAAGGCTGAAGGGGCTCCTGGAAGATCACAAAGTCGCTCGGGGTGCTCAGGCTTCTCTGATGTTATGTGATATCCAGTACCTAGAAGGGCTATGCCAGTCGTTCGAGAATGCAACTGAGGAGGGAAAAGCCACAATGCGGAAAGGACTCTCGAGCTCGATGGAGGAGGATGAAATCGTCGGAAAATGTGAGTTTGAGATGCCCCTCTTTCGAATTATTTCTGTGCCTAACATGTCAATTTCGCCACTGGCAGGGTGTCAGAAACCTCGTCCAAGCTCGACCGTCTCTTCTGCCCAAGCACGCTCGCCACAACCCAATTATTCTGAACCATCACCACGTCGACAAGCTATGTCGAGCACGGAACCCCGGGCTTCGGGAGAACAATGCCTCAAGAGAAAGCGTAGTACATCGCGGAATATATCTATTGATTCAAGCCCGTCTAGATCTCAACTGGTTAGCAGGATGGTGAGTCTGCATTTTTATTTTCTCACTTATCCCCGGAGTTATATTCCCTCCTAATAGCGGGCTATAGTGCAAGGAGCGAGATGATTTCAAGTGCATTGTTACTAAGAGCGCTGGACCTATCGATGCCGCTCATTTATTCCCTGTTTCTCTTAATAAAAGCGACGACCGAGCAAACTTCTTTAGCTTGCTTAAAAATTTGTGGGCCCAGCGTATCGGGAAATGGGAAGGTCGTTTCAAAAATGGTACCGAATTTGTTGAGAATGAGGTATCTTTTTCTCTTTCACTCCACAGATACCATGCGAAAGGTTTATTTGCGCTCCAGCCCATCGAAGCGACATCAGATGGAAGATCCTTAAAACTTGGCTTCTACTGGTTGAATAAGCGTCAGGTTGAAAGATCTAAGGAAATGGTTGACCTGATGGACATCCCAGCCCTCGCCCATGATTTCCGGCCGAAAGATATCGCGATCTGCAGCTCCCGAGATGAGCATATCATCAGGTCGGGTGAAGTTATAGAGCTGATAACGAAGGACCCTGAGAAGCTACCGTTGCCGGACTGGCATATACTAGAGATGCAATGGGTACTTCAACGTCTGGTGGCGCTGAAAGGGGCTGCAGACATTCCTGACGCGGTTCATGACGACAGTAACGATAGTGACTGGGAAGAGTCGACGTGCTATAGATATGATGAGATGGAGGAAGATAACGATTCCAGCGAAGAATACGATGAACATGAGGAGGGCTGGCGGCATGCGAGAATCGACGATTGGGTTGGCCAGATTCCTCGAGAGACTTGTGTTTAATATCAATTATTGTTCGTCATGTTTTTACTTCTATTAGTTATCAGATACTTACCTGTTGAAAGAGACTACGTCAGGTGACTATCACGTGGTCCACACCGGCTACTTCTGATATGGCTGCCCCAAACCCTTTTTATTGTCGGAGCGAAGCGAAGACTATTGTATTCTAAATAATAAATATCACTTTCCCCTAGGGACTGGGAAGGTTGCTGAAGCTCCATTCTCCGGTATTGCACATCTACAAGTGCTTCATTCTCCAATACAGTACTCGTACTTGGTGGTGCTGTCGATGTTAGAATTCATAAAACCATCTCAAGGTGGGCGTACATACCTTTCTTGAGACAGTCCTCCGTAAGGCGCTGCAAGACCGGGCCTGTTAATGTGTGTGCGTGGTCTTTTATTTCAGGCGGCAAACGGAGACGGATTCCTTCTTTCATCGATGCGATCACCGATTGACCAAGACCAACCACGCAAAGTACGACGAACTGCGGACCGCAATTATAATCGTTCAACTTGATCAAGAAATCCCGGAATGTATTCCGTCGCCCCTTCGTTTTCGCACTGGGTGCAGATGCAGGTTCTCTAGCAAGCAAGGCAAACGCCTCTTGTATGCGTTTTTCTTCGTGTGGTTTTATATTTCCCCGTAACCTTATTGTTTCTGCTGTTTTGGAGACCTTTGTCATCGCATCATCGAGTGACAGTATTGGAGGCATATTCCTTAACGTCGAGGCATTAGAGGGGAACGAGGAAATTCGTTAGAAAACCTATGTTCTTCCATCGGAAATCGCTCACTATGTATTGGAATCACGTGAAACTAGGCAACAGAATCCCCTTGTCAATGAATTATCCGCCCCCAATTTTCTATCCGTATACGGAAGCAATATCATTGGCTGCCCTCGCTATCTAGGTGTAATATTCTGTATGAAAAATTAAGGTATATAAGTCTGCAGCTAAATATGGATCTATTGACTGGTATTTACAAACAGGCCATATCTACATTCTCTGGCGCTTCTCCTTTACACTGTCCTGCCTGGTTCCTGCCCTTTTCCTTCCGTGTAGATTACCCCGCTTAGAAACATCTCCCAGAGCCGGATTACTCGATTCACTTAGCCTTAGCGCTATACCGGGGGGTGAGCGTTCCGTCCATGGTTGAACATTTTCTTTTCCACATCCCAAATCACACCCGCAATGGTTGCATGGTCTGCTAGCGTGTCTCACAACTGCTTGATTCTTAACCTGAGAGGTATATAGGTAAATTCCTTGCTTCTTAGGACGATATATTTCCTCATTGGATAGATATGCTGTCTTTTTGAATGAACCAACAACTCCAAAGACTGTAAAATCGAGCCTATATAACCCACCGGCTGGGGGAATATAGGCATGATCAAGCCGGCTCTTATAGAAGGTCCCGTGGTTGGTGAGCCTTTTTCTGCCGTCTAACTAGATCTTCCCGTTCTTTGTTAGGCTACCGGCGATAAGGGACTCGCCGTAGTGCCTCCGCCAATTTTTGTCTGATTTACAGTCTATATCGCCCATTATTATAACTCTGCGCAGGCTAAGCAGCTATAGTAGGATATAGGCACCCGGCTACTGTTCCCTATGCTTTTCTAAGACTATAGCTAGCTATAGAACGTTCATAGCCTATTGCCGGTGTTATTCTTCTTGCTCGAGAAATCTTCGAAATTGGGTAGATCGGACCAACACTATATCTTGGGTGTCTGAAGGATCATTATATAAGATAAATGGCTGATTCTTTAGAAGAATTTTAATAATCCTAGAATTTTCGACAAGCGTAGATTCATCGGATACCATGGAGAGTATATTATTAACGTCCGGTTCATGGCCATTAGAGATAAAAGGAACGTCGTCTGCTGGTTGAGGCTTCATTGTACATATGGTCTCGGTATCATCGACCAGCGTAGGCACCTCAGATGTGGTGGAGAGTGTACCCTCTTGGCAACACCTGCGCTCGCCAGAGGAGTGTTTTAGAGGCTGGGGCAGCATGGAGATAGGCAGTTTGTATATATCGAGAGTATCACTGGTGAACATGGAAGTGGGGGATCCATCGCGGGTGGACATGCAGCGCGATTTATATTTTGAGATATCGATGCGCCCGGCTATATCCTTAGAGGGTGAAAGGCTGATATCAGTAGATTAGACTGCTTGGGCAATGCTCCGAAGTACAAGTAATTATTTACATTCCAAATAGGATGTTTGTGGGAAAGGATGTAGAATTATACCCTGTATGTACCTAACCCTGGAGCCAGACATTACCTTACCCCCGTTGGAAATTTCCAAGGAGACCGATACATGATTTTCCCATTTTCCTTTGATACGTTTTCGATAAATTTACTAGGGATACATACTCCGCGAATAGATTATATTCTATACATGTCTCTCGTACCACATAGGTATAGAACTACAAAGACGCAGGGCTAGCTTGCGCATTTACTATCGAGGCATGCACATTGTCGTCCTTCCACGGGCTTAATGTGTAGGTGGATTCCTAGCTCCTCCAGCCTGCCTATATCCTCCTCTAAAACCTATACCCGTAGTCTCATATCGCGTTTCATATTGCCCGTGTGTAAGAACACCGTAAAATCTAATGTGTATTTTGTCTTGCCTTCGCGAGGAAAGTAAGCACGTTCAAGTCGGCAGTCGTAGAATATCCTATCCCTGCTATGCTGGCATATGTTGTCGAGCTATATTTTCCGCCTTCTTCTTAGGCTACCGGCAATGAGGCAACGGCCATAGTATCTCTCCATGTCGCCGCTAATTTCCCTCTCGTTTTCCAATAGTATGGCTCTGCGGAGACTAATAAACCGTAGTAGGAGATAAGTACTTAGCTAGAGCTTTTAGTATCTCTCTAGTACTACCGCTAGCAAGGAAGCGTCGACGGTCAACCCGAATCCTCCCCTTTTAAGGAATTTTCGGAATAAGGCACGGTTAGCTACTATCATGTCTCGTAGATTAGAGGGATTATACTATAAGGTGAACGGTTGCCCGATTAGGAGAGTGCGGATATACGGGGCGTTATTTACCACTATAGATAGGCCGGATCTTAGAGAAATAGGGTTACCTTAACTATTATCGTGGTGGTCTAAGGATAGGAGCTATATAGGGAATATATTATGTGCCCGGTAAGTATACCGCGTAAGTAGGAGAGTCGAAGATTTATTATATGCTGATATTTTATATTAGGGATAAATTAGGCAGTATTCTGCTCCCTTTATACCTTAGGCGGTTTAGTTATATTAACCTTATCGCCCCTTTGAGACGTAGGATATTTTCCATATAGTGCCTTGTAGGCTACTGCTCTGCATACTTGGTCTGCAAATCTTAATTAGACGAGTTCAAAACATGGCCGCCTTCCGCCTGATAAGGTTTGTCAGAATGTGTGGTATTCAGAGCCAAACAAGAAGGAGTGATGCCACTGGGCCGCAGCAGACAGATCGGATTCGAGTACCAGGAGGTAAGTGGAAGTGGTGCAGACAGGCTAATTGTATCGAGAATGTATATCGGTCGATGAAAAGGCAGAAATATGTTAGGTATTGATGCGTTAAGGCGTGTTGAAGACGTTTGATACAACCTTTTCGGTCATGTGGCAACTTGCTGCCGCGTGCTTCCTATCGCCCCGCCATGTCGTAGCGGGGTAGCCTAGAAATTTGCTTCAAGAAAGATTTTCTCTCTAAAGCCACGACTCAAGATATAAAGGCTCCTGGCTAGCTTGTATTACGATATTTGAGGTGCAACGCGCTAGGTACAATATGGCAAGTCAATCACAGAGCAAGCACTACGCCAGTTCCAAGGTATGGAAACCCCGCGCTGACAATCAAATTTCCAAAGCTCAATCTTAATACAGGGAGGCAAAATCGAAATCGGTCACCTGTCACAGGAACTAAAGGAACTCATCGATGCTCGACAAAAATGGTTGATTTCCTCTAAAGACTTCGAACAAGCCAACCCTTTGGAGAACGAAGCCGTACTCAATCATAAAGAATTCAAAGAGCTGATCCAGAAATTGGTATGCCGAAGCTGCACCCTCATGTTAGGTTGATCTAACTTTATTAGGCGCATAAACACATGGCCCAAATCCTTCTATTTCGTATGGAAGAAGATATACCGAAGCGAATTCATGGAAAACGTGTTCTGATGTCATATTTATATCCACTTCGTGTACCAGCCCAGTCGAAAGTGCTTTCTACTTATCCAGAAACGCCAAACTCAACCTCCGAAGAACTCCATGCTGGTATGTTTGTGAAATATCAAGATGAGATTTACATTGATGGGGCGTTGGATTTCCTTCTGATTCGTGCTGCCGAGCCGGTAAAGGAATGAAAAGTGGGGTATATCATCTCTGTCTGGACCCCTCTGTATCAACGTCACCTAGTAGCATCGAAAACTCCTCTGTATCAACACCACCTGGTAGCATCGAAAAATTTTCTATGTCAACATTACGCAATAGCATCGAAAAACCTTCCGTATCAACTTCAAATATATCCGTACGTTTTTGGCCACTTGTATCGACTTTATTTTGGTAAACTGGAGGGGTGCGAGAGTCGGAACCCACAAATGGGTCATATTGTATACTTGTAGTTGTACCTACATTTGCTCGAACTATTTACTGTTAGTATTCCATACGAGGTATTTCTTGATATAACATACTTGTCGTTCTCTGAGGCGACTGATATGGAGCCGATTTATCCCAGGACGCAGCGTCGACCGTAAAATTTGGATCCAACTCAAATGGCGTCCCCGTAGGCTGTTGCGCTGCGTTAGACAAGGTAGTAGCTCTGGGAAATCGTTGGGCATCATTCTCTGGAAACAGTAGCTGCCTGGGCTCAGACGCCACTCCAGCGGCTGAGTATAATGAATCTTGGGAAAGAATCCTGTTGCTCGCGGATCCTGCCTCCTCAGACCGCGGGGAGGGAATACTGCGGGTAGAAAAGTTATCGCCTATGTATAGGTTAGCTTAATCTCCAAGTAGAAGCCGGTGAGTCCATTACCTTCCGTCTGCTCGCTCAATCTCCTTCGCCGCAAATCCGGGCACTGGCTACCGTTGTCTGGGCAGGGTCGCTTTTTCGTCTGCTCCGCGTGGGTTTCTGCAGCCTCCACAAGCATCTGGAGTCTATCGGTCCCCTGGTTCGTTTGAAGGGGAGGGGTGGAGGTCGTCTCATCACCATACGAGGTATTCTCGGAGTGAGGCGAACTCCGAGCCTCTGTGGTGCTCCTAGGCCTGTTATTGATGCTGGATCGGGCCGTCGTCCCTCCCTGTGAAGGGAGAAGATGGTCCTCCTCTGCTGGAATATTCCAGGGTTCACGAGAAGTGTCGTATATATCTTGGGATCGGTCCCGGTTCTGCGGGTGGACGGGGTGTATGTCTGGCAATAGAGAGGAAGTCGCCCTGCGAACTGAGCATCGTTAGTGACCGGAGAATAATTGTTGGTATGAGACTAACCACATGACGTTCCACCTGGGCTTTGTGTGTAGTTAGCTGAAGCCTGCGACTCAAGGGAATCCTCAGTTTGTGTTGTCGATACCTCTCTTTGCCGAACGCTGAACGCTGGAGAGCCCTGGTCCTGGGGGTTACTGCTTTCTGTGTCGATGGCGGACGAATCCTCAAAACCTATTTTCCTTAGTTATGGCCTTTGGAGTCTTTGCTAAGACGAACCTTGTGCCGATTGGTCGTCTAGTTCCCAGACGCGGCGGACGTTCGAGCCGTCATGCCCTGCTCCAATTAGAGGTATCTGGGATGCGGAACCACGCAACGGGAGGCCATGTTGCGGTCCAGCCGTTAGAAGTAAAATAATCCTGTTGGTACCGTCTAGTTCAATACATTAGCTATCCCCAGTACATACATTATGGCCTGCCCAGGTCCGTTCGTTTCTCACCGTCGTAGCTGGCTTGACACCTGTCAATGAAAACAGATTTATCTACTACCAGCTGATGGATGGCCTGGTACGCAGTGTGCGCAAGAAGTTCATGGAGTGCGGGGAGACGTCGGTATTGTATGCGTCTAAACTTATCGATCTGCCGAGAATATATGGCACCGGTTCCGCGATGACGAGGATGAAGTCTTTCGTTTACAAGATATTTCTGGCCCCGTTTGATCCCCTCATAGATAAAACGCTCATTGGGAAGAGCTTTGAATTTTAGAAACTCCTTAATGGTATCATTGTGGTCTTCGCTCGCAGCTTGGATATCTGCGACCAACTCATTCACACGAGACGTCTTGTAATTTTCTAACTCCCAATGTTCCTTCTCGGCTGCTAGAGATCGTTCAGCGAGGTAACTGCGGAACTTTTCATCATCTGTCGAACGCCTCGCCGTTCTCCTAAGATCTGTGACTCGAGGATCCTCTGAAGTCCATTGTCTCGCCGTAAACTTTTCTTCCGATCCCTGAAGCCATTTCTGTATCTTCGGAAGTGAGTTGAGAATAGCATCCAGGAGCTGGACACCCAACGGGTTGCTTTGGGACGCAAGTTTTCTGTTAACCTGACCAAAAGCCTTCCTTATCGGCTCTTGCAAGCGTATTAGAGTGTCTATAGAAGCGAAAGATAAAGTGTCGAGAGCAGAGAGAACAGCTTGATCTTCGTGGGGTAGAATTTCCATGTTGTTCGCGGGTTGGGTGTCTGTCGAAGAGGAGATGTGCGAAAAAGTACGAAAGACACCTTATTCCTAATGTACTCTTGGCGCGGGTGTTAAACACCCGCGCCAAGAGTGATTGAAAAAGCCAGACCACTTTCAAGGGAATGTACAACTTCACAATTTTCAGGGGTTTACACTTTGCATGCAGCTGAGATTCCAACTCTGTACTTGGAATAAATTACATATCTCATAATTTGAAAATGGTTCTAAGAACATCGTCTATAAGAAAGCTCACCGCTCCTGTGTCTTGGACGCCTTTTCTGCCTTATTTTACAGATGCTCAGCCTGATGGTTTGCGACTCTTTCAGCTTTCTCCACATCATGGCCGCATTCTGCCTAAATCTATGTTCCCGTCCCGTTACAGAGCTGTGCCGTACTCCCTGGCCGGGGAAGCAGGAACTTGGCCGGCAGCCTTACAGCTCGCCACCTCTCATGACCCGCTCGCAGTCGCACGAGTCTTTAAACGGTTCTCGAGATTCTACTGTATCCCATCCACAGCCTGTACACCCTTCCGTTGCGCAAACCTCCCCATCGAACGACGATTACTTTGATCGATACTTTGATCCGGACTTTGCATCCACCCGGCCCGAGCCGCACGATCACGTCTCTGTCTCTTATACACATCTCCGAGCCCACGAGACCAGAGAGGATCTCGTAT
>OJKM01000138.1_pt1 | contig 12376 bp, 11 predicted proteins | sample 1596631 | NCBI WGS metagenome assembly OJKM01 (sample SAMEA3904683, study PRJEB24821) | metagenome | biome: Builtin; feature: hospital; material: surface | place: USA | collected 2013-06-06 | reverse complement strand
CCGAGATCTACACGTAAGGAGTCGTCGACAGCGTCAGATGTGTATAAGAGACAGGCTTTGAAGAAATGCGAGCATTGCATTACGCTGCTGTTGCTGAAGGGAAGCCGCAGGAGGCCATTCAAAATGCGAATAATCTGTTTGCCGCCACAGAAGCTCAGATGAAGAACATCATCAACAATTTGGATGCTGCGATTCAGTATGTGATTGATGGAGAAAATCAGCACCCAAACCGGCATGACATAGTAAATGGGAAGATTACAGCAATTTCCTCATCTAATACCCAGCCGAACCCATTTTCCCAGCAGTCTCAGTCCCAAAACCCTGTTCAGCCTTCGCCATTTGGCGGTTCGAATTCAACTCAACAACCAGGAGGACTCGGTAGCACTTTTGGGAAGCCGACAATGCTAGGCCAGCAGCAACCACAACAACCTGCTTTTGGTACGCCATCCTTCGGTACACCATCCCTTGGTGCACCAGCATTTGGCACTCCCTCCTTTGGACAGCCATCTACCATGGGAAGCTCTCCTTTTGGCCAAGTTGCTGCTTCTGCAAACCAACAACAGTCAAACCCCTTTGGAAAGCCCACCGCCTCTCCATTCTCCCAAGCTGCTCAGGCCACCAATCCGTTTGGCCAGCCACAAGCACTAGCTGCCCAAGCTCAACAAAGCTCCCCATTCGCTCAGCTTCAAAGCTCGACTCAGTCACAACCAGGCTTTGGGACAAATCCATTTGGCTCAGGCACTTCTCTAAACCAACAGCAATCAACCCCAGCGCCATTTGGACAGCCTTCTCCCTTTAAAGGTCCAGCGACTTCCGTTCAACCTCAGGCCAGCACAGTCAACGTACCACCTCCCAGTGGTCCTATTCTTCCTGTGAAAAATGCTAACCCCAACCTGAATCCTCTACCTAAAACGTCTGGACAGACAGTGCAGGACCCTATGACCAAAAAGCTCACAGTGTGGAAAGGTCTTCGGGTCCAGTATATTGATGACGAGCCATGCTACCAGCATCCAGATGATCCGCAATTTTATGCTCACATATTTTTTCCCGATGGCCCGCCAAAGGCTGATACATTCAAGTACTCAGTGGCGTCTCCAGGGGAGTATACTTCAGCTGTGGAAGAAGCTTATAAGTTCGCTCATGAAAACGGAGCATTCAAAGATGGAGTAATGCCTTCGGTACCACCTAAACCCGAATGGTCAAGATACGATATCTGAAATTTCACATGGACGAGACGGCGACATGATTGGAGTTTGGCGAAGCGGCATTTATTTACCTCATCTGTTTTGGGAGGGCCATCTATACCACATTTTCTCTATTGATTGGCGGTATAATATTGCATTGAAATACTCCTAGTCACTTTAACTCGCATACTTGCATCCGATTCAGTGAATATGGCTACGTCGGAACAAATTATGAATGTATCATATGATGTCTTTTTTGATATTCTATAACCAGGCCGACAAAGCAACGCTAGATGAGAATATATAGAATCCTCACTCTCTGCATCACGATAACAGTCGACCAAGCCTAGACTACTCAAAGTATTGACCTTCCCGACTCATTTATTGAGCAATGGTGACTTCGACCTCAACACCAGCCTCAATGTTGATAATGATCTGCTTGACGGTCTCAGTTGGAGCGTGGAGACTAGATTAACGGTTAGCGTTGAAAAAATATACGAAAAAGACACAAGGACAGTGCATACTCAATCAAACGCTTGTGGATTCTCATCTCATACTGATCCCAGGTCTTGGAACCCTCACCGTTAGGAGTCTTACGGGTAGAGATGCGAAGAGTCTTGGTTGGCAGGCGGACGGGTCCCTTGACAAAGAGAGACTTGGAGCGAGCACGGTCAATGAGCTCCTGGCAGACCTTCTCCAAAGAGGCGACCTTGCGCGAGGTCAAGGTGATACGAATCTTGTGGATTTTCTATAATGCACGCATGTATATTAGCCGATCGCGCCCTCCCATGACAGACAAGTTACGTGGTCTGCTGCCGATGCGCAACCACGGAGGATAGGAATAACGTACTGGGCCTTCGCCAAACTCCTTCTCAGGCTTCTGGTAAGACATCTTTGCTGGGGTTGAGGAGCTAAGAGTAGCTAATCTGGTTGGTTCTGCATTGCGACAATAACTCGTACGTTAGATAACAGGATTCAATTCAGTAAGAGACATGGAATCAGCACTTACAAGAATATGCTGAGGGCAAGAGCCAATCAAGACCTGAACTGTTCGAGTTCGGTAATGTGATGAAAGGCGTGTGTTTTGGTGGTGGTTGGAGTTATTTTCCTTTCCTTCCTTGACTATCGCGATCTTTTTTCTTTTTGATGTTAAAAATAATTTGTGGGTGAAGTCTTGGCATGTCGGTTAGTTGATCTAACTCCTTTAGGTCTAGCGGTTAGTGACTCATCATGACTAATACGAAGCTGAGTCATCATTTCGATGTCCCGCAGTTTTTCTAATATCAAAAAGCTGAAATCAAAGCAACAACAACACAGCAACAGCAAACTGCTGATTTGATATTTTTTGCCCTTAAAAGTAGCTGCTATCTTCTTATTAGCGGCTCTGCGGATTTTGAAGCTCAACCTGCATGATTTCTCTGGAATGGTGGAAACAACTCTACTGCCCCTGGCGCCTGTACCACCGCAGTCAGTGCACAAATTAATACCAGATGACGAATGGAGAGCATGTTCAGATGCCTGGATCAGATCAGTTGAAGCTCGCTTAAGGCTGAATGACCGGGAATTTGAACTGTCTGCTTCAAAGGATGAAGCTGCATACCTGTTCCTTACGTCATACTTCTCAGGGGGGTTGCCACGTTCACATGGACCAACATCAAAGGCAGCCAGTTTATTACAACGTCTTTGTTTCCTCTTAAGTCGGAGGATACTACTGGCCGGATCTCATGGTCCTTCACAGCTTGTGAATGTTGACTTTCTAGGGAGCCTGTGCTATTTCTATACTACTACTTTACCCCTCCGGAATTTGATGTTGGAGGTGTGGGAGAGGGATTCAGAAGTCCTGGTCACCAGCACGCATAAGGTGAAGGCAGATATAATAAGAGAGTTAACCTCGAAGGATGGGCCATATACGAAAATTGAGAGAAGATTACGACCCTTGACGCTTCTTTCATCGAATCTATGTGAGGTGGGAAGAGTTCTTATGGCTGGGGATGATTACATAGATGCAATTTTCGAGGCATTCAACAGGTCGAAGGATGAACATCTACAAAAAGCTCTAGTAGCTCATATATATGTTGGGCTTATATCATTGATGAAGGTGAATCCTCCTGCGACTTCAGCACTCCTAGATCAACTCTACGGACTAAAGAGCTCCGCAAATGTCGAGTCAAAGGGCCCTAGAACTCAGCCAACGTTACTCTCCGCCCTTCTTTGCAGTACCAACTTCATTAAACGCCTCGAGAATGTGTTAGTTGGGGACCAGCAGCAAAAGCGAGGTGATTCCCTAGTTTCTTCCCTCAAAACATACCGCTCTGAATGCCAGGCATTACACAAGTCGTATCAGCGTCCAAGGAAAGTGGATAAGGGCAAAGGGCGAGATATCTCCGCCGGCATCGAGGAGGATGTTCACGTCCATCGAATGTCACTTATCACCCAGGTCCAGGATCTATTCCCCGATCTCGGCTCAGGATACATTGTGCAACTCCTTGACTTTTACAACGATGATCTCGAAGCGACGATCTCGAACCTCATAGAGGGGACCCTTCCTGAACATCTTAAATCCCTTGATCAAGGAGCCCAACTCTCAGAACAGCAAGATATGGTTGATCTCGCGCCACGGCCTACTCCACCCCGTTCTGAGTCACCTGTTCCTGGCATTGAGCGTAAAAATGTCTTCGATAACGATGAATTTGACCGGCTGGAGATATCACCTTCGAAGCTGCATATAGGTCGTGCAAATGCCGGTCTTACTGCAGATGACCTGCTCGCTAATAAGTCTGGCTCAACAAACAAGGCCGCAATACTGGCTGCTCTTGCGGCATTTGATTCGGACGATGACGAGCGTGATGACACCTATGACTTTGCCGATGTTGGCGGAACAGTAGACACCTACCCAACAGCAACAGATGGCGATGCAGCCGAGTCCCGAGAAGGTGGTGGCATGGCAACTGAGCTGAAGCTATATGACCTTTATAAGTCCAATCCCGGAGCATTTGCACGCGACCAAAACACTCGTCGGTCTCAGCACAGAATAAGTTTGCGTAAAGAGACAGGAATGACGGACGAAGCAATTGAGGGTTGGGCATTGATGCTCTCCCGCGATCCAAAGCGAGTTACGAGGCTAGAGCGGAATGTGGCCTTGTCGGGGCTACGCGCGCACCAACAGCCCGAACTTCAACCTACGGCGTATAGGAGACCTGCCAATGAAGATGGTTCTGGAGAAGAGTCTGGAGGCCATGGCGGAGGTCGAGGACAGAGCCGTGGTCGCGGCCGGGGTGGTAGAGGAGGCGGTAGAGGCGCCAGCCGAGGGGGAGCATCGACTGCACCCGAGTCAGCGATTGAAAGACGACGGAAGGATGAAAATAAGGGCTCGAGGGCGAATCATAATAGGCGCAACCAAAGGGCGAAGAAAATGGCGAGAGGCGGTCTGTGATTCTGTGCGATTCAGCCTCCTATGTGCTCAGAGTATGACTGCTTTTATTAGAAGCATGCAGATGAAAAAGCTCTCAACCGGGGAGATGCTACGAAAATACGACTTTATGACTGCATCGAGAATAGACATAATCATAATTCATTCGCGGTGCATTTTGTTCTATAAGACGAGCAGCTATTCCATTAACATCCATTGCTGGTCTCTAAAGTGAAGCGTAAGTGAAAGACGGCATTAATATATATATAGGTATCTCCTCTCCTTCTTCATACCTAAAAAGGTTAATCCAACAAAATCTATCAACATTAAGAGTTTTCTATCCATTACTATTCATCAATCAATGGTGGTGATCCGGAAATACACCCTTTTCAGCGATTGACTTCTGGCACTCAGCTAACATTCGCGCTTGCTTAGCAATATCACCCAAATGCCCGATGACCTCTTTGTTGCCGTCGACGAATGAGAAGATGGCATATGGAATCTTGGTTTCTTCGCAGAACTCGATGACCAATTTCTGCGCACGGCGAAGGTTGTGTCTAGGGAGTCGTGGGAAGAGATGGTGTACTGCTTGAAACTGAAGGCCACCGTGGAAGAAGTCAAGCCATTGCGGGCAGTCAACATCCATAGTGGTCCTGAGCATCTTCTGTGGGAATGACTCATGGACGCCCATGTCAGAAGTAGACATGGCAAAATGCGACAGAGTGATTTGAACATGTAGCGGCGCAGTGATCATATGGCTGACCATGACGAAAAGAACCCGGCTTTGCCAGTCGGGGATGCATCTGTATAAAACCCCGTAGCCGAACCAAGCCCAGAAGAAAACGTGGCCTGCGATCTCAAGCCAACGGTGCCACCAGGCGGCACCTTTACGAGGGCCCTGGCCACGAATCAGGTGCTCCCAGCTAAGGCGGTACAAGTTAAAGCGGCCGAAACATAGAAGGGGATAATATAGGAAATGCTGGAAACGAATAAGAAACTTTGCGGCAAAGTCGTACTCCATAACACGTTCGTAGTAAGTACTCCGAAGACTATCGAACAGTCGATGTGAAACAGCAAAGAATGGCATATGCTCGATATCCGGATCGTGTTCTGGAGAATTGGTGACGATGTGATGCACGTTGTGGTTTCTCTTCCACCAGCCGATACTTAGTCCACCAATAAAATCTGCGATAAGAATTCCAATCACGGTATCAGTGTGGAAGTCGTGTGTGATCCCAAGATGGCCAGCATCATGGACGGTGAAAACTAGCTGGTGCCATGTGCATCCAAGGAAGAAACCAGAGGTACCGTACCAGCCGCAATGCAAGAAGTACAGGAACAATCCAAAGAGCAGTAGATAGCGAGATGTTTCAACAAGGTACGCTGAATAATTGCAGTTAAACAGGCCTTCATCTAGGAGGCGCTTGTATAGCTGACGGTACTTCTGCACGATACGCTCTTGCTCTGCAGCAGTAACTGGCGGGTATTTTGCCGTGTCAAAGGCAATCTCTTCCTGCGTTCGGGCATCAAGGAAGAAAGGTCTTGTTCCAGAGTCTTTCTTTTCTGGGGAAGCAGTTCCAACAGAGGATATGGATGTAGATACGGAACCTCGCCGTCTCAGGCCTGAATCTTTTTTATCGGCAGGCTCGAAAAGAGGCGAAGGGGGGATTGACTGCCCGTTACCTGATGAGTTATCATCAGATTCAATGGCGGCAGATAAATCCTGTGAGTTGTACATGGAGAAATCCCCCCCCTGGATTGGCGGTAGGAAGTTGACCCAGGCACCCTCGATTGTTCCAATCTGAAAGGACTTCATCCGTTCTTTTGCAGCCGCAGAGTGAAGCCTATATTGACGAGTTAGCCTATTGTCATTCTCCCACAATGGCTCGCCTGCGGTGCCAAAAAATGATAAAGGCTTAGACATACGCATTCATCTCATCGGTAGCATCCCTGCCAACCATATGCTGGATAGCTTTGTCACCACCAGGGTGGAATGGCAACCATGCATCCAGCTTCAGCACCCTGCCCTCGAAGATGACGATATGCCTTCCATCCGCGATCTGTTTCCCTATCTCATGTCTTGTCAAGACGGTGCTTTTGCGTGAAGTAGCCATGGCGTCGTCAGGCAGAAGCTTTCGGCGGTCTGTGAACCACAGGAGCAAAGGTTCTAAGCTTCAAAGGAGTCGTATCGAATACCTCACAGCATGCTCGACACGGAGGGAAACAAAGCTCGTAGATGAGACAGCTGAAGACCTGACACGCCACGGTCCAGAGTGGCGTGAGATGCCGCAGGAAAGGAGATGAAGTCGAGGTTCGTCTTATTTTTTTTGCGGGCGTCCCTTTTCAGCATCTCCAGTGCCAAGACATTCCCCGACCTGTGGCTTTATTTTTGCTTTTGAAACTCCAACCTCGACGTCCTTCATCTTGGATTCTACACAGAGTATTTGGATAACTAGTGGTTTTGTTTGTTTATTCGTAAGGGACCGTTTATATTAGACAGACAGTTACGTTGTCAGCCTGGAATAATAGCTGTCTGCGGTAGACTGATCATGGTGGGTTGCTTTCTCCCTTTCATGTGCGGGACATCGAAATACGAATTACCATCTACTTGCACGCTATTGGTACAAGACGGGACAACGGCTGACATGTTTGTAGGAACCACTTGATACCCTCATCCAGCGGTGGTTAGAATGGGACCAGGACCCTTCCACTCGCAGGGAGATCGAGAAGCTCCAGGCGGACAAAGATGATGCCGGCCTAGAGAAGCGCCTACGAGAGCGTGGGTGGAAGCCTTGCTAGATCAAAATATGGAGTTCCTAACAGATCTACAGGCATTCAGTTTGGGACTGCTGGCCTACGGGGTAGGATGCAAGCCGGTTTCTCATGCATGAATTCTCTTACCGTCATCCAGGCATCCCAGGGACTGGCCAAGTTTATCAAAGCAACCCACAGGGGCACAGAACAGCCGTCGGTAGTGATTGGCCGTGATGCTCGACACAACTCTGAGAAGTTCGCTTTCCTTGCAGCAAACTCCTTTGAAGCTGAAGGTATACATGTGTGGTGGTATGATGATGTTAATCCAACTCCGTTTGTGCCCTTTGCTGTTCTGCTGAAGAAGGCAGATGCCGGAGTCATGGTTACAGCTAGCCATGTAAGTTCTGCGTCTCTAATGCCGGAAGTACGAGATTTAGCTAATTGATGAATAGAACCCGGCACAAGATAATGGTATTGCCAGCTACACCCACTGATTTCTACTATCTGTTCGATTTGCTGACCTATTAAATCTAGGATACAAAGTGTTAGCAAATACCTCCTAGTAAGTGTTTTGGGTGATTATACTAACTCATCAGTTAAAGATACTTCGCAAACGGGGCCCAGATCAATTCCCCGATTGATGGCCAGATTGCAGAATCAATCAGGACCAACTTGGTTCCTTGGCCCAATGCGTGGCGCGGAATAGATGGTCCACAGACCAGAGAATCAGATTTACATGATGAAGTCTCAGCCCTTTATTGTGAAACTGTCAATCGATTCGCTGTTAGTTGCTACACAGCCCTGTCATACCTCGAGAACTTCGTTTGTACACTGACTGCCTGCAGAAATCAACCGTTGATAATTGGCGACAGCCCAGTAAATTTGTTTATACACCAATGCATGGCGTTGGTCACGCTACTATGTCTAAACTTTGCGCTTCCTTGGGCATTGACGGAATCATAACGGTTCTTGAACAGGAGCAGCCTGACCCTGACTTTTCGACAGTTAAATTCCCAAACCCAGAAGAAAATGGCGCTTTAGATCTAGCCATGAAAACGGCAGATAATTCCGGTGTAACTTTAATAGTCGCCAACGATCCAGATGCGGATCGGTTCGCTGCTGCTGAGAAGGTCAAGTACGTATTTTTCAACTTCTTCTTTTCGATGGCCCCGATTAACAGCTTTGAAGTGGTTCCTGGTTTAGGTTCACTGGAGATCATATAGGGGTTCTATTGGCATCGCATCTCCTAGATTTATGGAAGAATAAGAAGTCAGAAAAACCTATGGCTATGCTAAACTCTGCAGTGTCGTCAAACATGCTATCAAAAATGGCCGAGAAAGAAGGCTTCCATTTCGAGGAGACTTTAACTGGATTTAAGTGGATGGGGAATGTTGCCCGACAGCTTGAAGCCCGAGGCTACGAAGTACCGTTTGCGTTTGAAGAAGCTCTTGGGTACATGTTCACGAAAGTTTGCTATGACAAGGATGGACTCACCGCTGCTATGGTGTTTTTGGCAGCTGAGGCGAAATGGAAAGAACAGGGCCTGACTCCACTCGGGAAGCTTGAACAGCTCTACGAAACGTATGGTTACCATGAAAATCTCAACACTTATTTCATCTCGCCAGACACGAAAAGCACTACTTCTCTATTTGAGAGTATCCGAAAGAATACCCTTGATGCTCAGGGTACTATCGGATCATTCCCAATCCATAGATGGAGAGATATGACCAGAGGTTACGACTCAGATACTGCGGATAAACGACCAGTGCTTCCTGTAGATCCCGCGAGTCAGATGCTCACTATATGGTCACATCGAGGCATACGGTTTACAATTCGAGGCTCAGGCACGGAGCCGAAAGTTAAGAGTAAGTTATAACTAGTTAACAATTTAACCTGACCCTATAATGAAAATCACGTTGGCTAACGCATTCGACTCTTAGTTTATATCGAGAGCTGCGGTGCTTCACGCAACGACGCCGTTGAAGCAGTTTGTGACTTGCTGACGGCCGTCGTAGAAAACTGGATTAAACCATATGCTCCAGCTATGACCTATTTCAACAGTATGACAACTTCATCTGGACATATTTTGAAGCTTGCGTAAAGAAGGCAAATATCCCTCCATTTCAAAGAGTGCTAAATGCCGACGTACATAGATGTTGGCGAGGTATAACAATCGAGTGAGAAATTGTTTATTAGCTCTGTCCTACCAAATGCTAACCCGGTGGTCCCCTATACGCGAGAATAACTCTCCTCAGGCTAGAATCCCGAGGCGTACATGTGTTTTGGGGTTGTACAGGGCAAAAGTTTGCCCCAGTCTCCAAGGTGTCCTCCCTTCTTGCATACCACCTTGCACTTATTACTTAACGAAACATACTTCAGGCTTTCATCACGCTCTTTAAGCATATTGTTTTTTTAATACTTATGTTTTTATGCCCAAGCTGACTGACCACCTCAGACATGAAAGCAAACTGACCGGCATACGGGTATCTGCGCCAGATCAACCTCCTGATTACCTGATTCCGCCTACGCCTTATAAACCTCTTAAAATTGGAGTAATGAATAACTACGGTCTCACATGCCTTCTCTCCATGCATTTACGAAGAGCCTGTTTGATGTTTTAGAGCATTTAAGCCTTGGATTCCCCATTATCAATCGCAGTATCCCTACAACATTTTTTGTTAGAGCACCGAACTGTTATCGTCTAATCATCGCAATACCTCGCACCATGTCCACGTACTACGATGATGATTTCGATGACTATTACCATGAAGGAATAGATAATATCCCACATATGATGGACCAAGGTTTCTACGTTGATGTATCTGACGATGACTATACCATGGTTCTGCCTCGTCCAAAACAAAAGGTTCCTAGACAGCGATTCCAACGCCCAAGATGTAGAGTGCCTAGGTGAGTACTCAACTAAGTCTCTCCGCTTAGCTGTGAAAAATAAAAAGCTAACGTGAAATTATAGACATGAAGAGAGTTACACATATGTCTCGGACTCCGACGAAACTAATTACCGGGCAGGCGATGGCCACCATGCCATCAGGCGGTCCCGACACAGAGATCACTATCGTGGCCGACGATCAGGTCACAGTCGGAGCAGAGGTTCTAGCCGTTACGAAATTCACCACCATCACCATTACTACTGTTCCCAACACGAGAGCTCTGGGTCCAATGGTCATTTGACACAGTCAAACAATGTTCTTCAAATAGAGACCCAACCGTATCAAGGCCAGATAACTGCAGGGGTAGGAGGAGGAGCTCTCATGGCACTTAATCGACCGGCAATTGCTGCACCTGCTCGGGTTTTACCTTCAGCCATCATCCCGACTACAGCTGGACCCCAATGCGCGTGTGAGTGTTGCCATACATCTCGTGCCCATCAGGTAGATGCGTTGAATACGGTAAGGGGGCCGCAGCTCTTGGGCCAGGGAACTGTGTTGCCAGCTGGACAGCTATCGGGGCCTTTTACCCGCCCAGTCCAGATTCCTAGGCTGTTGCAGTAATGGTATCAGTCTTTATTTGTCTCTCCTTTCTCATTTCCTAGACATCTAAAACAGCCCAAAGGAATGATTGTGACACTGTAATCGAACCTATTTGCATGTTGTTGATGTGTTAACAACTTTCGGTGATTAACTATGGAACATGTCTTCATTGTAGAGAATATTTCTGTGTCTGGCAAGATCAGATTTTTTGAATGATATAGATAAACAAAGGAAACGAATATGAAAATACAGTTTTATTCTAGATTAGCTTCATGTCGGGTTTATGGTTACAGAATGGCCAAAAAAGAAAGAGTACAGTGTCGTCTGTCAGGAGAAGGATATATAGACAGTAGCATCAGGTCAAGCCAAGTAGTGTTGAGGAATGTTGATAAGGGTGTTGATAGAGGTAAAAAGGGGTCGGAGGGATGGAGAAAGATGATGGTACTCTTTGATTTTTTGGCAGGAGGCGCACGATTTATGGGATAGGCTCGTAAGGACACAAAAAGCAAAACATCAAGCTTGGTTTATGGTAAATGAAGTGCAAGGTGCCTGGTGCTTTTAATCTGAGCGGTGTAGTTATTTCGGCGAGTCAGTTTAGAAGTGGATGGCCTTGGAGTAGGTGGCCATGGCGGCTTCTTTGAAGGCCTCTGCGAGAGTTGGGTGAGCGTGGCAAGTTCGGGCAACGTCCTCTGAGCTAGCACCGTACTCGATGGCAAGGGTGGCCTCAGCAATCATCTCACCGGCGTTGGGACCGATGATGTGGACACCAAGGATGCGGTCAGTCTTTGCGTCAGCAATGAACTTGACCTGACCTTCGCTGTCGAGGTTGGTCTTAGCACGGGAGTTGGCGCTGAAGGGGAAAGATCCGACGCGGTATTCAACACCGGAGGCCTTGACCTCGGCCTCGTTCTGGCCAACCCAGGCGACTTCGGGGTAGGTGTACATGACACTTGGGATGGCGGCGTAGTTGACGTGGCCATGGCCCTTGGTGATGTATTCGACGGCAGCAACGGCTTCCTCCTCAGCCTTGTGGGCAAGCATGGGACCAAAAGTGCAGTCACCAATGACACGGATGTGCTCGGACTTGGTTCGGTATTCCTGGTCGATGACGAGTCTGCCCTTGTCGTCAATATCGATGCCGATGTTTTCGAGTCCGAGACCAGCGGTGTATGGTCGTCGACCAATGGCAACGAGAACAACGTCAGCTTCCAGGGTCTTCTCCTTTCCACCCTTGGCAGCCTCAACGTTCAAAGTAACGGTACTGCCGCTGTCGTCACCGCTGACAACCTTTGTGCCGGTCATGAACTTGATGCCCTGCTTTCCAAGGAGCTTCTGGGCCTGCTTGGAGATCTCAGCGTCCATGCCGGGACCACCGATCTGGCCGAGGAATTCGACGACGGTGACTTCAGAGCCAAGTCTAGACCAGACGGAGGCCTACAACAATGGTCGTTAGTTATAGTTTCCACATGCAAGCTTAATAGGTGGAAAACGCTATACCATCTCCAAACCAATGATTCCACCACCAATGACAACCATCT
>OJKM01000137.1_pt1 | contig 12391 bp, 12 predicted proteins | sample 1596631 | NCBI WGS metagenome assembly OJKM01 (sample SAMEA3904683, study PRJEB24821) | metagenome | biome: Builtin; feature: hospital; material: surface | place: USA | collected 2013-06-06 | reverse complement strand
ATACGAGATCCTCTCTGGTCTCGTGGGCTCGGAGATGTGTATAAGAGACAGCACGAAGCACAGGGTGCGTTCCCTTACGTTATCCGTTTGCAACGTCAAGTTTCATATTTCGGGGATCGCAAGGGATTCAATGGGCTCATAACACATATTGGAGACGATGAAATCAACTGCCAGGTCCTTGGGTTTTTATGGGACGATCGAGTGGCTGACTACCACCCTTACAAGCCTTTCTTAGAGTGGTCAAATGTCATTGATGATGCCGAGTTCAAGGATATTATCTTAAAGATGACGAACTTGGACCCCCAACAACGGGTGACGGCACATGAGGCATTGGAGCATCCCTGGTTTTCCGGCTCTGAAATTGATTAAATGCGTCAACTTTCCCACATGCGTTCGTTATCCCATGATCTGCTTTCTCTGCTTGTATTAACCTTCCGTAGATTATCTCCCCCTATTTGATTTACTAAATTGTATCTCATTAAAATTAATGCTTTTTATATTTGCTAGCCTTGTTTTCGATTCAATATGAAGATCTCCAGGGTAACTAGTATCCATGGGAAGAGAGGAAGAGTGTGGTTGATGGGGGTGATGGAGCGAGTTTGACGGCGGCGGTCGTGATTCGTCCCATGACTATTTACGCGCCGCAGAGCTAACCAACTAGTGTCCTCTATCCTCATTGGCGTAGCCAAGATAGTTCTCCGCTTCTCCCTCTTAAGTACTCCGTAGTTATTGCCCTTTTAACGCTTAATATTACGGTTTGGCAGAGCGGTGGGTGAACAATCTACGTAATCGTATTGATCAATCATGTTAGGTACGTAACCCTGATTAGACAAGTGAACTAAGATAAAGGTCTAGTTAGTTATGTAGATTACCCAAAAAGCTTTTTGATCCCCTTTTCAGAGTTACTGGTCACTAGTTAAACAACTTGTTTGCTTGGATATTTATCGAAGTCTGCCACTACACTAAAAGGAGTGAGCCCACACTAATGGTAGGCAGAGCTGAAGTTTGACAATATTTAAGGCTATAGAAGCAGTGATTGCGATAGCCGCTGGTCATCGATTATCATGTACATAGAGCATGGCGCCAATTAACAGTAAAACAGAAACAATCCCCATGTCGAGGACCGGAATGGGGTCACCTTCCTAAGTACGGAGTAACCCAGGTGCATTCTGTGCTTCTAATTGCGCCATCCGCCGCCTCATGACGTATCAAATCCACAACAAGGATCGACTGCTCATTTATAATAGTGTTTGGACGCAACAACCTTTTCGTCCTTGTCAAGCTCGAATACGGTGAAATGCTTCGCAGGATCGTTCTGGCTTGGATGTTCTGCCTCCCTATAAAAGATACTATAAGCGCTGAAAGTTATTGGGAGTGACCTGAGAGTGGGAAGACCTTCTTCATAGCCAATGTCACGGTCTCAGGCTTGATAGTATCTTTGTACTTTTCAGCAACTGCAGCAAACTCATTCTGGACTTCCTTTGAAAGAAAGGCCCTTTCCCAAACGTCCGTTTTCGTAACAAACGCAACCCTGATTTGTCGCCCCGCGGAGGTAGTAATATACTTGATGAATTGACAGGCTCTGAACATGGTGGTCTCGGAATTTTCGAAGAGGACGAAAGGTAAGGATAGACTTGGTTTATGTCAAATATGGGAAATCAATAGATGGTGATTTGTATGGAGGACAGGTTGAAGAAGCGGATTTCCCATGGCTGTCAGGATGAGAAAATAAATATATAGCAGTCAAATAGTAGGAGGTGCCAGGATAAGCGCCAGGATTCGAGTCACACATTTGGGGGCCGTGATCCAACATGTAAACCAGCGTCCTTCGACCAAACGGCTTCTTCAACAGGCTGCTCTGCGCCTCAAATGAGAGAATTACGGCGCGGTCCCCTGGTGATGAGGACAACCATCCCAGCTAGTTGCATGCGGCCCACATATCGCGTAGGTGGTCTTATCACCTATTAACCAATCAACCCACAAGTGATGGGACCTGTGACCATCGTATCTCTCAGTGCTTGAAGAAAATGGCTGCCTAGCGACAGGCTATGGCATAAGTGATATACAAAGAGGAGAATGTTAAGGGTATGGGTGACCGGAAAGACCAAATCTCAGTACACTGGAGTATGCCCTCCAAAGATAAGAAAATTCATAAGACTCATGTAGTAAATATTTATGTGTATAGGACGTATAAGGCAGACGAAGGAAGGTGTTTGGCCCAGCCAGAACGGATCCTAAGCCATGTTTGGCTAAGAACATTAAAGAAAGCAGTTTGTGCTGGTGCTCGTGCTGAAGGAGAGAGTAGTCTATAATATAAGCGATAAAATCAAAAGAGCCAAATGAAACGTATGGTTAACAATCTGGGAGAAGGAAAGAGGAAACTTTTGACCCGTCCACGTAACCTAAAGAGATTAGAAGTTTAAATCACACCGTACCGCGCCATGCCTATCGTCATTCAAAACAATTCAAATCAATTGATCAACTGCGTTAGACACGCGGGGGCCCCTGGCCTAGCGGCGGCTGACCTTGTTGTCCCTGACCTTGACCCCTGGCTATGATGGTAGCGGGGTGGACAGTACCCGTCGGGGTCGGGCTCTGGCTGGAGGGACCGGGTTGGCCGTACATCTGGGCCGGTGGACTAGCTGCCCTGAATGGGTTATTTGAATTCTCATAATCGTATTGCTGGTATTCGGTAGCGGGTGTGTTGGGTGACATGCCTTGACGGCCAGATGGGTTCTGGTTAGGGTTCTGGCTCAGGCGTCTGTGTCCCGTCGAGGGTCCGCGGATAAGATGTTCTTGTGTAACATTTGCTGAGGACGGGGTGCTTTCCATTGGGGGACGGGAGTTAAGGGCGCTGGCGAATGCAGCTTCGGGGTTATGTGGTGAGTGGACGTTGGACGTTGAGTTGCTCGCTGTGGAGCCGCGGTATGTTAGGCCTGAGGCGGAAGTTGCTGCTGCTGCTGCTGCTGCGGCACCTGTACCAGCGCCCGGGCGAGGAGATAGGGGTGCAGGATCCGCAGAGAGGGCCTCGTCCATCTGGTCCGTTGGAATCATGCGTTTGGCTTCCTTGTTGGCGGCATATTCGTCCTTGCTGTGCTGGGCTTGTTCATGGGAGATGGAGACAGAGTACGATGGCTTGGAAATATCGCCGAGAGCGGCATCGCCACCTCCAGGACCGTAGATCGGGATTTTCTTTATAGCTAGGACCAATGCACAGAGGAACTTAGATCGTCTGGTGGCTCGAACAACTTCATTATGCCAGTTGGATTTGTGGTGGATTTCAACCTTGAGCTCAAGTTTGTTCATCTCTCCGAGACCCGAGACTTCGATATCGACATCTGGGCCAAAGTCACGGGCGTTATCCTTGGCCCGGACAAAAGCTTGCATCTCACGTTTGAGAAGCTGTATATCGCCGAAAGAGGTACCAAAGTCGCAGGTTAGCGTGATCTGTTCACGCATGGCCTTGGAGCGAGTGACATTTTCAATCCATTGGGTGTTGAGCACGATATTGGGTACCTGGATGGTCTTGTGGTGCTGAATGTTCCGGAAGACGGTGAACAAAAGAGAGATGTGCTCAACCATGAGCTCATTGTCGTTGATATGGACACGATCACCAACATCGTAAGGATGCTTGACGAATAGGTAGATGCATGAGCCGAGGACCTCCTGGGCAGTGGCAGCGAAAACGAAGGAGAGGGACAAAAGAGCCGTAGCTCCGGCAGCCAAGGTGGTGCCAAACCCCTTGTTTAGGAATGCGACGAAGACGAGAACGACCAAGATGAAGACGACGGCTAAGAGGAGATTGTCAAGGACGTTGATGGCCTGGTCAACATCATGCATGGACTTGCTCATGGACTGTCTCGCCTTGCCGAACTCAGTGACTGTAAGGATCATCTCGTCCAAGCTGATATCGCCGTTATCATCTCTGTCGAGAGCAGCCATGCACTCCTCCGCTTCGGCACGGTGGTCTGGCCCAAAGACATCATATAAGTCATCAAGGTACAGAGCATCTCGTCCCTGAAGCACAAACGACATCCACAGGCGGCGAGCCAGGGCCTCAGAAGACTTGCGTTTCTCGAGTGCCAGAATAACAATTGAATGGGCAGAAGTGGAGTTAAAGACCTGCTTTCCTGTAATTTCTTGCGCGACATGGCCGAACGCGGCAGTGATCTTGTCACCCACTCGGCCCACGTTCTGACCGACGTTCTGGATCAAACGCATGGGAGAGGCAGATCCTGAACGGCCATGGCCCTTCTTCTTGCCTGTTATGCCCATGATGGAGTCGTTGATAATATAATCTTCCATTTCGAACTCCTTGCAGTACTCCGGGAACATCTTGCGGGAGGCAGCGTAGAGCATGCTGATCAGATGGACGTTTCGTTTGGACTCTTGGATCTTCGAGTCGAATTGCTTGCGGTGGTAGGAGATGGAAATCAGCTGAACGAGGATCTTCTCGGCAGCCAGAATGAGAGACGAGATGAAGCAGGCAAACAAGATATTGTTGACAACCGTCTGCCACGGCTGGATCCGGGGGTCCTTGATATTATCGGGATTACGGGTCATCACCTAGAGACAATAGCATTTAGCATTAGCAGTAGAAGCCGACGTTGACGGGAGAATACGCACTGGAATGAAAGTAGCCAGGGAGGTAATGGCCCATCCGACGAGGGAGAAGGGAATCTCCAACGCCCTGAGGATGAGAGCATACTTCCTGGTCCCTGAGCTGACGATACCACAGAGGAACTGAAAGACGAACGGCACATAGTGAGCCACGGCCTTTGACACCCACAAGCTGAGCCAGACGATCTCAACCCAGGCGAAGAACCAGACGATGCGGACACCACCAATGCTGGCAGTGGGAGCAGCAACGGCACCAACTATGATAGGCACGGCAAAAAGCAAAGCGAGAGGCAGGACATAGATGAAATATCTAGTGACGACGGAGAAATTGAGGATCTTGTTGTAAAATCTCCCCATACGGGTGATGGTCCCGTCTTCGTCTGAGGTGGCCGATCTGTCACCGTAATGGTGATGGCCGTGAGCTCGACGGCGGCCGCCTATCTGGCGTTCTGCGCCCTCGCCGCCGGCATCACCAACACCATCATGGCCCTTTTCGAAGTAGTGCTCGCCGTCTTCCGGCTTGCGGGCACCAGTCTGTGACACACTAGGCACGGCCGTCAGAGGGATGTCGATAGTGGCGTCCTTGGACATGCCGCTGCCGTTGGGATTGCCGTTGGAGTTGGGATCTGAGTCCGGGAGGATGGTGAACCTGTCGTGGGAGAACCGCTTGCCGATGCCAGGACGGCTGGACATGGGGAATGATTGACAGGAGCAACGCGAGCAAGCAAAAGCAGATATGGAGGGAAAGAAGGAATATATAACTACTTCGATGAACCGGGGATAGATGTAATGAATGTCAGGGTTACCGTAAGATATAAAACGAGCGAAGGGAAGATCCCGACAAGAAACAAATGAGCGTGACGATGAACAAGGAACAAAGCAGGTAAAGACTGATCAGCGGAGTTAAAAAACGAGGGAGAGAAAAAGATGGAGATGAAGAAAGACGAGAGGAAAAAGGCCGAGATGAAGAAGAAAAGAAAAGACGGCAGCGAGAGGCAGCCGGGTTTCATCTCCACCAGGCCCAGAACAACGCTCCACCGGCTTCGTGGGCATTGAGCATTACGTATCCTTGCGTCCAGCGGGCTGACAGGTCGACCTTGAGGAGAGGACCGTACGCCGTGCGTCTATAGCAGGGGTAGTATTACTCTGGTCATTATTGTTGGCGAATAGTAGTTAGCTAGTTGGATTGGACCGAGTTTAAGTCCAACGGCTGATGGATGAAGTTGTTCCTGATGAGCCAGAGATAAAAGTCGAGACAGCCCTTGACGGTCTTCAGCGTGGTAGCCAGGGCCTCGACGCTATCAAACAGCTCCGTAAAGCCAACCGTGCCCACGATGACCAGCCAGTCCGTCGGGGCCAGCAGACAGACACCCCCCTGGATGTAACACTCCGGGTGTGTCGAGAAGGCAAACTCCCTCACAGCCGGACAGGTCGAGACCTGCTCATCTTTCCCCAGGGCCACAGGCACCAGTTTCTGTTGCAGGCAGAGCATCGTCTTGGTGACCCATTCCTGGCCGCTGGCGGAGAGCTGTGGGCTTGCGGCTGAGAAGCGGTTGCAGTAGCGGTCTCCATAAGCGAGAGCGTAGCCGTCCGGCCCACAGGGGATCCCTTTCTCGAGACACGCCGAGTAGAAACTGCACGAATTCGGGGCTGGCGACGAGCATTCATCTGGTTCTTCTCGTCTGGCCAGAGGGCTGATGCAGCAGCGGCCGGTGATGGGGCAGCTGGGGTGCCTACAGCTGTCAGTATCCGATTCCATTCCACCGGCAGAGCCAGAGCGAGGAGATAGATACCATTTGGAGGTTCCGAAGCACCGACCGGTGACCTGGCAGATTCCACGGCCCTGTTGGCGTTTGGCAGTTAGTCAGTTGTGAGCTGGCGATGCTGGATGTCGTTGAAGAAGTGTCGTTGACGTCGAGATGTTGGAGTTTTCTTACTTCGGGCGTCTGGCAAGGGACGAGAGGGACGTCGACGGCCGACGCAGCAGCAGCAGCAGCCGAAACAAAAACCAACAGAGCGAGAAGAAGAGACTTCATGGCGAAGACGATGATATCTATGGCTAATGGACTATGATCTATTCTCTATGGTAACGGTTTGATGCTCTGTGGATGTTCTATGGCCGGCCTCTCGCTTTATACCCGTCACCAAGGCCAGGCATACGTACTCTACGCCCTTGTCCTCAGCCAGATATGCTCATTGTTCGTACCCTGAGAGTAAGATCTTCTCGTCTTTAGTCTCATCAGCTCCGTTTAGCTCCTGGACGCCTTAAGGTCCCAGGGCGCGGACGGCTTACGGGCCGCAAACAGGCTCAGGGGTAAGGTGGCCACGAACCTCCACCAAACATCCATCCTCCTTTTAAACAGACGGCCCGGAGTAGTGATACAGTAGCATTGCTTGCTAACTGCTTCTTCTGCTAGTCAAACGTCGGGGAATAATGATATAATTAGGTCACTTGGAGCCCCTGGGACCCTGCAATCTGACATCTCAAACACGGCCATGTCAGTGCCAGGAGTCACTGCAACTCCGGTCCTCAGCCCTACGGATATTACCTACGGTTGTCGACTTGATGGTTATTGTCATGCCAGTATATTGTCCATGGCACTCGGTGTCAGCCGTCGATGTCGTCTATATTGAGATGGATATGAGATATAAAGACAGAGAGACATCAAGGCTAGTTGAATAACACCATCCCATCACTATCAGCCAACGTCAAGAGACCATCAAGACACATCTAGCAACTATCCTACTACTCGCTATCCCTGCCCTGGCCCAGCTCCAAGTTCAAACGAGACTGCATTGGATCCAACGTCAATGACGAAACAATCGGCCTGATCAAGCACTTCGAAGGCTTCGTTCTTCGTCCTGCTCCGGACCCCATCGGACTTCCCACAGTCGGGTACGGCCATCTTTGCCGCACAAAGGGGTGCTCTGAAGTCTCCTTCCCATTTTTCCTGACCGAAGAGACAGCCACCGAACTGCTCATACAGGATGTCAAGGTAAGGACATAATATACCATCGTTTGTAGCCGTCATACTAACATTGCTTAGAGCTCTCAGCAGTCAATCACCCTATCTACTACAGATCAGGTCGTTTTCAATGCCAACCAGTCCGGTGCTCTGGTGTCATGGGCTTATACTGTCGGTGGGGCCACAGCGAAGAAATCTTCCCTCATCAGCCGGCTCAACCGGGAACAGGACGTTGATGCGGTGATCAGAGAGGAGCTGCCGCTGTGGAACAAGGCGGGTAGACATGTTCTGCCTGGCCAGGTGAGGCGTAGGGCTGCGGAGGTTGAGCTGGCTTCGGGGCATACCGACCAGCCTCCCTTGCTTGTGGACTGTTATAACAACCCGATAGGACAGGAATTTTGTGGGTGTAGAAGTGATTTTCCATTAATATACATTGGATACCATGTTTAGTTCGGTGAAACGAGCTGTGATATTTATAGTAATCGCGGAGTGGTATCTTGATGGAGTTGAGTAAGATTAGGTATCTGAGACTATAGTAGAACTGCTATAGCAATAGTAAGAGCCGAATATTAGGGTAAGAAAAGAAAATAGGCAATTAATATGAAAAATGGTAGAAGAGGAGCAAATCTTATTTAGGGGTAAAGGCTTAACAAGAGTAGTAAGAGCAGGGGTTGCAACTAAACCGTAGCGAACTGGTCGACCTCAGCTTATCACTAAGAAGAAGAAGAATAGTAGAGTATACAAGAAGAAAAGCCCGCTATATACCAGTTCGATTTACTCAAATCGAACGACGTCTGGACAAGGCTTCTCGCCGAAACCCGAGATATTGTTCTCCTGCACCTGGTTGACATCGTCGTTGGGCGCATTCCACATACGATCCCCAGAGTCCCTAGAGAAAGTCAGCAAGTGATGAAGAGAAAATAGACGATGAAGATGAAGACTTATAGGATATGCATACATCATCAGGCCAACATGGTGGATGGTATCCGGATTTCCACAATCACAGCTCCCGCCGAAGAACACGGCGTCTCCTGGCTTGCGTTCGGCAAAGGGGTATTTCCTAGTCCATCGTTAGCAACAAGGTAAGCCATGAGGAAGAAACATAGAACATACTTATAGCGCAGCTTCTCCTCTGAAGCACAGTACATGGACCTAGTAACTCGCAGTCCTTCGCTGAATAAATCTCGTCCCGTAACCTGGCAGACAGCCCAGCCTATTAGGCCGGAACAGTCGTACCCGATCTCACCGTTCTGCCAGGGGGGCATATCGTGAGTTGGACCCTCGCAGCTGCCTCCTCCCCAGGCATATGGTACACCTGCTGCAGTCAAGGCCTTGTCGAGGATCTGCTGGCCGACACTACCGTTGCCTGGAGTAGGGGGATCATTGTCGTCTTCTCTCTTGATGCAACATTGTATGTTATCGCCGCCTGGGCATGGCCACTCCTAGACGGCAGTATTAGCTTATAGTTCATGGGTAGTAACAGATGTAGACAGAGGGATGTCATACTGGGCCGGATCCCTTATCGAAACGACCGCCTGGACAACCGTTTGAGAGGCTGCGGCAGAACCCATGGCCGGCACCGGTGCTGCACTCATGTTCAACGCAGCATTGGACATCGACTGGATCGTTCGGGCAGAGAGCCTGAGAGTACGAGATTCCCTTGCAGGTGCTTGACTTCTGGCATGATCCTTCGCCCTCGAAAGCCGTGCATTTGGATCCAACAGCTCGGCTGAGGAGGGCAGTATGGGCGGGAGAGGCGCTCACAGCGCTAAGGAGCAGGCTGATCACGACTGTAGAAGGCTTCATCTTGAGATGTCGAGTATAGTTGGATGTTGATATCCAAGTTGTTGTTTGAGCTGTACGTGGTCGAAGGGGGTTGTTCATATATCTATAGCTGGACGATAAATATAGAAACAATCCCACTGATCAGCACTGCGGCTCGAATTTTGTGATGCGACTTGAACTGCCATCTTTTTGGCGGTTGCTGGAACCTGATTTCCAAGTGTGTCCAGTCTGGTCTGTCTTTGGCTCTTGTCAGGGCGTACGCTGGGCGGGTGGGAAGGCAGTGCTGGATTTCTTAATACGAGATCGTCTTTATTCCGCTCCCGCTTGGCCTAAGGGATACGAGAGGCACCGTTGCACCAATACAGGTGGATAAAAGTCCTTAAATTGATGCTTTAAGGCGTTGATATATAAGTTGGAGACCATGTAGTAAGACCTAAGGGTGTTAGTTAGAAGATGACTGCTCAGGGACCAGAGCGAGATGCTGGACAGGCGTGAGAGGACACCACTCCTCAGTCCCTGCCAGTACTATCTGAGTCTTTCTCGGTCTTTTCTCAACTCCATCTCGGTCCTGGTAGACACGTAGAATAGAGGTATAAAGATGGCTCACCATCGCTATCAAATAGAAAACTAAGTCATTTCAATCGAAATCAATCGACGTCAAGCAGGTTAAATCAAGGCGAAGCTCTCTAACGTCACCGCCGTGCTGGTCAGCATGCTCTCCGTCACTGTCTGCGAGGGTGCTGGCCTCCAGATATGCAAGCAAGTAGGTAAAGAGGACTGCTGACCCGTCGACGCGACCTGGTCCATCTGCACCAACCTCATCTCCAACGGTATGTCTTCTCTTCTCTTGATCTCAGTATCAATCACGCTGATAGACCAACCACTCGACGGCCGTCCGTATGTCTCTGGCTGCTTGACCGGCGGCGTCTGCGACATCTACAGCTCTTCCCACTGCAAGGGAGCCAGCAGCACGGTCGACGAGGACGGCCGGCCCTTCGACGTCTGCCCTGTCCTGTGCTAGACGTCTTTCTGTCTTCTCTGGGTATCTCTGGGTATCTTGTATCAGCTGTGCATCTCTTCTGTGTATCCATCTGAGTCGCTTGTCCAATTGACCGCCGTCGAGTGTTGAGTTGAGGTCACCAAGATTGGATTTTCCGCTTTTCCGCCGGTCACTATCACGAGTCAATTTATTCTACGCTAGAAGTAACACATATAGGATCTGAGACAAGTGCTGCCTTTATAAAATACAGCTTCATATTGACTGTATATAGCAGTGAATAAGATCACTTTATCTTCTTCTGCGTCTTCTTTTCTCTCGAGAGTACCAATATCAACATCAACATATCACTGCTATTACTACTCTACTTCTATACACTCTGGCCATAACCCCCCGTGCCTTAATCCTCCAATGGATCCATGTATTCGCGGTGATCTTCCTCCTGGCATATAAAATCAAGATACAAGCTAATATATAATTGTAGGAGCCAGACCGAGAATATAGAACTTCGAAGGGGCTGACGGCGTGGCTCTCGTCACGGCGTAGGCAGACAGTGCAAGACTCCTAGATGTTGTTCATTCCGCCCTCACTTGATCTAGCAATGCAGAGACACAGTGTAATGATTCTAGATGGATGATGGTTGTTAAATTGATTGATATCAGTTGGAGTTGGTAGTTGGTACATCGATCGAGACAGTCATCGAGATGACTGTTTATAGCCCAAGAGAGATGCTGGACGGCGTAAAAAGACATCACTGCTTAGTCTCTGCTAGTATCATCTGAGCCTTCTCAGTCACTTCTCAATCTGATCTCGTCCTTAACTCGGTCCTTGTAGATATGAAGAAGGGTATAAAGATGGCCCTATCAGGTTGCCAATATCAACAACCAAATCGGCTCATCGACATCGAGCAAGTTGAGTCAAGATGAAACTCTCTACTCTGGGTATCTCAGGGTCTCAGGGTAGTTTATATCCAGTATCCTGCCGCCTCTTCAGCCGTCCATGTGTGTATCCAAGTGAGCCTTCAATTGATCGCCAGCCTCCACGTATCCCCACGTCGTGATCGCATCTCCCACAGGCCGATGACGTCTCCAGCAGGAAGATCAGCCGCTAATGCAGCGCGAGAGGAGAAAAGGATGCGGAATACGAGGCCAGGCAGGCGTCCTCATTGCTCGGGCTGGAGCAGCGCCCGCAGCGAGCGAGCAGTAACAGCCGATCGCCTCGCCTAGCAAGCAGCAAACATAGTCAAGAGTCAGCTGGGGCACATGTCCACCTGGTCGAACACTTACTAGAGCATCCAAAAGTACCTCGAAGTACCGCCGGGTCGCCCGCGAGACATCCGGGTTTCATCTTGCGTCTCTTGTCGATCGTCTCATCTGCCAATTTCTCCAGCCTCAACTTCAACCTCAACCTCTTCAACTCTTCAACATCTTCGCACCTTCAACCTCCCACTCTCATGTCCCCAGCATGGCCTCCCTCTGGCGGCTTCTCGCCCTCGGGCTCAGCCTAGCACTCGCCGCCGCCCAGTCGATCTCGCCGCTCGACACCCGCGGCCAGCTGCAGGTCGGCAGCCCGCTGTACTCGCTCGACCTCGACCCAGAGCCCTACGACGACCGCGTGAAGCTGCATCTCTACCCGTCGACGTCGAACCTCTTCGCCCCCGATGAATCTTTAAAGGTGATCTCCTTCTTCTTCGTCTTTTGTTGTCGTGGTGTTGTCGTGGTGGCGGCGGCGGCGTTGGTGTCGTGTGCCGTCTGCATGTAATAATATCGACTGTATATACTGACTGCAGCGCAGGACCTTCGCATCGCCGGCCGGCTGGTCATCGTGAGCCACAGGAACGCCCAGCGGCTCAAGGAGACGGACATTGCGTATCTCTCCTGCGACCCGGACGACTACCCGGGCAACATCGACCCAAATGACACTCTGGGCGCCCTGCTCGCCGCCTCCCGCCGTCCCGCCGCCATCCTGCTGTACACCACCCACGCCTGTCTCTTATACACATCTCCGAGCCCACGAGACCAGA
>OJKM01000136.1_pt1 | contig 12409 bp, 9 predicted proteins | sample 1596631 | NCBI WGS metagenome assembly OJKM01 (sample SAMEA3904683, study PRJEB24821) | metagenome | biome: Builtin; feature: hospital; material: surface | place: USA | collected 2013-06-06 | reverse complement strand
ACGAGATCCTCTCTGGTCTCGTGGGCTCGGAGATGTGTATAAGAGACAGTATTTAACCAATTTTGGCTAAACATGGCCAGCGAAGCCTTTTGATCCTCTATCCTGCTCCGGGTAGCAATTGCACGAAAAATTGATTGTATGTCAGTGACAGCGGCGGCTTCTTGCTCTAGATGCCCCCTGTCTATCTGAACTGAGCGCCGTAAGAGCATTCCTCTAATGGCAGACTGAAGGAAATGAACTGTTCCCTCGGCATCCTTGGTCTCTTCGTATCGATCGTGTTCCAGCTTCCTTGCAAGAGCGCCACGAATAGCTGCTTGGAAGCTTTTGATACCATGTTCTTCTCTTCGTGCCAGGGTATGTATGTGCTGCACTTCAGCCTTTGCTTTTTTGGCTCGGACCAAAGCTTGGAATTGTAGGATTTGCTCTTCTGCGGCTGTACACCAGTATTGATCGTTTTTCTGACGCATCCGAACTACAAATCCTCGAGCAGCCGACTGCAAGTCTGTAGCAAATCTCTGCATACCCAACCGATAATCGGCTATCTGCCGGGCCCAGTCGCCACGTATTCTAGACTGCAGATCTATTAACAAGTGTTCCTCGTCCCATAGTCCTTGCATCAAATCTCCCAGTCGCAGCCTAAGGAGTGCTCCTCGAGCTTGTGATTGCAGGTCAGCTACGGAGTCTTCGTTTTCGTTCAACTCCCTAGCTATCCTTTCTTCTTCTGTTTCAATAGGCTCGGGCTCAGGCTCTGGTTCGGGCTCCGGCTCGGCGCCAAACTTGGCTCCCATGCCAGAGAAGCTAGGCATAGTCACTCCTGCCTGATCAAGGCCGCGTTGTGTTTGTTCCAATTCATGGTGTTCGAATTCTAGTTGACCAACAAGATTGCCAATGCGGAAGTCGACAACGCTGTTCTTATACAAGAGCCAAGACAGCGCGTGGATGCAGTGGATAACCTTTGGAATGTTTTTCCTTTCATAAAGGTCTATCAGTTCGAATCTAAAAACTTCTGGGAGTTCGATTTCGTCCAAGAAGCGGAAAAATAGTGCAATATTGTCGGAATGGCGGAATTGAAGCTTTGGGCTATAAAATATTCTAAGAGTGCGGTGTGGGTATAATGCTTGAACGAGCTCGGCCAAGGTGACACCGTCACGTAGTGCCTCTTCCAGCTGGACAATAGGTGGAATGGGTTTCTGTATAACGTCCTCTATCCATTCTTTGGCCTCTCCAATGTGACATAGATACTCGTAGGCCTGAAGAAACCGACGTTGTTTATCCATCCAGTTCGTCGCAGTCCAGGCAGAGACACCGGCTCGTTTTGAAGCGGTAGCAGCTTTTGGGCCTCCACGGACTGAGTCCGCTCGTTTGAGTCGGCGGCGTCCCTGCAGGCCGACAACAGACGGTGATGCTGTAGCTATGGCAAACTCATCACTGTCACTTTGAGCTATTTGGGAAAGCGTCCTGAGATGTCCGGTTCTCGATTTTTGGAAAGTCTGGAGCTCTGGCGCAGTGAAAGAAGTCTGTAAAGATGGCGTTGCATGAGGAGTAGACTGCGTACGTGTATGGTGAGAACGGCGCATACTTTGAGTCCGCGGTTCGAGAGGCTCGTCTTTTTCCTGTATCACCGGACTTATATGGTCATAAGACGGGCTATTTAGCTGTTTCGAGAAAGGTGAAGTAAATTCGGGTGTTTGGCTGCGCCCCGATTTTGAGTGAGGTGATGTAAACTCGGGCTGCGGAACGAGACCACTCATTGTCTGACTCCTTCCATGGCAGGAAGAAGATGTGGAAGGCCTCGATTTTGGCGGAGTACCGTTGGGAGCCTGTGGCAGAGGCCTCAAGGAACGACGTATATTTCCATATGTCTCTCCAGCACTCATCTGGGTATCGAAGCTTCCCAGGCGTCCACGCTGTTCCGTCTTGCGCTCAGGTGTGTCTGGCATAAAGTCGCTGGGTGCGTGAGACGAGACGGTGCTTGTCCGACTGGGCACATATGAATTGGACGACATTGAGTAAAGTGATGAGTTTGTTGAAGCGGTCGAGCCATGCCGTAGCGGACCATATGACGCCGGAGCCAGCTCGGATTGACCCCTTCTTCTCAGCGACGGAGGATTGGAAGACATCGTTGACGGCGGGAGACGTGTGACGGCGCGGTGTTATAACGGATATTGCCCTTATGCGGCCTAAGCATAGCGTCCCATGCTTCTCTGTGCAGGTCTGGTCCAGGGATATGATAAGGTATGGGCGCGGCGAAGTTGCGACTCAAATGTTTGAAGTGAAGAATCGCAGGTAAACACACTAGAGACCTATCTAGCAGGAGAAAAGAGGCCGGGGTTATATGTAACAGGTGTATATATCTGACTCCTTAGCGCTTGTCAGATGTGACTTTGTTGCTCCGTCGCTCCGTGGCCTCGTCGCTTGGTCGCTTGGTCGCTTGTTTTTGTGCTTTTCTTGCTTGTTGATTTTCTCGCGGGGAGAAAAAAAGGCGAAGAGGAAAACATAGTACCTAAAGGGGACTAGCGCATGTCAAATGCTAATTAGTCATCATGAAGGTTATGATGTAATTAGTTGACAAGTATCTTACATGGACAAGTGGTATTTTACGTCTAACCTTGTTATTGCATTACGCTAAGAAAGAGACCGCGAGGAAAAGGTGCAACCGGACGAAGACAAAAGAAGACAACCAAAGTAGCATGAAAAGAAGATGATCAGAGTCGAGCAGACGGCGAATGGCACCTGGTGCTTAATGTTGAAACACCTGGGGATGCTCTGCAGCCATAGCTCCAACTCCAAACTCATGGATGGCCGTCTTCAAAAGCCCTTCCTACCACCAGCTCAGATCATCAGCATGGGAGCAGCTACTAACCACATAACTACCAGACATCATAGTATCTATATATTATCTATACCTACTTACCTATCTCCATTCAATAGTCACTCCTCCCGTCCGCTTCACTTCACTCAAGGTTGATTACTAAGCTAGTGACTAAGCACAACCCACAAGCGGGAATTATTCCTATAAAACCTCAAAATTTACTTGTTTGATTTTTTTTTTCTTCGGGTTTTTCTCTTTCTTCCCTTGGGAAGAAAGATATCTCCCCGCCAACAGGACGTTTTTTCGAGTCAGACGCTGTTGACGGTACTCATATTTTTTTTTTCTCGTTGACATACAGCCAGGTATAAAATATATACACATTTTCGCCTGCAGAAATGCCTCTATCTAACGGGGATGGCCGCAAAGCCTGCACGGTCACCTCGCTACGTGGGCGGACAGAGTTTGTTGACTGCTCCAAGGCCCTGGACCTCCTGAAAACGGAGTATACGTCTGGAGATGGCCTGGATATCAATGAATTGCTTGACTCGAACAAGCGCGGGGCTTTGACTTACAATGACTTCCTGGTACTCCCTGGATATATCGGTACGGCAGCCATTTCCTTATCGATAGCTCTCCATATGAACAGGCAGTCTAATGATGAATCCGTTTGATAGGATTTCCCGCGTCTGACGTAACTTTGCAGTCTCCTGTAACCAAGCGCATTTCTTTAAACGTGCCTCTACTCTCTTCTCCCATGGACACTGTCACTGAACACTCCATGGCTATCCATATGGCACTTTTGGGAGGCCTCGGTGTGATTCACCACAACTGTTCGGCCGAAGAGCAGGCTGAAATGGTTAGGAAGGTGAAACGATATGAGAACGGGTTTATCCTCGACCCAGTCGTCATCTCTCCAAAGACTACAGTCGCTGAGGTCAAGGACTTGAAGCAGAAGTGGGGTTTCGGAGGCTTTCCTGTGACTGGTAAGTTATACTATATATCATTTGTGTTTTATCAAATTCCTTCCAATGATGTTGTATATCTTATCTTAAACTTTCGTTCAACTGCACGCGGCGAAAGCCGCCCTGGAGAGCAACAGATTATGATCTGAGATTGCCCGTCTCTATGACCCAATCCTTATGGTCTATAGAAGTTGAACAATTTAACTGACTGCTTGCATAAATAGAAAATGGCGATCTTCGCTCCAAGCTGGTTGGTATTGTCACCAGCCGGGACATCCAATTTCACCCTGAGTTGAGCGATCCGGTCACCGCTGTCATGACCACCGACCTTGTAACTGCTCCCTCTGGTACTACCTTGGCTGAAACCAACGAAGTCCTTCGGGCTTCCAAAAAGGGTAAACTCCCAATTGTTGACGAGGCAGGAAATATTGTTTCCCTCCTTTCTCGCTCTGATCTGATGAAGAACCTCCACTACCCACTTGCTTCTAAGCTTCCCGACTCGAAGCAGCTTATTTGCGCTGCGTCTATCGGCACTCGTCCCGCTGACAAGGACAGACTTCAGAAGCTTGTTGAGGCTGGCCTTGACGTTGTTGTCCTCGACAGCAGCCAGGGTAACAGCATGTACCAGATCGATATGATAAAACACATCAAGGCTACACATCCGGAAATTGACGTCATTGCCGGTAATGTCGTCACTCGTGAGCAAGCCGCGTCTCTAATTGCTGCCGGTGCTGATGGCCTCAGAATCGGCATGGGCAGCGGTAGTGCTTGCATCACCCAGGAAGTTATGGCAGTTGGCAGGCCTCAAGCAGCCGCTGTTCACAGCGTAACTGAATTCGCCTCCCGTTTCGGTGTTCCTTGTATCGCCGATGGTGGTGTTCAGAACGTGGGTCACATTGTCAAGGCTCTTGCCATGGGTGCTTCCACCGTTATGATGGGCGGTCTTTTGGCTGGTACCACCGAGTCTCCAGGCCAGTATTTCGTCAGCCGTGAAGGACAACTCGTCAAAGCCTACCGTGGAATGGGTAGCATTGATGCCATGGAGGAAAAGAAGGCCGGCGGCAGCTCCGCTGGCAACAAGAGCACTGCCGGTACTGCCAGATACTTTTCTGAGAAGGACAGCCTGCTTGTCGCTCAGGGTGTCTCTGGCTCCGTCCTAGACCGTGGCTCCATCACCAAGTTCGTCCCATATCTCATTGCCGGTGTCCGGCACTCGTTCCAGGATATGGGCGTCAAGAGCTTGCGTGAACTACACGATGGTGTCGCGAAGGGAACTGTTCGCTTCGAGGTTCGAACTACCAGTGCCCAAGCCGAAGGAAATGTCCATGGCCTACATACCTACGATAAGAAGTTGTACTCTTAACTAAAGGCATCGCGACGTTTGCCAATTTATTTGCTAAGTCCTTATCTCCTTGACATATTTATTACTGGCGAAGTTTCAGGAGTTCCGAAGTGGCGGTGTATCTGTCGGTCAAGGGCGGTTTGGCATGCCAGTTCTAATGTTCAACTAATCAAAAGTTTACGGATTCTTCAAGCGATAGTTATGTAGCCGATGACAGAATGGACAGTAATTCATATATCTTCAATAATCTCCGAATATTCGTAACTACCTGACCGCTTGTGCCGGCTGTTATATCACGTTGACTAACTCGGTAATGAAACAACCTCGGGATGATCGATAGCCTTTCCCTAACCTGACTAGTAGACCGGCGAGTTATTGATGCCATCACAGGTCAAACTCGTATACACAAGAAACAGCACGACACAATGATGGCCTGTGTCCTCGTTGAATGTCACTTTCATGGGCTTCATCGCGTAAATCTGAGTTTTATCTTCCCCTCTTACTTTCTACGGCGGCATATTTCCGTGTCTAGGGTTCTACAACAGTCGTGCTTTTGTCCAAACAATTCGTTGTGCAGAGCAGTGCAATCAAAGAGAAAGAATACAATAAATTATACCCAAAGCGCAGCTTACTCAAGCGTTCGCATTATACCACAGTATCGAAAGCCAATGGCGTCAAGTGATAATAAAAAGCAGGCAATCGACTATAAAGTCCCCCGGCCAAGTTCAAGGTAACGGCTGTCCCTAGAGAATGATGATGGCATTCACTCCACTGACTCTACAGGTAGTGTTATACTTGTATCCCCTCAAAATGAAGTCCTCCTTCTTCATCGGGTAAAAACATCCTCTTCATTCCCGTCAGCGCACGTATTTCCGGGTGGAAACATATCTTCCCAGGACGGCGACTTTCCACCAGCAGGGCACCCGGATAGCCATGACGATGGAGCTTACTATAGAAAAGCTGCAATCCGTGAAATGTTCGAGGAGAGTGGAATACTCCTTGCGAAAAAACGGAGTACCGGCCAACTAGTGAAGCTTAGTCCAACAGAGCGAGAGGAAGGCCGACATGCCATCCATAGGAATGAGATCACATTTGATCAATGGTTAAAGAGGGTAGATGCAGACACTGTGGCAGATACCGGTAGGTTGCTCGCCCTCGGTATACCTTCAAAGAGGACGCTTGGAATGTTAACAAAGGGGCACAGGAATGCTGATTCCCTTCTCACATTGGATAACACCTGCTATAAATGCTCGCCGTTTCACAACACAAATGTACATTTATTTTCTACCTCCTGCAGATGATACCACCAGCGACATTGCAAATACAGGATTAAGCAGCGAAGAAGTCCAAGTGCCTACTTCCGATGGCGGGTTAGAAATTACCGAAGCGCAGTTCCTCCCGGCATCGGAATGGCTACGACGTGCGAAGATGGACGAGATAATCATGTTCCCTCCTCAGGTGCTATTACTGAGCTTTGTCGCGCAGTTTCTCGAAAGAGCAGGTGAAAGGACACCAATACCGGCTGCAGAGTCTTACAAACGACGCGAAGAGCTGATCAAGTTTATTCACTCGGGTGACCCTGCATGGTCTCATAAATTCATTTCCCCACGGCCGTTAGGGAGCATGCCTGATGGCAGATTAATTATGGATTTAAACCACCCAGGCCAGGAACTGGAAGGAACTGAGAAAAGAGGGGATCCAGAAAGGGTTATCCTTGTGAAGTTCAAAAAAGAAGGGCCCAGAGGAGTAGAAGTACGATGGCTCAGCGAGGTTAAATCTCATCTGCGGGATCATAAGAGCCCGCTCTAGGTTGGATTCTATAACCGTCACCGCCACTACGAAGGCAGAGTATCCTGCCTTTATATATATATATATTGAGGCTTATATCCTAGATAGATTGTCGAGTTGTGTTTGTCCCTCTTTGCATGTTATTTAAACTTTTGATATTGAGCCAAACCTAAAACTCACCCGTTGCATGAATCACATGACCCACAATCGAAAAAAAATGATTTTCACTTTATCTCGCGCAGGCAGCAAGAGCATCAAGACATCGACAAGAGAAGATAGCATCTGATTCCATTTCCCTTGCCATCTCCCTTCGATCAACCCTTTCTCACCCAAATTTACTACCGTCTATTCCGCCAAAATGGAGAACGAGAAGGGCGAAATCGTCGATCTGTACGCACAAACTCCCAGGAGCCCTTATCAAATCGCCCAAAGGGTTGAACGAATTGTCTCAACAGATGCTAACGAGAATCTATATGAAATAGCTACGTCCCACGCAAGTGCAGTGCCACCAACCGTATCATCAAGGCCAAGGACCATGCTTCCGTCCAAATCAGCATCGCTAAGGTTGACGAGAACGGCCGATACACCGGTGAAAACCAGGTCTATGCTCTCTCCGGATTTGTACGAGCTATGGGCGAGGGTGATGACAGCTTGAACCGTTTGGCTCAGCGGGATGGATTCTTGAAGAACGTCTGGAGCGCAAGCCGATAAGCGTGAGGAGAGAAACAGTGGTTTAGACGTCAAATGGTACCTATCACCCGCACATTTACGTTACCCGAAAGCAGACAAAATATGTGACTGGGAACCTAAGAGAATACTGAAGGAGTAGGATAAATGCTGATATGATCTTTTGTGCAGGTCGATTTTCTTGAAACGAGGTCGGAATGGTCAATGGGAATGAATATTTCAGGAATTTCCGATGTTATGAAGACTCTGGCGCTACTCTAATCTTTTTGGAGGATGCGACGATACAAACCCATTGAATAAGAAGATAATGGTGGAAACGAACAGAGCAAAAAAATTGAAATAAATTAAAATTTCTAAATAATTCCTTCTCGTTGCCAGCTCACCTCAGGCTCCGCATACACCATTTTCCTTCCTGGATAGCCAAGTGGCTAGAGCGCAATAATCATATCGTTTGTTTCTCAAAATATACCAGTGTTCGTCAAGCTATCTGCCTGTCATCATCTTCTATCCCAGTTCCTCAACTTGCATATGAACCGGTACTCCAACTTTCTGGTTCTTATCGAGATATGTGAATAACTATCCCGGTTCCCCAGACGTGAGCGAGAAGGTCGATTCACAAAAACCAGCTTTTTGTTGTAATCATTATTACCGGGAGAATGACAGCTGCCTTCTGATGAGCTGTGACGGTCAAGATCACACGTCAGAGCACAGATACGGGCAGGACAGAATTATCACATGTGATTATTCTTTTTAAGCATTTTGTTCTTTCTTTTCTTTGAGACTCCATAGCTCTTCTGGGGGGAGAATGATCACGTCATGGTCACTATGAATACAATTCCTTGCAGCGGCTAAAGAATACGGTTTAAAGCCCGCCAGAAGGTGTAACAATGGGCTGGTGTTTGTTTTTGTTATTAATTTATTCCAGGAGTATCATTCGACAAGTCTATTATCCTCGTCCCATGATTGAAGTAAGGCTGTAGAAAAGCAGGAGTAAGGTGGAGAGTAGGCGATTGGGATTGCTTGATGCCTCATGTGCACAATATAGCTTCTGCAGATGGTGCTTCTTTTATTCCTTCTCTAGGCGCACAGCAGGATTCGACTCAACGAAGTTTAGGTTTACTTTATGTCCTACCAAATCTCGAATATTGTTCACACCATATCTGTTCACGAAGTAAAAACAAAGATATGTTAGCAAGCTGTCGAGGTCGGTATCTAAAGCCAGACATATAGCTCGCACGGACTAGAGGAACGGGGAGGGACAGGGCTGTTGGGATAGTTAGGGGACAATACTTACTTGATCATGGTTGGTCGCTCCAAACTCAATCCCCAGCCATAAACCTGCATATCACTTGGGATACCCATTGGCTCCAACATTTCCGGCCGGAACATACCGCTATTTCCAATTTCGACCCATTTCTTCAAAGTGGGATGGTAGCCGAAGATCTCCATACTAGGTTCTGTGTAGGGGTTGTAGGCGGGCTTGAAGCGTAGACCATGGATACCCATCTTAGCAAAGAAGACTTCCATGAAGCCGATCAGACCGCCAAGCGAGAGGCCGAAATCTGCAATGACACCTTCGATCTGCTGGAACTCCGCAAGATGAGTTGCATCGAGAGTTTCGTTGCGGAAGACCTTGTCAATACTGAAGTAGCGGGCGGGACGTGGATTTTGTGCTAGCTTTTGAAGCATATAAGCTGAGACAGAGGTGGTATGTGTTCGTAGGACAAGGCGCAATGATTCATCCGCACTCCAGGGATAACGATAACCAATAGAGCCATTAAAACCCGTCTCATGAGCAGCGTGAACGTTCTGCCAGTATTTCTCATAGTCCAGTGGTTTGAGTGTAGTCTTTGAAGAAGCATAGCGGTGGGCCTGGTTTAAACTCGAGAGATGGATGTCACCTTCCGGGTCAGCCCTTGGTTTATCCGCCTGTACCGGGTCGGAGATATAGAATGTGTCTTGGAGATCGCGGGCAGGGTGTTGCTGTGGCACAAAAAGAGCGTCGAAGTTCCAGAAACCAGATTCAACGTAACGGTTGGTGGGCATTTCCTGGAAGCCCATTTCAAAGAAAATTTGTCTAAATTCATGGCGGACTTTATTCAATGGGTGCAAGGCACCACTTGGGGTGATGGCTCCCTTGGCCTTGAAGTTATATCCCTTCAGCTTTGCCGTCCTCCATGAGCCATCCGCTAACATTTCCACAGTTAGATCTGTTTCCTCCTTTACAAATTCTCTGGCGTACTTGGGGCCTTTCCAAAACTTATACACAAACACTTTTTGGGTATTGATAAGCTTCCGCTTCCGTAGCTCCGCTAGAACTTTGGCGTCTGGGTGTGTCTTCGTTTTTTGGATGGTAACCAGCTGCTCACGAGAGGTGTCCTCTATTGAATCTGTAGCTGCCTTCAATGTATCTTTGTCCTTTTTAATCCACCCCTTTTTAAATGCGTTTCCTGTCCCAACCTTGGCAATCTCCTTTCCAACAATATCCGGCAGGTCAGCAATCTTCAACCCCTCCATTGCAGCGCTGACGGCTTCGAAGACTCTGGCTTCATGGCTGCCATTGGCGACAATACCTTCAGCCTCAGGCAGTAGATACACTTCTTCGCTTTCGATCGTCTCTTGCAACACCATATCCCTTGCGGCAAGACGGTCTAGAGCAGCCTTGACGCCCTGCGCGGGGGCTGATGGGAAGGCATGGTTCGACAATTGCGGCTCATCCGTCGAAGCGAGGACGTCTAAAACTTGGGAAGTAAGGTCAGAGGCCATCTTTGCAGCTTGCACTCCAATCCACAGCCCGCTAACCACAGGAAATGAGCGAAGCTGGCACAGGTTGTCTGGTAATTACTCGGGCGTTTTTTGATAGTCGATGACTCTTATCTTGTGTGGATGGGGCATTTTGATAGGATCACGTGAGTCGCGCAGTCAGAGGCCACACGTTACGCATTTTTGGAAGAGAAGAGAAAGAAGAAACATGTATGACAACATGTTGGTTGTATGAATCCGTCCGGGCGTAGTGATTTGACTCTTGTAAGATGCTGATCCCAATAATTCGTGGCTAATATGGCTGTCACTCTTTGTACCTAATCATATTTCTTTGCTCCAACTAACTAATGGATTTACATGAGAAAGAGAGATAACCATTAGATAGACATAGCTAGGTGATGCGCCTCCCCGAGGACGGATCATCAAGGGTCCGATCGCGGCTCGAAATGACAGATTAGAAATCTCCCAAGTACCTTGCTCAAGCACATTTTTATACGAATATATATAATGATAATAACTAATAATAATAGTACGGAGTACTCCGTAATAATCAGGACATAACTCATGGCAGCATTGCGGAGACAATCCTCCCCACCAATAACTGCTGAACTGCATCAACTAACTAACTGGGCTACGGGCAGCCGCACCATTGGCCCAATAGATTATCCTTCGACAGCCTCACATCGACCACAGACAAGAGCATTCAAAATACTTCGTACCTAAAAGTCAAACCAAACGACGAGACGGGGTATACTCCGTACATCAAGGGTGAACCCCTGTACCGCGTATACGGGTACATGAGTAGTGATGCCAGGGTGATGCCCGCTTCCGGGAGAGGGGCGAAGAGGGAGGGAAGGGGGAGGAAGAAGCCGTCCAGGAGTCGACCAACCGGCGATGGGGGAAGAGACGGTTCCCTGGCCATGGACATCTCGACTGACCCTCTCATCTATCCGACACTAAAGCTAGTTTAATACGGCAACTATAGTTTCCACACATATACCTATTTCGCATCCCTCACACTCACCCTCCCGGCGTGCGGAGGGGCTCACTTGACAGCTGTTCTGTCGACGGGACAGTCCAGATTCCAATCTATGCACATGATTGGAAAATCCGTGGAAGGGGGCATGTACAGAATCATCTGGCTGCACAACCAACGGGACTTGAAAAAAAAAGAAAGGAAGAAAGAAAGAAAGACGGGCGAGAGGGAGAGAGAGAGAGAGAGAGAGAGGCTGTATTTGTGTATGCAGTATATTACTTATCAGGCAAAAGGTCCAGCAGTGCTGACGAGTGGCTTCATGCTTGTTCGTCTCCGCCCCAGCAAAGAGGGAAGATGGAGAAAGGCTTCGAGTATGTTGACTATCAACGTACATAGCCAAGGACTAAGCGTATCCGACCAACTACCTGGCGCGTTACCGGCTATGTACATGTCCAGTACATATAAAATAGTTGACTCCATCGCCAATATGCAGGTAAAAAGGAGAAAAGGAAGAATTAACTGAACGGAGACATCACCACGAGCTTACCGTCTCTCTCGGAGTTTGGACAGAGGGACTCACCCCATTGGCTGCCTGTGATGCCGGTGTAACCCATCCCATGCGGAGGCGAGGCTTTTCTCTTTTGCTCTTGTCAACTTACTCTCATTTTTTGCCCTGCTCCTGCTCTCTCTCTCAACTGTACGTCGTCTGATATGTTGGCGATCAAGCTGGGCGACCAAATTAGCCTAGATCCAACCCGAGCCCCATCCCCGTCCATAGGCAAGACCAGCAACGCTTGCGTTTCAAGTGACGGTGCTGATGCTGCTTAAACTCGCCATCGTTTAAACTAAAAGGGGGGATGGACGGGTAGATGCCTTGGTGGTGGTGGACAGAGGGCAATCACGCTGCTATCCCTCTCCTGGGGAAGAACCTGCGGCTAGGTTCAGTCTTAACATGCTAGTCCTTGCTGGATAAATAGCTAGTCAGTCAACCGTTCGTTTAAAGAAAAGAAATAAGAAAATAAAAAAGCCCGCCAGCGATACAATACTTGTGGCGACCAGGCAAATATTGTTGCCTGTAC